>ERZ779874.1042-NODE-1042-length-28844-cov-17.174824_pt1 | contig 28844 bp, 29 predicted proteins | sample MGYA00511031_ERZ779874 | MGnify/ENA primary metagenome ERZ779874 (study PRJEB29588, sample SAMEA2156850) | human gut metagenome | biome: human gut; feature: human-associated habitat; material: faeces | place: Denmark | collected 2008/2010 ...
TTATATTATTTTAGGATTAGCAGCTTTTTGTGTTATTTTATTTATACTTACCGTTGTGAATATGGCAAAGACAAGTAAACTGCGTAAAAAGTATGAAGCATTCATGATGGGAAAAGATGCAAAATCATTGGAAGAAACTTTGGTAACCCGTTTGTCTCAGGTCGATAAACTGATATCTGCAAATGAAGCAAACGAGAAAAATATTAGAAAAATGTTTGACAATATGAAATTCACATTTCAGAAGGTCGGACTGGTAAAATACGATGCTTTTAATGAGATGGGTGGAAAGCTTAGTTTTTCCCTTGCAATGTTGAATGAGTCAGATAATGGATTCGTTCTCAATGCAGTACACAGCAGAGAGGGCTGCTATACTTACATAAAAGAGATTATAGACGGAAATTCAATTATTACATTAGCAGAAGAAGAGCAGGAAGCTTTAAAGATGGCAAAAGAATCTACCGGCAGCAATCCTGCAAAATAACGGGAGTGTAACATGAGGGTAAAATCAGTAAGTGAGTTGTGTGGAAATGAAATATTAGCAGAACCAGTTCTTACAGATGAAAAAATGATATTAATTTCAAGGGGAAGCAGGCTCAAGAAGGAATATGTTCCTTTGATCCGTTCACTTGGGATTGACACCCTTATGGTAGAAGATCCGTATGAAAATTATGAAATGCCATCGCGGATTATTGATTATTCTGTTTTCGGTAAGTTTGTGGAACGCGTACAGCGGGTGATGGAAAACCATATCTATCATAAGAATAAGTCGCTGCGCGAATTTGAAGTAATCGCAAATGAAGTTGTAAAAGAAGTAAGCAAAATACCGGAAAATATAATTATTGATATCAATGCCCGGATTGTAAATTTATATGAACATACTGTCATGGTAACACTTGTGAGTGTATTTGTGGCAAGATTACTTCATCTGGATCAGGTGAGGCAATATAATATTGCAGTTGGGGCACTGCTCCATGATCTCGGACTCCGTTATATCACAACAGGATATGTGAACCGGGATTGGGAAAAGGAAGATCCCATAGAAGCATTTGAGTACAAAAAACATACCATTTTAGGATATTCCGCTTTGGATGAGGAAAGCTGGATCCCGGAAGTATCAAAAAAGATGGTTTTATTTCATCATGAAAGACTTGATGGAAGCGGGTTTCCGATGCGCCGCAGAGATTTTGCAATGGAATGCAGGATTATTCAGGCATGCGATGCATTTGACAGTTATATTACGGGTATGGAGTGCATACGGATTCCCCTGCAGGATGCAATCGGAAAGATACAGGAAGGAATCATACACAAGTATGACCGGAAAGTGGTGGAAACCCTGCTATCTAAGATTGCCTATTATCCGGTAGGAACGGCAGTGAAGATGAGTAATCAGGCAGAGGGAATTGTCGTTTTGCAGACAGAGGATCCGAAGTGTCCGGTTGTTCTGGATTTTCATTCCGGGGAGTCAGAAAAAAAATATAATTTAATGTTACAAAAGGATATTTCCATTCTTCAAATAATATGATAGAATATAATAATGTATGGAGAAAGGAGAACCGCGAAGTGCACAAATTCCTTAGGGCGATTGGATTTTCAGATATTACAAAAAAAGATCTTGAAATGATACTGGATGAAGTAATTACCCGTCCGGAGATTATGAAAATTACAAAAGATTCTGAGGGAAACGAGTTTGCGGAACTGTCAGGTTCATTTGCGGCAAATGCCGGAATTACGGTTCGGGGTACTTATCAGGAAGATGACAGTTTTCATATGGATTATTACTATCCGTATGTGTTTGGTACCAGTATTACGACGAATGAGCAGATTGATGTAGAAAAACATGCCGAGAAAGAGTCCTATGCAGGAGTATGTGATGAGGTTAATCTTGGAGTTACACTGATTTTTTATATACAGAATGTAGCGGATTATCTGGCAGAGACAAACCGGCATCTTTCCAAAATACATTATGGGGCAATGCTTGCAGGACTTTCCACCGAGGGAAAAATACTCTGTCCCGTTGTGGAGAGAAAAAAAAATGATGTACCAGCTATCCAGAAAAATGACCGGCACAATCAGCTGATCGCACAGGCAAGAGAAGGCGATGAAGATGCAATCGAAAGCCTTACGCTGGAGGATATGGATACTTATGCACTGCTGTCCCAGAGAGTGATGAAGGAAGATATTTTTAGTATCGTGAAGTCAACGTTTATGCCGTTTGGGATTGAGAGTGACCAGTATACGGTATTGGGAGAAATTATTGACTGTGTCACGATGGAAAATAAACTTACACACGAAAAATTGTATGGAATGAAGTTGTTGTGCAATAACATCCAGTTCGATGTGTGTATCAATGAAAAAGATTTATTGGGCGAACCTGCGATAGGCAGACGGTTTCGTGGAAATGTCTGGATGCAGGGAAACCTTTGCCTTGAATAAATTGTCAGGAACTGCCGGTAATCGGCATTTGTTCTCTTAGTTAAATGGATATAACGACAGCCTCCTAAGGTTCAATCATGGTTGAGACTTATGGAAGCTGAGAAGTGATAAGTCAGAGTTCGATTCCAACAGGGATTGACCTGAATGTCAAAATAAGATACAATGGAAATTCATCACTAAGTGTTGAATTCATAGATATGGCAGCCGGAGCCAAAAGAGCTGAAAAGCCCGAAAATACGGCATTTGTCTCCTTAGTTAAATGGATATAACGGGGTCCTCCTAAGACTCTATTGTAGGTTCGATTCCTATAGGGAACGCTCTATTTTAAGCGGTAATGAGAGAAAAATCATTGCCGTTTTTTTGTTGTTTTTCTGCTAACAGCAAATCAAAAAATGAGCATTTTTGCTAACAGAAAATGCAAATTGCTAACAGTAAAATTATTGTGGATCTGCTAACAGGAATGAAAAGCTATAATGCAACTGGTGTAAAAGGTTGTAAATTCTTGTAACTAACAAAAGGGTAATGATTACAAATATTTCTGCTTGGAAAATATCAAGCCTGAATGAGTATTCTGTTCAGATTAGATTAGGTTCTAATCTGGGCGGATTTTTTTATTTCAGGAAGAAGGAGGATGCCTATGGCAGAAAAAGTGGATCAGATGAATCCAGATGAAAAAATCGTTGAAATAGCGATTGAACGGCTAAGAGTATTTGAAAATCATCCGTTTCGAGTGGAAATGGATAGCCAGATGAAAGATCTTCAGGACAGTATCAAGAAATACGGAATAATAACTCCGGTAATCGTAAGACCAAGAAAGGAAGGATACTACGAAATCATATCAGGTCATAGAAGAATATTTGCTGCGGAAAAACTGGGATATAGAAAAGTACCTACGATAATCCGCTATATGACAGATGATCAGGCAGTTATCGCAATGGTAGATTCAAACTTGCAAAGAGAAAGAATCCAACCGAGTGAAAAAGCATTTGCCTATAAGATGAAATATGATGTGCTCAAAAGAAAATCAGGAAGAAGGAAAGCTGGCCAAGTTGACCACAATTCAGGAAAAAAGGGATTGGAGATTATCAGTGAGGAAACTGGAGACAGTCCTAAGCAGGTACAGAGATACATCAAGATGGCTGATCTGATTCCTGAACTGTTGGAAAAGGTAGATGATGGTTCAATGGGATTTACTCCAGCTGTGCAGATTGCATATCTAAAGAAAAGAGAGCAAAAGGATATACTTGATGCTATGGAATTAACATTATGCACGCCATCGTTATCGCAGGCAATGCGTATGAAAAAGCTGAGTGCTGATGGAAAATTAACAACCCAGAGAGTTGAAGACATTTTAAGCGAGATAAAGCAGAAAGAAACGGACCGGGTAGTGTTTAAGAATGATCAGCTTCATAAGTACTTTCCAAAGAATTATTCTACGGAACAGATGAAGAGAGAAATAATTGAACTTTTGAAATTGTATGTACTGAATTATTAAAAACAGGAGGAAAGGTTATGTGTAAGGTTATTGCAGTATCAAATCAAAAAGGTGGAGTCGGAAAGACCGTATCATGTGTGAACCTGGGGATAGGTCTGGCTCAGGAAGGAAAGAAAGTTCTGCTGATAGACGGAGATCCACAGGGAAGTCTGACAATCAGCCTTGGATATGAGGAGCCGGATGAAATGGAGTATTCCCTGGCAACTCTGATGATGAATATTGTGAATGATGAAAAAATGAATATTGAAAAAACGATCCTTCATCATAAGGAAGGTGTGGACCTGATACCGGCAAATATTGAATTGTCAGCTATTGAGGTATCTCTGGTGAATGCAATGAGCAGGGAACTGATACTTAGATCTATGGTAGAAAAACTGAGAGATTTCTATGATTTCATAATTATTGACTGTATGCCGTCTCTTGGAATGATGACAATTAACGCATTGGCATGTGCAGATTCCGTATTGATACCGGTGCAGGCTGCATATCTTCCGGTCAAAGGATTACAGCAGCTGATCAAAACAATAGGAAGAGTAGCTCTTAAAGAGCAGGATTACGATAAATATGCCCGTAAGATGAAGAAGTATCTCAAATGGGAACTGATCATCCTGGATGATTTCCTGCTCCACACAATCACTGACGAAAGAGAGATTAAAATCCTCTTTGAGCTTCTGGAGAAGCGGAACGAGCAGAGAAAAAGCACCATCGTATGCTCACAGCGTGATCCGGATAACTGGAAAGCGATGATCCTCAACGATGAGGTATCTGCCAATTCCATTATGAAGAGAGCTACAAAACACTACACGATTAAGATTAACACACGATAAGCGGTAATCTTCTAACTAAAAAATGGGCGGCCGTTGGCTTCGGGAAACGGCCGTTCTAAAACAGAATGACGACCGCTGGATGCCGTAAACTGCACAAAAGCCAAAAATGAAATTTTAGGTTGAATATCGTACTATTATTCTGGTATTGTTTGAATATACCTACGTGTGTTATAATGTAAATAATTGGAGCTTCCTGTATAATTTAAATAGGTCAATACAATGAGCACATTGGTGCCTGACCCCAATGTGGTCAATGAAAGTGGGGATTTCTTTTGAGGTGGGAGAAGTCCTCACTTTTTTCGTATATGGGGTATTCAAATAACCTTGACACCGCTATGGTATGGATGATACTATTTTTACATTATAAGTGCATTGATGTGTTTAAAGCAGCATAACAACCGAGAAATTAGGAGAAAACAAAAACATAATGAAAAGAAAGGTACTATCTATATGTGTATGCACCATAATCTGTATTTTGTCTAATGCCTGCTCATTCGGCTACAAGGAAAGCGATGGCATCAAAACAACTGAAAGCATTTCGGAGACCGAAGAGTTAGAAACCTCGAAAACTACAGAAGAGGCCGCAGACATAACCCAACCGAAATATCCAATACAAATCAATGAGACGGATATAAACCTCAAGAAAATATGCCAGGTCGTGAGAATGTCCGTCGACCATGACGGGTACACGCACAAGGTGGATATTTCCAGTTTCCCAATGGCATATTTCCTATCCTACTCTGACATTGACAACTTCGAAACCGAACCGCAGAACATCTTTTATGAAGATGTCAAGGAGGACATAACTTTTCACGACATCATTTTAGGTGACGGTGGATCGTACAGGGCTGGGACAATGACGCCCGAATACGCCGACCAGCTCATAGCATGGTATGGAGCAGATACCGGTAACTATGATGAATATGATGCAAATGATGACGATGATATGGCGACATACGTTGCTGCTTGGGAAGACGAAAATTATGATATCGAACATATTGAAGTTGATGAAATTGAACAGGTCACCGACACGTCCGTGCGTATTATTGGTAAGATTGAATACGAGCCCGACGGGATGTCAGAAACGGATACCGAAATGAATAGTTTCATAATAGAGGCGACGATCAATCCGGAAAGCATCTTTGGCGGATATACATTTAATACGATGTACATCTTTGATACTGAAGAAGTTGCCAATGATTATTTTAAGTTGGAAGAAGACTCCTGGAAAAAATTGTATATCGATTTTTTATTCGACAACATATTGGAAGATAATGGCAACACATATCTAGGCAGTTCTGGTTTGGTACAAAATAATAAGAATTATTTTTTATGGGATGTCACAGGTAATGGCGTGCCGGAGTTATTTATGCAAGATAAATGGAGCAGTTTAAACAAAATCTCAGTATATCGTATAATTGATCAAGAAATCGTAGAAATTCCGCATACAATACGGGATTATCTTTCTTCATTTGGTGTTGTAGATAGTTATGAGCCTTATTATAGCGAGACACTCGAAAAACTCTGTTTCTGTGGATACCACGATGGTACGGGAGGGTTTTGCGATTGGTATGATGTCTGGTCGTTTGAAGAAAACAAAATGGAAGTAATTGACAGTATTATGGATGGAACGACTTTTTCTGCGGAAGATTACATCCACAGTTATTTCCGTTTAAGAAATGAAATCACGAAAGAGGAATATGATGAGATTTATGACTCTTGGAGAACGGATAATTGGACATCAATACCAGTCTATGACTCCATAGATTATGTGTTTGATGCTTTAGATGTACAAAATAATTTTTATGATTCCAATGAGTATAAATGTCCAGACAGCAATGTCAGATATTTAACCGATGCTGATTTAGAATCCTTCTCTAAAGAGGATTGCAAAATTGCTAGAAATGAAATCTATGCTCGCCATGGGCGCAAATTCAACGATGAATTTTTACAAGAATATTTCAATTCTTGCAGTTGGTATAATGGCACTATTGAACCAGATAATTTCAGTGATGATGTTTTGAATGATTATGAGAAAGCTAACCTAGAGTTAATCATAAGCTATGAGAATAGACCTTAACCATTGGATTGCTAATTTGTAAAACAAAGGACAATGTATTGGCACAGTATGCAACAAGTATGGTAAATGTGCCAGTAGGAATATCTGAGTACGAATTAAATAATTTGATTCCGGAGGATTATAAGAGTTCAATGCCAACAATAGAAGAAATAGAAAGAGAATTAAAGGATTAGCAGGAAACTCTGAGTAAATATAAGTAAAAAAGGTCAAAAACTTATCGACATCCGACCTTTCACACGATATAATGTAAGTAATCTAATAGAAATATTGATCAGTCATTACCGTCAGTAACAGGGGAATGATGGTCATGTTTATGGATTTTAATGCACACAGTGGTTAATCCCACGCGTTAGCATTTCTAACAAACTGCTAACAGTGAATATCAAAAATGGGATTATACCTGTTAATTTATATTGACAAGGATTTTCAATTAAGTGCCTACTTTCCTGATAAATACTGACTTTGGTTGACATCAGGTAACATGTGGGAACTAAGGTAACTTGAACTCCTAAGACTCTATTGTAGGTTCGATTCCTATAGGAGACGCTCATTTTTAGCGGTAATGAAGATAGTTTCATTGCCGCTTTTTTCATGCAGAATTGTAATTTCAGTGACAAATTTGTCAGCGAAACAAGGCTGAAAATACTGATTTTGTCAGCGGGGATGGATGCTTGTCACCAATTCACACTTTCCTAGCCGTCACCCAGAGGGATTAACTACAGTGTAGGATGAGTTTTAGGGTGTAAAATTAGGAAAAGCAGTGAAACAAAACACTATATTCTTGTCTGTGATATCAGGCCTGTCGGAAGAGTCCGCTCAGATTAGATAAATACAATCTATTCTGGACGGGCTTTTTTGCGTTCAGAGAAAGGAAGTTGCCTATGGAAGAAAAGAAGGAATTGCTGGATCAGGATGAAAGAGTTGTAGAGATTGAGCTGGAAAGACTTCGGGGATTTGTAAACCATCCATTCAAGGTTCAGGCGGACAGTCAGATGATTGAATTGCAGGAGAGTATTAAGAAGTATGGAATATTAAATCCTCTGATAGTCAGACCGAGGCAGGATGGAACTTATGAGATCATATCGGGTCACAGAAGAAAATTTGCAGCTGAAAAGATCGGTTATCGTAAGGTACCTGTGATCATTCGCGTATTAAAAGATGACGAAGCGGTTGTATCTATGGTTGATTCAAATTTACAACGGGAAATGATTAGTCCAAGCGAAAAAGCATTTGCTTACAAAATGAAGTATGAAGCAATCAAAAGGAAGGCAGGAAGAAGAAAATGTGGTCAGGTAGACCATAATTTGGGAAAGAAAAGCATTGAGCTGATTGGAGAGGAATGTGGGGACAGCCCCAAACAGGTTCAGAGGTATATCAAAATCACAGAACTTATTCCTGAAATGCTTGAAAAAGTGGATGACGGAAGCATGGGATTTACTCCGGCAGTTCAGTTGTCATTTCTGAAAAAGAAGGAGCAAAAGGAAATGCTGGATGCAATGGAATTTGCACAGTGTACCCCGTCACTATCCCAGGCACTCCGCATAAAGAAATTGAGCGCAGATGGGAAACTTACAGTAAGGGATATGGAAGATATTCTAAGTGAGATTAAGCAAAAAGAGATAGACCGTGTAGTATTCAAAACGGAACAGCTTCACAGATTTTTCCCTGTCAGTTACACGGCAGAGCAGATGAGGCGTGAAATTTTGGAAATGTTGAAATTAAATATGAACAAATATTGGGATGAATAAAGGAGGAACGGATTATGTGCAGAGTAATAGCAGTATCAAATCAAAAAGGTGGAGTAGGAAAAACAGTATCATGTGTGAATCTTGGAATAGGATTGGCACAGGAAGGAAAGAAAGTGCTTCTGATAGACGCAGATCCACAGGGAAGTCTAACAATCAGCCTGGGATATGAGGAGCCGGATGAAATGGAGTATTCTCTGGCAACACTGATGATGAACATTGTGAATGATGAAAAACTGAATATAGAAAAGACAATCTTATACCATAAAGAAGGCGTAGACCTTATCCCAGCCAACATTGAATTATCAGCAATAGAGGTGTCTTTGGTAAATGCCATGAGCAGGGAACTGATTCTGAGATCTATGGTAGACAGGCTGAGAGAATTTTATGATTACATCATAATTGATTGTATGCTTTCACTTGGAATGATGACAATTAACGCATTGGCATGTGCAGATTCTGTACTGATACCGGTGCAGGCAGCGTATCTTCCGGTCAAAGGCTTACAGCAGCTGATCAAGACAATAGGAAGAGTAAAGAAGCAGCTGAATCCAAAACTCAAGATTGAAGGAATTCTTCTAACTATGGTTGATAACAGAACTAATTATGCCAGGGATATTTCCCTGATGGTGTATGATACCTATTCTGCATCAATCAAGGTATTTGGAACAGAGATACCGATGTCAGTCAGGGCATCAGAGGTCAGTGTGGAGGGTGGAAGCATCTATTCCTATGATCCAAAGGGTAAAGCGGCATTTGCTTATATGGCATTAACTAAGGAAGTATTGAAGGAGGCAGAGTAATTATGGCAAGCAAAGTAGCAGGAAAGATTAAATTACAGTCAGTAGATGAATTATTGGGAGTACCGGAGATTGCCGGTACTCAGGAAATAGAGATTGGAAGAATTCATGCGTTTCCGAACCATCCGTTTAAGGTGCTGGATGATGAAAAGATGGACACTTTGGTTGATAGTATCAGGGAAAATGGCATCCTGAATCCAGTAATTGTAAGACCTGATCAGAGCGGAAATTATGAAATGATATCTGGACATCGCAGGTTACACGCAGCAAAGATTGTGGGATTGAAAAAGGTTCCGGCTATAGTAAAGGAAATGTCTGATGATGAAGCCATTATAAAAATGGTGGATGCCAATATTCAGAGGGAAGAGATACTTCCGAGTGAAAGGGCATTTAGCTTGAAAATGAAAATGGATGCAATAAAAAGGCAAGGAAAGAGGTCTGATTTAACTTCGGACCATAATGGTCCAAAGTTAGCAGCCGTTGAGGTAGGACAAACAGTAGGAATATCTTCTACGCAAGTAAAAAGATATATTAGACTGACAGAACTAATCCCCGAATTATTGGATTATGTAGATAATAAGAAAATTGGATTGGTAATGGCAGTAGATCTTTCATACCTTGATGAACAGGTACAGAAATGGGTATATGAATATTTTAAGGAAAATGGATTTTTGAAGCCGGTACAGGTTGAAGCATTGAAGAATTATCCTAACTTATCCAATGTAACACAATTCAGTGTCATTTCTATAATGAATGATGCATTACCGAAGAAGAGTAAGGAATCAAAGTTATCTTTTTCAGCAAAGAAACTGGATAAATATTTTCCACCGCAGTATTCAACGAAAGAACGTGAAAATATAATCATTCAGCTATTGGAACAGTGGAGTGCAGATCAGGTACAGTCAGAGTAGAAATATAATTATAATGTTTCAGAAGTGTAGAAACGGCACTTCTGAAACAGGAAGGAGATTCAAATGGAAGACAGAATAAGACTATCCTATTTCTATGGAAAGGAAGCGGATCAGTTTTCATTTTATAAGATACCGAAGTTATTATTTACCGAAGAGTATTTCAAAAAAATATCAGTGGAGGCAAAGGTGTTGTACGGGCTGATGTTGGATAGGATGTCGCTATCTATGAAAAATCAGTGGATGGACGATGAAGGGAGAGCTTACATATATTATTCGCTTGAAGATATCATGGAGGCTCTGGGATGCAGTAACAAAAAAGCAATATCCATAATGAAGGAATTGGACACGGATGCTGGTATAGGTTTGATTGAAAAGAAGCGCCAGGGGCAGGGAAAACCAACCATGATTTATCTAAAACAGTTTATGGTACAGGATGTTCAGAAGTGTAGAAATTTCACTTCTGAGCAAAAATCGACAGTTTCAGAAGTGAAGAATTTACATGTCTTGAAGTGTAAAAATGTCATATCTAGAAGTGAAGAAATTACACTTCCAGAAGTGAAAAATATTCACACTAATAAGAATAATATAAATAATACTGAGTTGAGTAATACTGAATCTTATCTTATCGTATCTGGAAATGATGAGATAGGATCCGACGTACAAGCATATGCAGAACTTATCAGAGATAATATTGATCTGGATATTCTGTTAGAGAGATATCCGTTTGACAAAGAGTTACTTAATGGCATCTTTGATCTGATTTTGGAAACAGTGTTATGCAGGAACAATGAAATTGTAGTGGCATCCAATAAATATCCGGCAGAGCTGGTCAGAAGTAAATTTCTGAAACTGACCAGTTCGCATATTGAATATGCAATGGGATGTATGAAATCAAATACCACAAAAGTGCATAACATCAAGAAATATCTGCTGGCAACATTGTTCAATGCACCAAGTACAATCAGTGGTTATTATCAGGCAGAGGTTAACCATGATTATCCCCAGTTTGCTGTAAGTGGCAAATAATGACTTGACGTATACGGATTTCGTGTATATAATCAAATTAATAAATAGACACGGATTCCGTATATGGAGGCAGATATGAGCAATTTTGAAAATTATGATTTTATATTACATGATGGAGTGGTAATTGAAAATGAAAAGGCTGATAAAGAAGGAAGGAAGAAAAGAATGTCTGCTATGTGTGTAAAGGTTCGTGAACAGACAAATATGAACAGAAAAGAATTTGCTGAATGGCTTGGAATTCCGTATAGAACGATGCAGGACTGGGAGCGGGGTGTGAGCGAGCTCCCTGATTATGTACTGAATCTTATAGCATATAAAGTAAAAAATGAAAAAGAAAAAGGAAATATTTGATAATTGTATGTAAGGCTGGGAGGTATTCGGTTATGTATGAAGATGAATATTATTATGAAGCACGGAAAAAAGAAAATGCAAAATTAGATGCTGAACTGGCGGGGACATTTGCAACCGTCATAGGTGGATTGATTGGTGCAGTGTTATCATGCTTAATATTTTTGCTAAGGAGATTTGATGTATTAAGCTCAGGATTGGCATCATTATTATTCTATATGCTTACTTATACAAGAGAGTGGCATGTGGCTGTCTACATTACAGTGGCTTTTGTAATATTCATCGCATCAATGATTTTACAACATGCGTTCTTGGCAGGAAGAATTATTTTTACAATCTTTGTAAGTATAGCAGTTGCAATAATAGGTGCAGGCTGGAAAGCATATGATACAGAAATTCAGAGAAATACAGTTATGGTAATATGTTTTGCAGTTACTGTGATACTAGGTCTGATATCGTGGAAAGGAATAAAAGCTAAGGAATCTTAATAACTGCGACGAACGACTACGGTTTGACTACTATTTTGTTACAAATGACTACGGTTTGACTACTATTTTGACTCTTTTTTTCTGAATAGGGGTGTGATAATATTATCATAGACAAATGAGACATGAAACGCGAGAGCGGTCAGGCATTTGTTTCTCTTTTGCAAAAGAATATGGATCAAGAATGAAGCGTCAGCTCATTACCGGATCGGTGATGGGTATGGCGCTTTTTTGATGCAAAAATCAGGTGACATCTGAATAATAAAATCAGGAGGAAATTGCATGGCATATGAATATGACCATGACTGTCCGTTTGAAGCCTTCATCACCAATCTTGGAAAATACAACGAGGGTGAGCTGGTCGGCGAATGGGTGAAGTTTCCCACCACATCAGAAGAACTGCAAAAAGTATTTGAACGAATTGGAATCGGCTCAAAAGATGATTTCGGTAATCCTTATGAAGAATGGTTCATTAGTGATTATGACTGTTATGTTGATGGGCTGTATGAAAAGCTGGGAGAATATGAAAACCTGGATGAACTCAATTATCTGGCTTCCAAGCTCGATGAGCTGGATGATCATGATTATAACCATTTTCAGGCGGCAATGCAGATCAGTGATTATACAGGCAGCATTAAAGATGTGATCAATCTTATTGATAACCTGGATAAGTATGAAATCTATCCGGGAGTAGAAAGCAATGCTGATCTGGGACATTACTATATCGAAGAACTCGGTATGATGGAAGTTCCGGATTATCTTGCTGATTACATTGATTATGAGGCCTACGGCAGAGATGTGGCCATTAACGAAATGGGACAGTTTACAGATTATGGATATGTGAGAGATACACAGGAATATTTTACAGAATATTACGATGGAGACCGTGAGAACATCCCGGATGAATACAGGGTTATGGATTTTAAGGTTTCTGGTGAGAAAGAGAGGAAAACTATGAATTACGAAACATTTAAGCAGGAATTTGCAGAGGATATCAAAGAAAAGCTCTATGAGAGAGGCTATGATGATGTAAGGATCAGCTTCAATAATGTGGAGAAGACAAATCAGAATTATGAAGCTATGTCGGTCGTTCCGGAAGGCAGCAATGTGGGGGTTAATTTCAATATTGAGAATGCCTTTGCAAACTATGAGCACACGGATGATTATGCCGGAGTGCTTGCCAGTGCAACAATGGTCATTGCTGATGGTCTTGACAGAGCCCCTGCTATTGATGTAAGTGCTCTTATGGATTATGAGAACATGAAAGAGAAGCTTTCTGTGGAAGTTATTTCAGCGGATGCAAACGCTGATCTGCTTGCCAACGTACCGCATGACAGAATGGAAGATCTGGCAGTTGTATATCGTTTTGTGATGGAGAGCAGCGAAGATGGACGTGCATCTATTCTGGTCACCAACAATCTGATGGATCGTATGGGAGTTTCCCATGAACAGCTCAGGGCAGATGCTTTGGAGAATTCACCGGAGATCAGACCGGTAGTGATCATGGGAATGAATGAGGTCATGAAGGAAATGATTGACCCGGAAGTATATGAGATGTTTGGAATTCCGGATGATGCGGAGGAAACGATGTACGTCGCAACAGTCCCTGATAAGAATTCCGGAGCAGGAGTAATTGCCTATCAGGATTTCATGGATCAGGCAGCAGAAAGAGTTGGCGGAGATTTCTTTGTGCTTCCGTCTTCCATCAATGAGATCCTTTTAGTTCCCGATAATGGAGACATGACAGCTGATGCGCTCAGGGATATGGTAAAGGATGTGAATGCCAAGGAGGTAAGCCCGGAGGAAAGACTTTCTGATAATGTCTACCATTACGATTCCAAGGATCATGTCTTTGAACTTGCAGAGAAGTTTGAGGCAAGACAGCAGGAAAAGAAAACGGAGATTGATGAAAAATCAGAGGAGAAAGGATCCGTATTAAAAGATCTGAAGGATAAGCAGAAGGAAGCAGCTGCAAAGCCTCCGGTAAAGGATGCTGCGGAAAAAGCAGCAAAATCAAAAGGCAGAGAAGTATTATAAAAAAAGGATTGTGTCAGCCTGTGGTGATTGCCATGGGACTGGCACTTTTTTGATGGGAAGGAATGGTGATTACAGTGGCAGAAGCACATAAGGGTACAAACGGACAGAAGGGAAAGAGTTACAGCGGAATTGGTGGAAGACCACCTATAAGTCATCCACAAAATTGCAGCCATGAGTGTCCGTATGGTCATGATAAATCGTTCTGTTTTCCATGCTATAAAAAGCTGGTGGAAGACATGAGAAAGAAAAAGGAAACAGGAAATGGCATTTGATTATTTTTATGGGGCACAGTCACAGCAGTTTGCATTTTACAGGATTCCCAAGGTGCTGTTTACAGATAACCGGTTCCAGAAGATTTCCACAGAGGGAAAGGTTCTTTACGGTCTTTTATTGGACAGGGTATCTCTGTCAATGGAAAACGGATGGATTGATGATGAGGGAAGAGTGTATATCATTTTTACCCTGACAACTATAAGACAGGCAATGAACTGTGCAGAAAAATCAGCAATCAAGTATCTGACGGAGCTGGAAGAGTTTGGTCTGATTGAAAGGATCCGGCAGGGATTTGGCAAACCGGCACTGATCTATGTAAAGAATTTCATAGACCAGCAGAATTTACAGGTCAAGACAAGTAAAAATTACAGTTCACCACCAGTAAAAGTTACAGGTCAGGACCTGTATAATTTACAGCCTAATTATACTTATAACAATAATACTGATTTTAATAATACTAATCCTATCTTATCAGAGGATGAGGATAGGATGGGATATGAGAAATATTTCATGGAACAGCTCAATATTGAGGCATTAAAACAGGATTATCCATATGACAGAGAAATGATAGACGGCATCATGGAGCTTATTCTGGATGTTGTGTGTTCCAAAAGAAAGATCATTTGTATTGCCGGGGATGTGAAGTCAGTAAATGTGGTAAAGGGGCGGTTCATGAAGCTGAACATGGAGCATATCCGCTATGTAATGAAATGTATGCAGGAAAACACAACCAAGATCAGGAGCATCAAGCAGTATATGCTGGCAGCACTGTATAACGCACCGGCAACAATAGACAGCTATTATCGTGCAGAGGTTAATCACGATATGGCAGAAGGAAAAGTATAGCAGAGGAGAGACAAAAATGGATATGCCGTTACGGTATAATAACGACAAACAGAAAAAGCCTTTATTTTCAAGGGGGTTGAGCGTTTGTCGTCTTTTATTCAATTCCTTTTCCAAGTTGAAAATTGACGAAAACTATAAAGAAAAAAGGAGGCTGTTTTATTAACGACAAAATTTAATAGTGCCAGCGGTCCGGCTTTATGTCTGACCGCTGGTTGCCGTGGGCGTTTCACTTTTATAGGTGGACGCCCTTTTTTCATACTCATTTTCGAGAGAAAGGAGATCCACATGGAATTAAACGAAATGGAAAAAAAGCTGCTCTTTCAAGTGGAGGGCGATTATCAGACAAAGATCCTGAATGAACTTTATATGACCGTGCGGTATTCAAATAATTCCGAACAGCGGGAGGCGGCAGAAGGTCTTATGGCAAAACTTCGTGTTCTGTCAAATGCAGAGTGCATGGACTTGGTAAAAGATATTCAGAAGAATTACCGTCTGCCCTATCCAGCCCGGACGATTGGAGAAAAGATCGCCGAGGCCAGACAACAATCAGGTGCAGAAAAATTGAAGGGGCATGACATCATGGCGCTTGAACGTTTTGACCCGGAGGTAAGGCACATGATCATTTTTGATGTATTGTCTTACGATTCCCCTGTTGGCGACAAAGGCGATAAGATGCGCTTGTTCCTTACAGATGCCGGCTATCAGAAATTTTTAGAGAGCCAGGAACGGGGCGAAGTGAAACTGAAAAACCATGCGAAGGTCTCTGGCGGTCATCTCCATTATGACCACAGGGATCATGCCTTGTAACGGAATAGTCGAAGAAAGGAGGCGGTACAATGGCAGTATTCCGTGTAGAGAAAACAAAGGACTTTACGATAATGAGCAATCACCATCTGCGCAATACGGAGTTGTCCTTAAAGGCAAAGGGGCTTTTATCACTTATGTTGTCGCTGCCGGAAGATTGGGATTATACCACGAAAGGACTCGCCCATATCTGCAAGGACGGTGTGGATTCTATCACTACTGCCCTGAAGGAACTGGAGCGGCATGGTTATCTCACCAGGCAGCGCCTCCGCTATGATAACGGGCAGTTGGGAGACATTGAATATACGATCCATGAGCAGCCTGTAAGCACCGAAAACACAGGGCTTTCACCTAAACGGGAAAATCCAAGACAGGTAAAACCTGAACAGGCAAAACCTAAACAGGCGGAACCTGAACAGGCAAATCCGGTACAATTAAATACTAATCCATTAAAAACAAAAAAATCAAAAAAAGATAAATCAATAACTTATCCATCAATCTATCCGGCAGAGCCGGAAGCGGCAAACCGCACGGATGGGATGGATCGGATAGAGCTGATAGAAGCCTATCGTGAAATCATCAAAGAAAATATCGAATATGACTTACTGGTCTTACGGTATGGCAGGGAACGTCTGGACGAAACCCTTGAACTTATGCTTGAAGTGATTTTGTCGAAACGCCCTTACATACGCATCGCCGGAGATGATTTTCCGCGGGAGATCGTCAAGAGCCGGTTCCTGAAGATCAATTCCGGTCACTTAGAGTATGTCTTTGACTGTATCGACAAGAACACGACGAAGGTCGGAAATATCAAAGCATATCTGCTGGCGGCGCTGTATAATGCCCCGGCTACAATGGACAGCTATTACCGTGCCGAGGTCAATCACGATCTGTACGGCTGTTAGGCACCTTTGGGTGTCTTTTTTCATTCCATCACAGGAAGGAGGCAAAGCACGATGAAAAGAATCACTGTGCCGGTACAATGCCCGGCGTAACCAAAGAACAGATTCAGGCAGCGCGGGAAGCTGATCTGTTTACTTACCTGCAGTTCCATGAACCCGGTGTGCTGAAACGGGATGGACCTAATTTCCGGCATAAGGAACATGACAGTCTGGTATATGTGACCGGGAAAAGGTACTGGTACTGGAACAGCCGTGGACGGAGTATCAATGCGCTGGACTACCTGATCCAGATTCGGGGATATGGTCTTGTGGATGCGGTTCATGCTCTGGTAGGTGGCGAAATCCGACATACACCGGCTTACCGAAGTACGGCAGAAATACAGGTATCAAAAGAACCGGAAAAGAAAGCATTCTCTCTCCCCTGGGCCAGACGTTGCGCGACCGCTGCGGTCTCCTATTTGCAGAAACGGGGAATCAGCTCAGAAGTCATTCGCCAGTGTTTACAAGCCGGGATTTTTTACGAAGCCCGGTATCATGGAGAACCGGTTTGTGTATTTGTAGGGAAAGATGATTCCGGGAAAGCGAAGTTCGCCTGTATGCGCAGTATCGGCGGCAATCTCAAAAAGGATGTCTATGGCAGCGACAAAGGATATAACTTTTGTTATCCCCCGCAAAGTCCGGGTAGCCGGCATGTGGCAGTCTTTGAAGCTCCTATTGATGCGCTTTCCCATGCAACGCTTCAAGAGCTGGAGGGATGGAAATGGAATGGTTACCGCTTGTCTTTGGGAGGTACTTCCCATGTGGCGCTGACTTCTTTTCTGGAACGCCACCCGGAGATCCGGCGTGTTACCCTTTATATGGACCACGATCTTGCCGGATTTGTCAATGCCCGGAAAATCAAGACCATGCTCCACGAGGATAAACGTTTCCGTCATATCCGGGTAAGTGTCAACCCTCCCCGGATGGGAAAAGATTACAATGAAAAATTGCTGGAGGTTCGGGAACAACTGCAAACCAGCCAGCACCAACGCCGCCCAAAAGAGGCGGCTGTTTCAATTTAGGGAGGATTTCAACATGAATGGATCTCAACATATCTGCTTTACAGACAGCGCCGGAAAAGCGCTGTTTTCCATTCCCGACAATGGTTTACTCTGCCTGTTCTATGGAAACGGGGACAGGCACTTTGCTGTTTGTCATCGTCTGGATGACACCCATGCAGAAATTGACGGGGTAAATTATTCGATGCCGGACTTTGCCAAAAGGATGAAACACAACCAGATCGGCTTTGCCCCGGCATAGGGCTGGAAAACAAATAACAGGAGGATTTGAAAATGAAAAAAATTGAAAATACCGCTTTGCAGATGATTGCCGAGGCTTCCCGGTGTCCAGACTACGGCCCCGATATGGTTAAATCGCTGATGAAAAAGCTGGACATGAACGAAAAGGGCTTTGCGCTTTTGATGAATGTTGCCCCATCCACAGTGCGTCTTTGGACCAGCGGAGCTGCACAGCCTTGCGGCACAGCAAAACGCCTCATGCAGATTTATGAAACCGGTCCGGAGATTGTTGGCAAGATTGCTAGAGGGCAGCTACCGGCAGATGGGAGGGATTGATTAAATGGCGGGGACAGATAGCCAGCCGTTTGCGGAAAATGAGCAGGTCAAAGAGCTGCTTCACATGAAAGGAGGAATTTGATTGAATCAGGAACCACTACCGCAGATTCATTTGATCCGTGATACAGACTTATCCGTCTTTGCGTATGAGCTCCATATTTTTGCCGGAGATTTTCTTAGGGAATGCGAATTTAATATGCGTTCTCTGGCGACAAATACCGGGGCTGATTCCATTGCCATCATGGGGAAAAATCACATGTGGCTTTCCGACGCCTTGTTTGCTTATTGTTCTACGGCAGACCTTCATCAAATGATCTTCACAACGGAGTTCATCGGAGCGAGGGCTTTCCTGTTTCATACGGATCGCAGCGAGGGCGGTCACTTGTACGGGGATGTCCTGATGATGGATTTAGACACGCTGCGGCAGGATATAAAAAGAAATATCCTCTATCCTTGCGGCGTCAATATCGAACGCAAAGATGGTTCAGCGGCCACGGTCAGCCTGAAAGAATGGACTGAAATGGAGCTTTACGAAAAAGATGCTCTGAAAAGCTGGGGATTTTCTTATGCCCCGAATCAAGTTACGGAATGGCAGTACCACTATTCCACGATGTTCAGACAGTGGATGGATCAGGCATTTCGTTATATGCCCCAGGATTTAGAAGAACGCCTGAATATAGAATATATGGAGGCAGCCCAGAACCCGGATATGGATAAGTACCGCATACCACAGGGAACGGCAAAGCAGATGCTTCTTTATGACGAAGCCCCTGTGTATCGCCTTCTTCCATCCGGTTCGGAGAAAATTGCGCCCATCGCGGCAATCTCTACGGGCCTGTGGTATGAAAATTACCGGGAGTTTGCCATTGCACCGGAGGATTTAGGTGCTCTGGACAAACTGATCCGCAGGGAAACTGACCGGCTCACAGGAAACATCCCACAACTTCACAAAAGCGAAGAACGCCGCCCTGCCCCGGAACGATAAGAATTTTACACTGACTGGAGGTGATGAAGATTGACAGGAGTGCATGAAGATTTCGGCGAAAAGATCGGTGGAGCGAAAAAAGACCTGTGGAAAGACCGCGGGCTGTATGCAGATGATCTGGAAACCATGAATGAGCGCGAAGCCGAAAAATTTGTGAAAAAAGATAATGTCTGGAAAAAGCCGGACTATGCAGCCATGCTGGAGGAAGGGATTCCTCTTGGCGTGGTCTATTTTATCAAAAAAGCGAGGGACGGCTTAAACGCTTCCCCTCAGTATTACCGCACGGATGACACCCCGGAAAAACGGACCGCGAGACAAAAGGAATATATAAAAACAGTCCGGGAATTGCAGACAGTGCTTTCAGATGTCCGTACTGTGGAGGATGCCATAAGAGCCTATGACCGCTTTTTCGCTGACAATGGATACTTAGAAAAGGTACAGGGCTGGGGAAGCGGAATCCATTACCGGGCAACGAAAAAGGGACAGGACAATCCCGTGATCACAAACAAATTGTCCAATACCATGCTGATCCGCTCGGCTGAATATTTTGAGCGCAACTTTGCTCAGAAAGCAAAAAAGGAACAGTTTTGTGTTTCCAAAGAGCAGAAAATACCGAAAGGTTATGCGATCCACTTCAACGACGGGAAACAGACCTATTCTAAAAATGGGGACTGGAAACCCGGTACCTACTATGTGACAAAAGGCTATTCGATCCTGCGGACCAATTTTGAGACCAAAGAAGCTGCCCTGAAATGGGTGCAGGAACTTGCCAAAGGCAGGAACAAAAACGGAAAGATCCGTTTTGTCCCTCCACAGCTTGCCCATGTCAAACGTACCGGACTGGATTATCGGAATGGCGTGGAGATCACCGGACAGCATTATCTTGATACCTTTGGGTTCCGCGGCGGTGAGTTTGGAAACTGGATGAACCAGAACGACCGGCAGACCTCCCTTAACATGGGATTTGAAGCACTAAAGGATCTGGCGTCAGCCCTTAAGATCAGCGATAAAGATATTGCTTATCAGGGAACACTTGCTATCGCTTTTGGTGCAAGAGGCAGTGGCAATGCTGCAGCTCATTATGAACCTTTGCGTACAGTCATCAATCTTACAAAAATGCACGGGGCCGGTTCCCTGGCACATGAATGGTGGCATGGACTTGACGATTATCTTGGTACAAAGATGGGAGCAAAAGGGATGCTGTCAGAACAGCCCCACCTCTATGCGCCGTTCCAAAAACTCATTGACACCATGAAGTATAAACCGGAAACACCGGAACAGGCAGCAAAGCGCACGGAAGCACAAACAGAACGCACCCGGAAAAATGCGGCAAGCTGGCTGGATTCCTCGGTTCTTGCCTCCCTGAAACGGTATGGCAATGAGGAACAGATGGAAACCTACGCAGTCTTGCGGGAAGCATTTTTGTCCGGCGAACCCGGCTCTGTGGAACAGATCAGCGCATTTAAGAAGAATGTTACCGGCCGGGTAATTCCCAAAAGTGAACGGGAACGGCTGGAAATTTTTGAGCGTATGCTTTCCGGGATGCAGGCGCAGGAAGCTCCGCAGATTGGACGGACGGAAACTGATTTTTACCGTAATTCGGTACGCATGGGAAAAGAATGTGAAAAAGACGGCGGTTATTGGGACAGCAATGTGGAAATGACAGCCAGAGCCTTTGCCTGTTATATCAAGGACAAACTGCCCTACACATCGGATTATCTGGCAGGCCATGCCGACTGTGCCCTTACCCTGGTTTCCGGTAAAGACGGAGAAATGGAGGTATTGAAAGCCTTCCCTGTGGGGGAAGAACGCCGTGCAATCAACGCTGTTTTTGACGAGATCATTCAGGATTTGAAACGGGAACAGCTATTGACCCATGCCGATGTAACGCTTCCCCTCTCTGTTTCTGAACTTCGTGAGGCGGCGGACGGGCAGCTATCCATGTTCGGCGTCGGCCGTCCTTCCGTGATGGATCAGCTTGCGGCAAACAGACCGGCAGATAAAAAATCACCGGCACAGACGGTTTCCAGAAAAAACCATGAGCCGGAAATATAGCAGGAGGTGAACAGCATTTTGGAAGAAAACAGGGATTACCATGCCTACCGGTATGGCGACCACTTGACGCCGGGATCAGAGCTTAAAATTGAGCACAGCGTAGTTTGTGAAAATGTGGATATTTCTACACTGATCACAATGGGAACAGATAGCCTGGAAGCCATGCGCCAGGGAAGTATCGACGGGGAGCAGAAAGCCTATGAAATCGTGGTGGCTGCCGCAAAACAGTGGGAACAGCAGGCAGCGGCAACACAGACGATCAACCGGGCTTTGGAATATCTTCGTACACCGGAGATCGAACATACAGGCAACCAGTGGAAAGACACCGATAACTGGAGGGCAGATCAGAAAATCAGCAACCGGGTCTATCAGATGACCTGCAGTATTTGGGAAGATACGAAATATGACCGGGAAACCAAACAGAGTGTTCCGATTGCCTGGTATGTGACATGGGAAGTCCGTATTCATTCCCCGAAGCAGGGATATGGAGCAAAGATTGCCGGACAAAACCAGAAACGATATACAGATAAGAACGCAGCCATAAAATATCTGGACGGGCGAAAGAAAGCCTATTCCCATTTATTCACGGAAATTTCCCCGCCGATCCCGAAAGAATATGAGCACCATTTTATGGTTCACGGCACTCTTTTACCTGGCTATACGGTTGAAGGACTGGAACAGGCCAAAACGGAACATGCCGCCGCCGAGGTTTCGGAGGGCGGTATTTTTACACCCAAAAACCGGGAGAAGCCTTCCGTCCTGGGGAAGCTCTCTGTGGCAAAAACTCAGGAAAAAACGCCAACCGCTCCCGGTACGGCAATGAAAAAGAAGGAGGATATACAATTATGAAAGTGTTAATGGTAGAGCCGGGCAAGTCCCCTTATGCTGCGGAGATCGAAAGTGGTCTGAAATCCTTGCAGGCGGCAGTGGGCGGAGATATTCAAGCGGTCTATCCGTATGAGGACCCGGTGGCTCTGATCTGTAATGCGTAGTTATATGTTATGTGTAGCATAATTGACATCTCCTTTCGTACCTCCTGATTTCATTTGTATTTTAGCCGGTAGCTTTTTGTGATACTCTACATAATGTAGAGACACAATGCTCTGCAAATAACATCAGGAGGTTTTATAATGTCTGAAGCAACAATACCAATCAAGGAATTGATGGAAAAGACCGAGCAATGGCTACTCGGTCAGGGTTACAAGAAAAGTACTCTTGGGTTTTATAGAGCTACATGGAACAGATTTCTTTCGTATTCAGCCTCTCCCGCTTATAGCCGTGAAACTGCAGAGCAGTTTTTGCTTCAATACTTCGGAGTCGATGTCCACGCTATAGATCAGACTCTTGACGGTCGAATGCGCCATGCACGGCGTCACATGAATGCATTGGACGAGATTTTTCGCACGGGAACAGTGTGCCGCCGTAAAGTTTATGGCGTTGCTTCTATTGATGACGATTGTTTCGATAAGTTTTTTTCCGACTACTTGAGTTATTGCAAAATGCAGAATTTTTCGAGATCGTGGATGGACAACACAATAGCAGCATTGAGGCTTTTCTTGCTTGCTGTTCATTCATCAAACACACAGAACATCAAAAGCATAAATGCGGAGACTATCAACTGTTTTTCCACGGCTATGAGCAATGCTTCAGAAATATGCATGAATGTTCGTAGAGCAAGATGCCGACAAGTTGGTGCTTACCTGCACTGGCTTTATGACCACAAATATACGGATTTGGATTATTCCCTTCAACTCCCAAACTTCAAACGCACTGCACCCCAGATTCCACAGGTATGGAGTCCTGAAGAAATCGACAAGATTCTTGCAGTCATCGATACTGCCAATCCAGTTGGAAGGCGGAATTACGCGATTTTTCTGCTTCTTGCAAGAACAGGGTTAAGGATAAGCGACGTTTTGGGACTCAAATTTTCAAATATTAACTGGAAGGAAAACTGCATTTCACTTTCTCAGCAGAAGACAGGGAACGCCTTGAGTCTGCCACTCAGCAAAGAGCTAGGTATGGCGATTATTTCTTATTTGCAAGATGGCCGCCCACAGTCCTCCTCGGCTTTTATCTTTCTGAGCCATAACGCACCGTTTCAGCCATTGGGTGAGCATAACAATTTCAATCCGGAATTTCATAAGTATTTACGCAGAGCAGGGATTGCTATCCCAACAAAGAGGCACACAGGCGTACACACTATCCGCCATTCGTTTGCCACAAATATGCTGAGAAAAGGCACTCCGGTGCAGGATGTGTCCCAAATCCTCGGTCACAGTAACATCAGTGTAACAGAAACCTACTTGCGGGTCGATATTGAACATATGCGGTTATGTTCGCTGAGTTTGGAGGGATTACTATGAAACAATTTACTTTCACAAGCCAGCTTGCGCCAATAATATGGAAATATCTGGAATCTCGACAAAATGAGGGATATACCTCCGTGCATTGCGGCTATTATATGCAGGAACTGGACTGCCTTTCAAAGGAACTCTCGGATGCCCCCGTGGTGACAAAAGAGCTTATTGACGCATGGGATTTATTAAAGCCATATCTTTCAAACCGTTCGAAAATAGTCAGACATAATGCGATACGCGCTTTTGCAAAATTTGCATACACGCAGGACGGAATCTCCTATGTCCCGGATACCAGCAAACTAAAGAACAGTTCGACTTTTACCCCGCATATATTTACTGTTGAAGAAATACGGCGATTATTATATGCAGCAGATAATCTGCCGGTCAGGAATAATGCGCCAACAAGGCATCTGGTCATACCTGCTGTTATCCGGCTTTTATATTGCTGTGGTTTTCGTATAGGTGAGGTGCTCCGGCTAAGAGTGAAGGATGTCGATTTGGATACAGGCATTATTACTGTACACAACGGGAAAGGAGGTAAGGATAGACTTGTCCCTGTCCACAATAGCGTAATAGAGTATCTCCGAAGCTACTCTGCTCAGTTACCAGATGAAAGAGAATGGTTCTTTCCATCTGCTTGTGGCCATTATTCTATTAAAACAATCTATGATAATTTTCGCGAGCTGCTATTCGCATGCAATATTCCTCACACCGGCAATGGCCCTCGTGTGCATGATTTTCGGCATACATTCGCAGTTCATACACTGGAAAAACAACTTTCTGATGGGTATGATCCCATGGTAATCGTTCCTCGCCTTGCCGCGTATTTGGGACATAAGAGTTACCGTGAAACCTGTTGGTATATTCACCTGACGGTTGCTTCGTTCCCGGAACTTTCCCAAAAACTTGACAGAGCATTTGTCGGCATTATTCCGGTTGGAGGTGAGACGGATGAGGAAAACTGACTTTACCAAAGCACTGACCGAGTATTTCTCAATCTATCTGCCTACTACATGCGGGGTGAGTCCCAATACCACCAATTCATACAGAGATACTTTCAAGCAACTCCTTCTATTTTTTCAAGAAAAGAAAGGCATCTCCGCAAATTATATAGAATTGCGCTATCTGAATATGGAACTTGTTTCTGAATTTCTGGATTGGTTAGAAACATCCCGCCATATTGCGGTTACAACAAGAAACCAGCGACTTGCCGCCATAAAGGCCTTTGCTCATTTTGTACAGTACAAGTTTCCGGAAAACATAGAAAACTGCGTTGACATTATTAATCTGCGACCCAAAAAGTACGAAAAGGCATTGATACCGTTTTTGACGGAGGATGATCTGTCACTTCTTCTGTCCCAACCAGATGCATCTACCCGACAAGGGCTCCGAGATTTGACACTTCTTGCACTACTGTATGACTCTGGCGCACGGGTACAGGAATTGGTGGATCTTAGGCTGAAAGATGTCCGTCTAACACACCCCCCAATGGTTATTCTAACTGGAAAAGGACGAAAAGTTCGTCAGGTTCCCCTGATGAAGGATACCTGCAAACTGTTGGACAGATATATCCGCAGCTTTCATTCCGATTCTCAGTCTCAGATGATTCCGCTATTTTATAATGCAAAAAAGCAGGCTTTATCTCGCTATGGAGTCACCTATATTCTGAAGAAGTATGCGGCAAAGGCATCTCCGGTACTTGAACCACAGAATATATCTCCTCATGTATTACGCCACACCAAAGCCATGCACTTGCTGCGAGCTGGTGTTAACATGATATATATTCGAGATTTTCTTGGGCATGCAGACATCTCTACAACAGAGGTTTACGCTCGCATCGATGCAGAGATGAAGCGAAAAGTATTTGAGGAGAAAGTGCCGAATTACACACCCAATACCACAATGCCTTGGGAGGAGGATGAAGATTTATTGCAATGGTTAACACAATTTGGAAAGAAAACTTTCTGATTATGTGTAGTAAATTATGCTTAAACGCCCGGGATTCTGGGCATTTTGCTCAATTACTACTCATTTGTAGGAACTACTCATTACAGACGTTATGTGGTGCACCACATAACGTCTGTAATGAAGAAGGCAAGCTGATGGGGCTGCCTCTGAACCGAGCTCTCTTTGACGATGACGGCCACATCTATGATATTGTGTCCGGGAATTTTCTGATCGTTGGTCTTGGTGAGGAAGATTTTACAGACCTTTCCCCGGACTTGATGGAGAAATACGGGGAGCAGTTCAAGTACCCTGAAAAATTTGCAAGGATTGCCGGCGAGATCATTGCAGTCAAGCAGCCTGCAACCAATGAACACCGGGAAAAACCGATGATGCACCATTCCGGCCCGGATTTGTAGAAAGAAAGGAGCCAATTATGTTAATGGCAGTAAATGAACCTTATGCCCTTATGGTGCAGCCGGACGATATTCTGATCTCTCCCCGTGAGGTAGATGAACATTTTGGGACGATGGTATGCTTCCATCCCCGCTATGCGCTGGGCGACCATCACAACTATATGGACAAAGACGACTTCCTGCGGGAAATGTATTTAGATACCGTAGGACATGATGAAGCTGGCATGAAACGCTATGAACGGATGGTAAACATTGTAAGCAGCCGTTTCCGGCATGGACCAAAGACAGAGGAACGGGCGATCGATGAAGCAATGCAGAAAGTAATTTCGGAAAAGTATCTGATGCTCCCCCTCTATCTCTACGACCACTCAGGTCTTGCCATGAGTACAGAAAGTTTCTCAGGCAGGGCTCCTCATGCAGAATGGGACAGCGGACAGGTCGGCTGGATCTATGTTTCCAAAGAAGATGCCCTAAAGGAATTTGACGCTGACAAGATGACCGGCGCCATCCGGCAGAAAGCGGACGCACTGATGCGCAGCGAAGTCGCCGCTTATGATTCCTATCTGCGTGGCGAATGTTATGGGTTTGAGCTTTATAAAAACGGGGAGCTGTCGGATAGCTGCTGGGGCTTTATGGGTAACTTTTCCGATGTGTTGAAAGATATGGCGGAATACCTCCCGGATGAGTGCAAAGGGATGGTCGATCATCTGGAGGAACAGGAACGCCCGGCTACGATCATCAAGACGCTTTTGAAACATGCTAAAATTCAGGTCGATCAGGCAGCAAAAGCCTTTGAACACGCTTCCCGACAGCAGGTTCTTGGGGAAAGCCGGTAAAAAGTTATTTCCATATTATAAATACCGATTTTATCAGAAAGGAGGATGCTCTTGCAGGAAGAACTCGAACAACGAACGGTTTCTGTTTCTATACAGGCAGCAAAACTGTCAGGGCGGGTACTGCGTGCGGCTATTGCTGCGGTACTCCAAAAGATGGAACAGGAACGCACAATGCCAAAAGTCGGGCGCAACAGCATGAAGCGGCTGACTTATAAAGACCCCGGAGCCAATACCATTGAAGTTTCAGGGCGAATCCGCTCTTTTGAACGGTATGCCAGAAAACATCAGGTACGCTACCATATAGAAAAGGAACTTGGGACCGATCCCCCAAAATGGACGGTATATTTCAAGGCAAACCAGGCGGATGCACTGACGGCAGCTTTTAAGGAATATACAAAGAAAGACCTTACACGCAGCACCAGACCGTCGCTGCTTACACAGCTTCATAAGTTCAAAGAACTGGCACAGTCGCTTGGCCGTGACCGTGTAAAGAACAAAGAACACGGAGGACCGGAACGATGAAGGTTGATGCAGAAACATTGAAAAAACAGGTCATTCTCCATCTGCCTTATGTTCTGTTCCTTCTGGTATTTGCCAAGCTGGGCGAGGCGGTGCGTCTGGCTCCCGGAGCGGACGCTTCCCAAAAGCTGTTAGGACTGTCCGAAGGCTTTGCCCTTGCGTTTCAGAGTATGTGGCCGGGGGCGGCAATGGACTGGCTGATCGGTTTCTGCGGTGCAGCCATTATGCGGCTGGCAGTCTATCTTAGAGGGAAAGACGCTAAGAAATACCGCAAAAATGTGGAATATGGTTCTGCAAGATGGGGAAATAAAGCCGATATTGCCCCGTTTATGGACCCAAATCCGGAAAACAATATCATTCTTACCCAAAGTGAAGGACTGATGTTAAACGGAAGGCCCAAAAATCCGGCCAATGCAAGAAATAAAAATGTACTGGTAGTCGGAGGATCAGGTTCGGGAAAAACGCGCTTTTTCATCAAGCCCAATCTGATGCAAATGCACAGTTCCTACGTCGTCACCGATCCGAAAGGTACAGTCCTTGTGGAATGCGGAAAGATGTTGCAGCGAGGCACACCAAAGCTGGACAAGGACGGAAAGCCTGTGCGTAATGAAAAAGGAAAGATCATCTATGAGTCCTATAAAATACGGGTATTCAATACGATCAATTTCCAGAAAAGTATGCACTTTAACCCGTTCGCCTACATTCATTCCGAGAAAGATATTCTGAAGATCGTCACTACCCTAATCGCCAATACCAAAGGCGAAGGAAAAGCCGGAGACGATTTCTGGGTCAAGGCAGAAACCCTGCTCTATACGGCACTGATCGGATATATCTATTATGAGGCTCCGGCAAACGAACAGAATTTTGCCACACTGGTAGAAATGCTGAACGCAATGGAAGTCCGTGAGGATGATGAGTCGTTCAAAAATGCCGTTGACCTTCTCTTTGACGCGCTGGAACAGAAAGACCCGGATCATTTTGCCCTGCGTCAATATAAGAAATATAAGCTCGCTGCCGGTGTTGTATGCTCTAAAAGACTTCTTAATCAAGCGGTTGGGAAGTCTCTTAGAACACACAACCTAAAACCGAAGAAAGGAGCGCAAGTTA
>ERZ779874.1069-NODE-1069-length-28370-cov-70.430832_pt1 | contig 28370 bp, 24 predicted proteins | sample MGYA00511031_ERZ779874 | MGnify/ENA primary metagenome ERZ779874 (study PRJEB29588, sample SAMEA2156850) | human gut metagenome | biome: human gut; feature: human-associated habitat; material: faeces | place: Denmark | collected 2008/2010 ...
CGGATACATCAAGCCAAGAAAAACTTTTTGAAGAAATTCAAAACAGCTTCTAATATTACATCAGATTTGTTTAAACGACAGGCTCTTGGTTACAAAACGAATATATACTTCAGTTGCCGCTTTATATATCTGAAACAGCCCATGGACATAGCTTCATTGGCAAAGTCAGTATATATTCGTTTTTCAGACTGGATATACAGGATGAATAGCGCACACTCTTCTCATCCAATATATATCTTCTCATTCCGATGGATTTTTTGCTTTTTATCCGCGGTTCACCTGCTTTACACCTTTCACCGTACGTAATTTGCGGATAAGGGCTTCCAGCTTGGTGGTGTCGTCTACCATCACCGTCAGCATGCCCGAGAAGAGTCCGTCGTTCGAGTCTATGCTGATGGAGCGGAGCAGGATGTCATTCTCCTTATTGATGATAGACGTGATGTTGGTCACAATGCCGATGTCGTCATGCCCCACGATGCGAAGTGTGATGGGGTATTGCTTGCCTTGGCTCTTACCTGCCCAGCGTGCGCGTACGATACGGTAGGGGAAACGTGCCTTCAGTTCGGGTGCGTTAGGGCAGTCCGAACGGTGTATTTTAATGCCTCCCGATATGGTGACGAAGCCAAACACATCATCGCCGTAGATGGGATTGCAGCATCGTGCGAGTTTGAAATCTATGCCTTTCAGATGCTGGTCAATGACCAATACGTCATCTTTATAAGGATTCTTATCCTCTTGCGTTTGCTGCATGTTGAAACCTTCGGCACTGCGGTACACTACGTCTTCATGCTGTTCGCTTTCGTGTCGTTGCATCTCTACGTATTTGTCTATCAGCGTATTGATGTCCGTAGTCTCGTTGGCAATGCTTTGGTAGAAGTCGGTCACGGTTTTGAAACCCGATTTTTTGATGAGGCGCATCAGGATGGCTTCATCGTATTCTATCTTGCGGTTCTTGAACTTGCGCTCTAAAGTTTCGCGGGCAAATTCAGTTTGGCGGGCGGCCAGTTCCTTTAAAGCCTGGCGTATCTTGTTGCGGGCTTTCGAGGTGGTGACGAAGTTCAGCCAGTCGCGCTTGGGTGTCTGGGCGGCGGAAGTCATGATTTCCACTTGGTCTCCGTTGTTCAGAGGTTGGCGGAGTTGCACGTTTCGTCCGTTTACTTTCGCTCCCACACATCGGCATCCTAGATTGGAATGGATAGCAAAGGCAAAGTCAAGCACGGTGGCTCCTTGAGGCAGCTTGTAGAGGTCTCCTTTGGGGCTGAACACAAACACTTCGTCTTTATAGAGGTCGAGCTTGAACTGATCGATGGTTTCGGTATCTCCATCGGTATTCTCCAAGGTTTCGCGGATGGAGTTCAACCATTCGTCCAATCCCGTTTCGCCCTTGATACCTTTGTAGCGCCAATGTGCGGCAAGGCCTTTTTCAGCTATCTCGTCCATGCGTTCAGTGCGTATCTGCACTTCCACCCATTTGCCTTCGGGACCCATTACAGTGATGTGGAGCGACTCATATCCGTTACTTTTAGGTACGGAGAGCCAGTCGCGGAGGCGTTTAGGGTTGGGCAGGTACATGTCGGTCACGATGGAGTACACCTGCCAGCATTCTTGTTTTTCTTTTTCAAGAGGCGAGTCGAGGATGATGCGGATGGCAAACAGGTCGTATACGCCTTCGAACGAGCAGCCTTGCTTCTTCATCTTCTGATAGATGGAATGGATGGTTTTGGTACGTCCCTTTATGTGGAACTTCAGTCCGTTTTCTTCCAATTTCTGCTTGACAGGTTCGATGAAGGCAGTTATGTAGCGGTCGCGCGCCGCCTTGGTGGCGTTCAGCTTCTCCTTGATAAAATAATATACATCGTGTTCGGTATATTTTAACGACAGGTCTTCCAGTTCCGATTTCAGCTTGTATAGCCCTAACTTGTGTGCCAAGGGGGCGTAGAGGTGGGCGGCTTCGTTCGATACCGCCAGCCGTGCTTCATCGTTGGGGTTGTCCTTGATTTGGCGCATGATATTGACTCGGTCGGCTATCATGATGAGGATAACACGCATGTCCTCGGCAAAGGAGAGGAGCAGGTTGCGGAAATTTTCCGATTCGATGGCGGGGCTTTTTTCATATAATTCGTTGATTTTGACCAGCCCGCGGATGATACCGGCCACATCCTCGCCGTAGGTTTGGCTCACATCATCGAGGGTGCACAGCTGGCATTTCACCGGTTCATGGAGCATAATGCCGAGGATAGAAGCCCGGCGCATCCCGATTTCTTCTGCCACGATGACGGCGGTCTGCATGTCCTTGATGACTGGATTCATACCGAAAGCATTGCGGGGTATCGAACCTGCCGACATGGCTCGGATGAGGTCCCGTTTCAAATTGTGGCAATCGTCTTTTTGCAACGTTTCGCCAGAGAGGCGTAAAAGGCACCTGTAAAGCGAGATAAGCTCTCTATGTTCTTGCGGTGTGAAAAATGCTTGCTCTTCCATAATGCTTTTGTTTAAAGTACTGACATTGAAGAATGAGGAACTCCGTATGAAAGGGGACGGATAGGGGGGTATTCTTCATCCTTCGTTCTTTATTCTTCATTTTTAATTGTAAAGTTACTTTTTTTCTTTGTTATCCGTGCAATGTTTGCGAATTTTTTATATTTTTGGGGTGAGATTTGAAAACACGGACAATTTACTATTTCATTATACATTTAAAATTTATAACCTGTATGTTAACACTCGAAGACAAAGAATTGTTGGCTAAGAAAGGAATTTCTGAGCAACAGATTGAAGAACAACTGGCTTGTTTTGAACACGGATTCCCTTACTTGCGTCTTGCTGCGGCGGCATCGGTGGAGAATGGCGGCATCATGACGGCAGACGAAAATTTGCAGAAGAAATATCTGGCGGCATGGGACGCTTACAAGGACGGCGACCGTAAGATTGTAAAGTTCGTTCCAGCTTCGGGAGCTGCGAGCCGTATGTTTAAAAATATGTTCGAATTCTTAGGAGCCGACTACAACGTGCCTACTACCGATTTCGAGAAGAAGTTTTTCGACCACATCCATAGTTTCGCTTTCTATAACGACTTGAACGCGGCGTGTATGGACAACACGGGTAAAGACATCGATGCTCTTTTGGAAGAAAAGAATTATAAGGCTGTGGTAAGCAACCTGCTGGAAAGCGCAGGACTGAATTACGGTTCGCTTCCGAAAGGTTTGCTCAAATTCCACCGGTATGCCGACGGTGTGCGCACTCCGCTGGAAGAACACTTGGTAGAAGGTGCACTTTATGCCGCAGGAAAGACGGGCAAGGTGAACGTACATTTCACGGTTTCTACCGAACACCGTGACCTTTTTGCCAAATTGGTGGAAGCCAAAGTAGCTGAATACGCTCAGAAATACGGTGTGGAATATAATGTATCGTTCTCCGAGCAGAAACCCAGTACCGACACTGTTGCTGCTACGATGGACAACAAGCCTTTCCGCGACGATAATGGCAAGTTGGTGTTCCGCCCGGGTGGTCATGGAGCGTTAATCGAGAACTTGAACGACCTGGATGCTGACATCGTGTTCGTCAAGAATATCGACAATGTGGTGCCCGATCGCCTGAAGGCCGATACTGTAACTTATAAGAAACTTCTTGCGGGGGTATTGGTGACCCTTCAGAAGCAAGCGTTTGATTATTTGGAATTATTGGATAGCGGACATTATAGCCATGAGCAATTGGAAGAAATCATCCGTTTTGTTCAGCAACAATTGCGTTGCCGCAAGGAGGATATCAAGGACATGGAAGACGCTGACTTGGTTATCTATTTGCGGAAGAAACTGAACCGCCCGATGCGTGTATGCGGTATGGTGAAGAATGTGGGCGAACCGGGTGGCGGCCCGTTCTTGGCATACAATCCGGATGGTACTGTGTCGCTTCAGATTTTGGAAAGTTCGCAAATCGACATGAAAGATCCCGAAAAGAAGGCGATGTTTGAAAAAGGAACTCACTTCAATCCTGTGGATTTGGTTTGCGCTGTGTGTGACTATAAAGGTAATAAATTCAACTTGTTAGAGCATGTAGACAAGGCTACGGGCTTCATTTCGTATAAATCGAAGAACGGAAAAGACCTGAAGGCACTTGAGCTTCCGGGTTTGTGGAATGGTTCGATGAGCGATTGGAGCACGGTATTCGTAGAAGTTCCTCTCAGCACTTTTAATCCGGTGAAAACCGTGAACGACTTGTTGCGTGAACAACACCAATGATTTTTATAAAAAAAATTGGATTCAGTCCGTAATTGGGTTACAATATCATCAGCATGATTATCCATGAGCGGTATGTATAACTGCTACATAAACACGATTAGTAATCGTACAGTGTGACGATTACTAATCGTACAGCTTGACGATTACTAATCGTGTTTATGATGCAGTTATATGCAATCGTTTCTTTGCACTCAATTCGTTTAAATTCTAATCGCTTGCAGGCGGGTGAGTGCCTCGTTGTAGTCTTCAATAAGTTCTTTCATCACTTCGTCTACTGATTGCAGGCGATGGATAAGGGATGCCGCTTGTCCTATTTCGATTTCCCCTTCGAAGATGTCTCCTTCGAAAATGCCCAGCTTGGCTCGCCCGCGTCCTAATATCTCCCGAAGCTCTTCGGCGGAAGCGCCCCGTTGCTCAGCTTCTTCTATCCGCTTGTAGAAATCATTCTTTACCAACCGGGTGGGCGAGAGTTGTTTTAAAGTGAGTATTGTGTCACCTTCGTTCAGACGCAAGCACCTGTCTTTAAACGAGAAGTGGGCAGAGCTTTCTTCGGTTAAGGCAAATCGGGTTCCTATCTGTACTCCGTCGGCTCCTAAAGCTTGTGCGGCAAGGATGCTTTCACCTGTAGCTATGCCGCCGGCTGCCAATAATGGCAAGGAACAGCTGCGACGGATGGCGGGGATAAGGCACATGGTGGTGGTTTCTTCCCGTCCGTTGTGTCCTCCGGCTTCGAATCCTTCTGCTACAATGGCATCTACACCCGCTTCTTCGCATTTGGCGGCAAATTTGGACGAAGCTACCACGTGTGTCACGAGGATGTCTCGTTCGTGAAGCCAGTCGGTCCATTTTTTCGGGCTTCCTGCCGAGGTAAAGACGATTTTCACACCTTCATCGGCAATAATCTGCATGATGGTTTCTATTTCAGGATACATCAGGGGAACATTTACTCCGAAGGGCTTGTCGGTGGCTGCTTTGCACTTACGGATGTGTTCGCGCAGGGTTTCGGGATGCATCGAGCCTGCTCCCAGTAAGCCCAGTCCTCCTGCGTTGCTTACGGCTGAAGCCAGCCGCCAGCCACTGCACCACACCATTCCGCCTTGGATGATGGGGTAGTTGATGTTAAATAGTCGGCAAATTCGGTTCATGGTATTTTTTTAGTTAATAGTTGGTAATAAATAATTAATAACGGTGTTAGGTCTATATTGAGGTATTGACTTAATTTCTTAATTTTTCGGTAGAAGCTTTTGCTTTGAATATCGGTTTGGTTTGTTGCGATTCTGGCTCGAATCCGAACCAATATGTTGTGCTTTCTCCTTCGGCTGGAGGAAGTGTGCAAAGTCGCAGGCTTTCGTGGTAGGTGCCATAGAGCACGTCCCAATGGTCGGAAGGCAAGACGTGTTTGGTGCGGATGCGGTAGGCTGGCTCTTTCTTGAGCGACATTCCTGCTTCTATCCATGCCAGGGTCATATCGGTTTCGTATCTCGGATAATTTTCCTTGCAGAATTTATAGAGTAAAATGCCCCGGCGCTCTAAACTCATGGGTTGGTCGATGACTCCGATGCGGATGAGGTAATCTAAGAACCGGTGTAGGAAATCATACTCGTCTACAATCAGTCGGCGGGTCATTTCTTGCCAAGGTTTAGCATTGTAGAATCCGTCTAAGAGGCGCGAAAGCAAGCGTGCCGTCTGAAGCTCGTCGGGAGAAATTTCTCTGGTCTGTAATACTTCGTAAGGCGGAAAGGGAGAATAACGGATGCCAAGCTCTTCAGAACGTCGGCGCATTTCTGTCCCGGGTAATAGTTTGAGGGATTCTAGTTGAATTTCGCCTGCCCGGTAAGAGGCTAATATGCGTATGTCTTCGAAAATCTCTTCTAAACGGTAGAGCGGGAGTCCGGCTATCAGGTCGGCGTGTGTTTCAAGGTTGGGTAGCGAGCAAAGATATTTTAGTCCTTCTAACGCATCCTCTAATGTCCCATGTCTTCGGCATACGTCCAATACTTCTTGATGCAGGCTTTGTATACCCGCTTCCAAGTGGAGTTGGCCGGAAGGCATCGAAGCTATTTCGTGTTTTAATTCTTCGGTAAGGAGAGCGGGATGAACTTCTAAATGAAAATGAATGTCGGGAAATTCTCGGAACAAGTTGAGCAAGGCACGTGCATGGCGGGCATTGTAGTTGAAGGTGCGGTCGAGTACCCGGATGTTCCGGATGTGATGCTCTTGAATCAAGGAGATTCGTTTTCGGATAGTTTCAATCGGGAGGGTGCGTACGGGTTTCTCGCCTCCGCTTACACAAAAGGCACACGTGTTAAAGCATCCGCGTGTGGTTTCCAGTTGCACGAACGGTTTGCTCCAGTTGAAGAAGGGACTCTCTTCAGGGGAGATAAGCCGGTCGAAACGTATCACTTGTGCCCGTCCGTTATCGTGATAGGTGGAAGTTGGGTCTATGTAGCATAATCCGGTTATGGTGTGCCACGCTTCCGGCTTATCCCATACCTCCAGCCAACGGGCGAATGTTTCTTCTCCTTCACCACGGAATACACAATTCACGAAGGGATAGTTACGCAGGAATCTTTCGTTATCTCCTAAAAATTCGGGACCTCCTAACGTGATGCAACAATCAGGAAGCAGTGCCTTGATGCGCCCCAGCGTGTGGAGCAGTATTTCATGATTGAAGAGCCAGCAAGTGGCGGCTACAATGTCGGGGTTCCGGCGAAAGACTTCCGCACTCGTCATGCCAGGACTTTCGTTGATGGTAGCTGAAACAATGTCCCATTCTATATCGGTACGTCCGATGAGCTGGGCTTGCAAGGCGGGCAATGCCAATGAGGAATGCGCATACGAACTGTTCAGGTCGAGCCAAAGGATTTTCATGGGTATGTATGACATTCACCACAGATTACGCAGGTTTTTAATAAAATAATCCGTGTAATCTGTGGTGGGAATAAAATCAAATCAAATATTGCGAACTGATGGATTCGTGGCTTAATACGCGGCGGATCGTTTCAGCAAACATGTCGGCAATAGAAAGTTGTTTGACCTTTGCGCAACGGTTTGAATAAGGAATACTGTCGGTAAATACCAGTTCTTCCAATTGCGAGTTCTGTACACGTTCGGATGCCGGACCCGACATGACGCAATGCGAAGCGATGGCACGTACTGAGTTGGCTCCGGCTTCTTTCATGATGTCGGCGGCCTTCGTGATGGTTCCGGCTGTATCGACCATATCGTCAATCAATACCACGTTTTTCCCCTGTACGTCGCCAATGATTTGCATGGATGCTACGACATTTGCTTTTTCACGGGTCTTATGGCACAATACCAAGGGTACATCAAGATACTTGGCATACGTGCTGGCACGTTTCGACCCACCAACATCGGGGGTGGCAATAACCAAATTGGGCAAATTCAAGGATTGGATGTAAGGGGCAAAGATTGTAGAACCGTATAGGTGGTCTACCGGAATATCAAAGAATCCTTGAATCTGGTCGGCATGCAAATCCATCGTAATCAGACGGTCAATACCTGCCACGCTCAATAAGTCGGCTACCAGCTTGGCTCCGATAGATACGCGGGGCTTGTCTTTGCGGTCTTGACGTGCCCATCCGAAATAAGGAATTACTGCGACGATGCGTTTTGCCGAAGCACGTTTGGCGGCGTCAATCATTAATAAAAGCTCCATCAAATTGTCGGAGTTCGGAAAAGTCGATTGTACGAGAAATACGTGTTGTCCACGAATCGATTCTTCGTAAGATACTGCAAATTCGCCATCCGCGAAATGAGTAATGTTCATGTTACCCAGCGGGCATCCCAAACTTTTGCAAATTTTTTCTGCAAGGTATCTCGAGTTTGTACCCGAGAACACTTTAAATTTTGATGTTTCGCTCATTGTATAAAAATATGTTGCCTTTAAAGTAGTACAAAGTTATGTTATTTCTTCAATACGTACAAATGAATATGCGGAAAAACATTAGTCCGCCATGTGTTTCAGCTTTCTGAATTGTTCTATCAGTTCGCTATAGTTATAATCGTGTTCAGGACAAAACTTGTTCCATAATCCCCCTAACACGGCGCATCCTCCGAATCCGAAGTCTTTCACTTGCAGGATATTGCTTTCATCGATTCCTCCTAACGCGATAACACGTTTATCGATGATTCCTTCCTTGGCGGCGGCGCGTATCTTTTCGGGCGTAAAGGCGGAAGTGTATCCTTCTTTCGAAATGCTGTCGAATACTGGGCTAAGAAACACGTAGTCAAAGTGTGGCTTCTTTTCCCTTACCTCTTCTAACGAATGGCATGAAGTAGTGATAGGACCCGAATAGTTGTCGGGAGCGATCGGGTTATGGCTGTTTATGTGGATGCCTCTCAGCTTATATTCCTCTTTCAGGTAAAAGTTTCCATGTACGACGATGCGTTTTCTGTATTTTTCAGGTATGAGCGTCAATAGCCTTTCCGCATAGACCGGCGTCTGGTCGGTCTTGCGTAAATGAAGAATCTCCAGCCCTTCTTCGAAAAGAGCTGTCAGTATCTTGTCTTCTTCCACAAAGTAAGTGGGCCTGGTTATAACTATTAATTTCATTATGAAACACGATATACTGCGGCAAAGGTAGTAATAAGTTTGTAATATTGGGCTATCTTAAAGCAAAATCGTGTACGTTTCCATTGTTTTCAGGTTGATTTGCCATAATTTCCCTGCTAAAATGTCTCCATATCCGCAGATAATCTTGATGACTTCGTTCGCCTCGGCACATCCTACAAGTCCCGGTGTGACACCCATTACTCCTTTCGGAGGATGGGGCATGGATAGCATTTCCTTTTCATCGGGATAGAGGTCGCGGTATCTTTTTCCGCTTTTGTCATATAGGAACACGGATACCTGCCCTTCGAAGGCGCGGATGGCTCCATATACATACACCTTATTTAATATAGCGCATGTGTCATCGATGAGGTATCGTGTGGCGAAATTGTCGCATCCGTCTACGATGATATCATAGTCTGCAATGATTTCCTTGGCATTATCCGGGGTCAGGCGAGTGGGATAAGCATTTATACGGATATTGCTATTCAAAGCTTCCAGGCGTTTTTGGGCTTGGATGGCTTTAGGAAGGCCTATTTCGGCTTCGGTATAAAGCACTTGGCGTTGCAGGTTGTTTTCGCTTACGGTGTCATTATCTATCAAGCCGATGGTTCCTATTCCGGCACCGGCCAGATAGAGTGCGATAGGGGAGCCAAGTCCTCCTACGCCTACGATAAGTACCCGTGCCGCTTTCAGGCGGGCTTGTCCTTCTTCACCGATTTCGGGAAGCAGGAGTTGGCGGTTGTATCTTTCCATAATTGAGAATAATAAACACAGAGCCACGGAGTCACAGAGAATATAAAACCCTGTGTCTTTGTGTCTCTGTGTTCAGATAAGGTTTCATTTTACAAAGTCGAACGAGGCGTCCCAGTCTTTCCATACCGGTTCGCGTCCGGCGGCTTTCAGTGCGCATTCCACTTCCACGGCTGTACGGTCATCGCTGATATGGAATTGTTCGAGCGATTGTGGGTAGGTGTAATAACCTCCCGGTTCGGTCTTGCTCTCGGCACTCATGGTGGTTACGCCCAGTGAAGCCATGTGGTCGCGGATATAAGCCGGCTCACGGGTCGAATACGAGATATCCACATCGTGGTCGAAGATACGCATGGCGAAGGTCACTTGTGCCAGTTCTTTGTCGCTCATGATGACGTTGGGTTGGAATCCTTCGTTCTCCGCCGGGCGCATACGGGGGAAGTTGACGCTATATTTGGTCTTCCAATAATGCTTTTGCAGGTAGCGCAAGTGATATGCCATCATGGTGACATCGGTGCGCCAGTCTTCCAGGCCAATCAATACCCCCATGCCGATGGAGTGTACGCCGGCTTGTCCCATTCGGTCGAATCCGTTTACACGCCATTCGAACTTCGATTTCATGCCCCGTGGGTGATAGATGTTATAACGTGCTTTGTTGTAGGTTTCCTGGAAACAGATGACCCCGTTCATCCCGTGTTTGGTCAGTTCGGCATATTCTTCGGTCTTGAGCGGCATCACTTCTATCTTCAGGTTCGAGAAGTAAGGCTTAGCCAGGTCGAGGGCTTTCGCCAAATAGGGGACACCTGCCTTAGCCGGATTCTCTCCTGTTACAATCAGCAGGTTTTCAAAGGGTGCCAGTTTTTTGATGGCTTTGTATTCGTTTACCATTTCTTCGGGTGTGAGAATGGTGCGTGCCATGGGATTGCTGATGTGGAAACCGCAGTACACGCACGAGTTGGTACACGAGTTGGTCAGGTAGAGCGGGACAAACATCGATATGGTTTTACCAAACCGTTCTTCGGTATATTTGCGGCTCAGGTGTGCCATTGGTTCCAAGTATTTTTCGGCAGCAGGTGAAACCAGTGCCATAAAGTCGTTTACATCACAATGTGATTTTCCGAGTGCCCGCAACACATCGGATTCGGTTTTGGAGTAGATGGCTTCGGTCATCTCCTCCCAGCTTATTTTTTCTAATTCTTCTGAAAACATGTTGTTTAGTGAACAATTAAAAATTAATAGTTAATAACGGTGGATGCGTCCGAATTGTATTTGCTGGATTTAATGATGCTGGTTAATAATTTTATCAGTTCTGTACAATCCGTTTGTATGGATTGGAAAGCTATATCGTTTATGTAATCCGATTCGTGTAGCAATGTCAGCCAATAGTCTGTTTCGTTAGCTTCTTTTAATGAAATATGCAGTTTATGGATAAAATCTTTTTTGCTTTCGGCAAATTCGGCTTCACGTATCAATGCGCCTATTGCTGTACCGCTTCTAAGTAATTGTTTAGACATAATATATTCTCCTTTTTGTTCTTTTAAGAAACGGAATGCTTTAATGATACGCAAGGCGAAAACCAGTGATTTTTGTTCGATAATACTTTTCGACCGCATCCTTTTTATCGTTATTACTTTTAATTTTTTCTCATGGTTGGTTATTAAATTAATAAACGTAATTAGCTAAAAAAGTAAAGACCCTCTCGTCGTTAATTATTAATTGTTAACTATTAACTATTAACTGTTAACTATTAATTGAAGAGAGGTCTCTCGAAAGTTTCATGGCGCAAAAGTTCGGACCGCACATGGTGCAATATTCCCCGTCGGTATGGCGGCCTTCGTTGAAATATTCCAATGCACGGTCGGGGTCCAGGCTCAGATGGAACTGGTCGCGCCAGCGGAACTCATAACGGGCTTTGCTGAGGGCATTGTCGCGGATTTGTGCTCCGGGATGTCCTTTGGCAAGGTCGGCGGCATGGGCGGCTATCTTATAGGTGATGACACCTGTGCGCACATCCTCCCGGTTGGGCAATCCGAGGTGTTCTTTCGGGGTTACGTAACACAACATTGCCGTACCCAGCCAGCCGATTTGGGTGGCTCCGATAGCGGAAGTGATGTGGTCGTATCCCGGTGCGATATCCGTTACCAACGGGCCGAGGGTGTAGAACGGAGCGTTGTGGCAATGCTCGATTTGGCGTTGCATGTTCTCCTGAATCTTGTGCAAGGGCACATGTCCCGGACCTTCAATGAATGCCTGTACGTTTTTTTCCCAAGCGCGTACCACCAGTTCACCCATGGTGTCGAGTTCGGCAAATTGGGCTTCGTCATTGGCATCGGCAATACATCCGGGTCGCAGGCCGTCTCCCAGAGAGATGGCTACATCGTATTGGGCAAGGATGTCGCAGATGTCATCGAAGTGTTCGTAGAGGAACGACTCATGGTCGTGGATAAGGCACCACTTACTCATGATGCTTCCTCCGCGGCTCACGATGCCGCATAAACGCTTGTCCGCCAGGTGTACATTGTGCCGGCGGATACCTGCATGGATGGTAAAGTAATCCACTCCTTGTTCGCATTGTTCTATTAAGGTGTCCTTGTAGATTTCCCAGGTCAGGTCTTCCACTTTGCCGTTTACTTTTTCCAATGCCTGATAGATGGGTACGGTGCCTACAGGTACGGGGCAATTTCGGATAATCCATTCACGGGTTTCGTGGATGTTGTCTCCCGTAGAGAGGTCCATCAGCGTATCGCCTCCCCATTTGCAGCTCCATACGGCTTTGTCCACTTCTTCTTCGATGCTCGAAGTTGTGGCGGAGTTTCCGATGTTGGTATTGATTTTTACCAGGAAGTTGCGTCCGATAATCATCGGTTCGCTTTCCGGGTGATTGATGTTGGCGGGCAGTACGGCACGTCCTGCGGCTATCTCGTCTCGCACAAACTCCGGCGTGATGTGTGTGTCAATGCCCAGTTCCTTGCAATTCATGTTCTCGCGGATGGCTACATATTCCATTTCGGGAGTCACGATGCCTTGCTTGGCGTAATACATCTGGGTGCAGCACTTGCCGGCTTTGGCACGATAGGGCAGGGCGATGTGCTCGAAACGCAGGTGGTCGAGCGAAGGGTCATCCCGGCGCATCTTGCCGTATTCCGAGGTAATGGAAGGTAATTGTTCCACATCCCCACGTCCGGTAATCCACGGTTCACGCATACGGTTGATACCTTTTTTCAGGTCTATTTCTATCGAAGGGTCGCTGAACGGACCGCTCGTGTCGTAGATATAGACAGGCGCGTTCGGGGTCATCATTTTCTTTCCGTCTTGGATGGTGACGGTAGGAGTCAGGTTCACTTTTTGCATTCCCACTTTGATAAAGGGGAAGAGCGTGCCTTGCATGTAGGCTTTTTCGCGGTGTGCGTAAGGTTTGTTCTCTTGTTCCATAGGGATTCAACTAACTAATTATTCATTCAGGAAAGCGGTTAAGGGCGATGAGGCGGATGCTTCGAAGCTTTCGCTTTGCACACCCAGTCCGGCTTCGTAAGCCCGGCGTCCGGCGATGATTGCCTCTTTAAACGCGATAGCCATTTCCACCGGATTGCCTGCTACGGCAATGGCGGTGTTTACCAGGCAAGCGTCGGCACCCATTTCCATGGCTTCGGCGGCATGGCTCGGTGCTCCGATACCTGCATCAACTACGACCGGCACATTGCTCTGCTCGATGATGATACGCAGGAAGTCGCGTGTCTGAAGTCCTTTGTTGGTACCGATAGGAGCGGCAAGCGGCATCACCGTAGCGGCTCCGGCTTCTTCCAGACGTTTGCAAAGGGTGGGGTCTGCCTGGCAATAGGGCAATACCACGAATCCCAATTTTACCAGTTCTTCAGTTGCCTTCAGTGTTTCGGTAGAGTCGGGCAAGAGGTATCGTGGGTCGGGATGGATTTCCAGCTTCAGCCAATTGGTTCCGAATGCTTCGCGAGCCATTTGGGCGGCGAATACGGCTTCTTCCGCCGTGCGCACGCCCGAAGTGTTAGGCAAGAGTTGGATATGCGGGTGGACAATGTGGTGCAACATATCGTCTTCCTTATCGTTCAGTTCGATGCGTTTCATGGCTACGGTCACCATTTCCGTGCCCGAAGCAAGGATGGCTTGCTCCATCATTTCGTTAGAGTTGAATTTGCCTGTACCCAAGAACAGGCGAGAGCCGAATTCTTTTCCGGCGATAATCAGTTTTTCCATATATTCAATGTCAACTATTAATTATTAACTATTCATTATTTTTCTCGTCTCTTCCACCGGGTCATCTGCCCGGAGGATGCTTCCGCTAAGAGCAATGCCCGATACTCCAGTCTGCATAATCGCCGGAATGTCTTCGAAGGTGATGCCTCCGATAGCTACGACGGGCAGGTTGATTCCCGCTTCTTTCATGCGTGAAAGGATATTCCGGTAGCCTTCCAAGCCCAATACCGGACTCAGGTTCTTCTTCGTTGTAGTGAACCGGAACGGTCCGCATCCGATGTAGTCGGCTCCTGCGGCATGATGCATCTGCACGTCTTCGAACGTATTTGCCGTACCTCCGATGATGAAGTCCGGTCCCAATATCCGGCGTGCCTCGGCGATAGGCATATCCTTTTTGCCTAAGTGCACTCCGTCGGCATGAAGCTTTTTCACCAGTTCCACATGGTCATCGATGATGAACGTGGCTCCGTATTGGCGGCACAATTCCTGCACCCGCAAGGCTTCCCGTTCCACCTCTTCGGGCGAAGCGTCCTTCATGCGCAGCTGAATCCACCGGCATCCGCCTTCCAAAGCCATGCGTGCAGAGTCGAAATACGTGTAGCGTTCGGTGTAATGCGTGATAAATTGCAGTTCCGTCATGGCATTATCCTCCACAAGCGGCTTTGATGATGACCAGACTATCGTTTGTTTGCAGGGTTTGTTCCGTCCATTGCGTGCGTGGAATCATGCGGTTGTTCAGGGCTATGGCTACTCCCTTTTCGGGAAGTCCCAGTTGGCTTGCCAGGTCGGCGATGGTATTGCCTTGGGCAAGTTCTGTCTCTTTGTTGTTTACTTTGATAATCATAATTGTATGTTTCTTTACGTATTGCGCTTACAGAGGTCACGGATGAGAGAGGAGGAATATCCACGTTTTTTCTGAAGCATACGAATGTCCGTTCTTAGCCAACCGGGTTCCTTTAAAGGGAATATATACTTCAAGTGCTGTTTCAATATAGGTGAAACTCCCTTTGCATCTATTTAAAATGGCAAAGTCAGTTATATTCCTTTCCGGTGCAAGTAAACCGGTACACCGCACGCATCCGGTATCTGTGAAATACCCATGTAAATCTTCGCTCATCAGAGGTCGTCTGTGCGCTTTATTATAATAAGGTGGGAGTGGGGGAGAAATACAAGAGTGTTTTCCGAAGAAACAATCCCTTCGCCGGTACTAACCGTATCAGGTTCGTAGGGTATGATCTCAGCCCGCACGGGCACCCCTTTGTTTTTTACTTTTCGGCAAAGATAGGGGATTTTTTCGAGAAAACAAATGTTATTTTCTAAAAAGTCCCCTATCGTAAAAAAGCTTTAACGCATTACGAACTTTACCGCAACCCAGCGGTTCTTTTCGCGGTGGTGTACGAAGTCCATGCCTAAGCTTTCGGCTTTTTCACGTATGGCGGGAATGTCTTCCACGTAAAAGCCGCTCATGTAGAGTTCTGACCCTGCCTGCATGCATGCGGCATAGGTGGGCATGTCGGCAAGCAAGATGTTCCGGTTGATGTTGGCTATGATGACATCAAATGGTTTGCGGTTTTTCAGAAGCGAGGCATCACCCAGTTCTACGGTAATGTTGTCGATGTGATTCAGCACAATGTTGTCGCGCGAATTATTCACGCACCAGTCATCAATGTCGATAGCGGTCACCGGATTGGCACCTCGCATACTGGCGAGGATGGCAAGAATCGAAGTGCCGCATCCCATATCGAGCACCGATTTTCCTTTCAGGTCGGCATCCAGGAGTTCGGCGATGATAGAGCTGGTAGTTTCGTGATGTCCCGTGCCGAATGCCATTTGCGGATTGATGACAATATCGTATTCCGCTTTCGGGTAATCCTTATGGAACGTGCTGTGTATCACGCACCGGTCTCCTATCACGATGGGTTGGAAGAAGTTCTTTTCCCACTCTTCGTTCCAGTCTTTGTCTTCGGGTTCGGAAAGGGTATAAGTGATACGTGTATCGGGGATAGGGAAATCGGCAAGCACGTTTTTCAGTGCCTCTTCATCGAACAAGGCTTTCTGGATATAGGCTTGTGTCCCGCCTTCGCAAGGCACGAAGCTTTCGAATCCGACTTCAGCCGTCAGGGCGGCAAGCACATCGGTAATGGTCTCGTTGCACGGGTGTGCGTTAAAGGTCACTTCAATGTATTTCATACGAATCAATATTTCATTAGTTTCGGGGCAAAGATAGGGATAATTCTTCGGTAAAGCGATAAGAAGCTGTTTTGAATTTCTCCAAAAAGTTTTTCTTGGCTTGATGTATCCGTTTTCGTGTGTGCTTTGGGCGATAAATTCAAAACAGCTTCTAAGAATGAAAATTTAATCGTCTTGTAATGGGGCTTTGATTGTATCTTACCGGATGTTTGTGTATCTTTGTCGGGAGATAGGATGTTTGTCTAAATGCAGGTTTTTGCAGATATGGAACAGTAATCTATGTTTCAAAAATAATATTAGAAATATATGAAAATTGGGAGTTTTATAGGGGCATTGTTCTTTTTGTGTACATCGGGAGCTTATGCCCAGCACCGGATTGCTTTCATTTCGGATGCGCATATCCAGAATATCGTTGACCATCCCGAACTGGTACGTTCGATGGAAGTACAGGTACAATCCACCCGTTTGTTCAATGAAAACTATTATGCCTTGATAGCGGCGCTGGAGGATGCCGCCAGGCGGGAGATAACGTTGGTCGTTCTTCCCGGAGACTTGACCGATAACGGGCAATTCGTGAATCAGGAGAAAATCAAGGAAATCTTGAATCATTATCGGGAGCGTTACGGGATGAAGTTTTTCGTGACCACGGGCAATCACGACCCGGTACGTCCTTTCGGGATGCAAAATGAAGAGCGCAATTTCCTTCGCTCCGACGGAAGCCGCACTACCCAAGAAAACCGTTGTGCGGGCTATGCCGACGAGATGCAATGCTATGCCGCGTTCGGCTTCTATCCTCAGCCGGAATATCTTTATTGGGAAACTCCTTTCACTTCGTATCCGTATGAAGCCTATACATATCAGGAGGCTTTAAACGAAAGTGGATTGGATAAACGTCAGTATATGTTGTGCGATTCGTTGGAAGCCATTGACGCCAGTTATCTGGTGGAGCCGGTAGAAGGGCTTTGGCTTTTGGCGATTGACGGAGGTGTTTATCTGCCCGGTGAGGTAAAGAATGGGGTACAGACTTATGAAGGGTCGAGTGTGGGATATAATCATGTATTGACGCATAAACCTTTCCTTCTTCCTTGGGTGCGGAAAGTAGTATCGGAGGCAAAGAAAAGGAATAAGGTCTTGGTGACCTACTCGCATTATCCGTTGGCGGATTTCAATGACGGAGCTTCCGACATGGTGCGCAAGGCATGGGGAAACAAGAAGTTCGATTTACACCGTGTGCCGGACGAGGAAGTAACGGAAGCCTTTTTGGATGCCGGTATCCGCCTGCACGTAGCGGGTCACATGCACGTGAACGATACGGGAGTAAAGCGGGGCAAGAGCGGGAAATGCTTGTACAACATCCAGGTTCCATCCATCGCTACGTGTCTTCCCGCTTATAAGATTCTGACCGCGGAAGATGCCGCGCACTTCGAAGTGGAAACGGTGCTGCTTGATTCCGTGCCCGGATATGATAGTTTGTTCGGACTCTATGAGAAAGAATATGCATACGACACACAGGCGGGGAAGAAACCAGTCTGGAGTAAGGAAGCGTTGGCGTCGAAAGATTATGCGGAGTTTTGCGATTGGCAATTCCGCGACTTGGTGCGGGTGCGTTTCATCCCGCAAGACCTTCCCGAAATTGTGCGTAAGAAAATGGTAGGCATGAGCGGTTCGCAATTGGTTGCGTATGCGGAAGGGAAACGGATGGATGCGGATGCCGGAAGCGGCTGGAGCGGATACGATTTGATATTGGATTTATACCGTTTGCGTTATGCCGATAAGCTTGCCTTGCGCTGGATTCCCGAGAAGCGTATGCAGGAATACCATGTCTTGTTCGATGCCGTCCGGCGTTCGGGAATCAATGATGAACTTATCATACGCTTGCGTGAGATAGCCGATATTTTTGAATGTTTCTTGCAAGGAGAGCCGTGCGGGCATTTCCGTATAGATTTAGAGCGGGACAGGATAACGGGAGAGTGATGTTTTTCATTTCTGCATTTAGAAGCTGTTTTGAATTTATCGTGCGATGATTTGGGATGAGTTTTTGAGTCATTTTCGCTTCTGTGATGAGGAAGATAGCGGGCTATCTGACGAAGAACAGGAGCGAAAAGGACCAAAAAATCGCCCAAAGCACACACGAAAACGGATACATCAAGCCAAGAAAAACTTTTTGGAGAAATTCAAAACAGCTTCTTACTTACGAAAAGGGCATAAACAGGCTCTTATAAATCGTAAAAATAATCCAAAAGCAAAATTTTTCGACTTTCGTTTTTTATTTATTCGTACCTTTGCGGGAAAAAGGAAGATTATGCTGATTTATAATACGACTTATCATGTGGAGCTGGCAGATGCACGCAATTTTGTCATTTGGCTTCACGAGTGTTATATTCCCGAAGCGGAGAAGTCGGGAGAGTTGAAGAACCCGCGTGTTTTGCGTATTTTGAGCCATAAGGAGCAGGATAGCGAATGCTTTTCCGTGCAATGGGAGGTAGCGGATAGTGCCGTGCTTCATCGTTGGCATACGCAAACAGGAGCACGTCTGAACGAGGAATTGATGAAAACGTTTAAAGACAGGGTGATAGGTTTTCCCACCTTGATGGAGGTCATTGAGTGATACAGCCTGTAAAAGAAAAGATTATCCTGGGCATCGACCCCGGTACGAATATCATGGGTTATGGGGTGCTGAAGATTACCGGCATCAAGCCCGAAGTGATTACGTTGGGGGTGATAGACTTGCGCAAGTGTGGTGATTCGTATTTGAAACTGAAACATATTTACCAGCGGGTGCAAGGCATTATCACTTCATACCTGCCCGATGAGCTTGCCATCGAGGCTCCTTTCTTCGGCAAGAACGTCCAGTCGATGTTGAAGTTAGGACGTGCGCAAGGGGTAGCAATCGTGGCTGCTCTGTGCCGGGATATTCCAGTGACCGAATATGCACCCCTGAAAATCAAGATGGCGATAACAGGCAACGGCCAGGCGAGCAAGGAGCAGGTGGCAAGTATGTTGAAACGGATGCTTCACATCCCCGATTCGGAGATGGGACCGTTTATGGATGCCACTGATGCCTTGGGTGCCGCCTATTGTCATTACCTGCAGATGGGACGTCCTTCGCTTCCCGATGCTTATTCGGGCTGGAAGGATTATATCCGCAAGCATCCTGAGAAGATAGTGAGATGAATGTTTAAAGGAGTTGTGTTTTGCTTGCGGAAGTGAAAGGTCAATGCTTTTGTGGTTGTAAGCTATAGCAGAGCGGTTGTTTTTTAATTTGTAGGCGATAATTCCTTTTGATTCCTTCTAACTTCCTGATATTATAAAAGAGAAATGAATATAAAATCGATATTGCTGATGGGAATACTTGCTACGATGATTTCCGCTTGTCGTCCGCATCCTGTTTCGTACGCTTCTTACGAGGAATATCCGGTGTACGAAGGGACATGGGAGGAGATGACATATTCTCCTTCGCATACCGACTTTGCCTTGTGGGCTCCTACCGCCCAAGCGGTGCGGGTATTGCTTTATGAAGCAGGACAGGGAGGCTCTGCCAAGTGGATGGTTGATATGCAGCCTGCGGAAGGCGGTATGTGGAAAGTATCGGTGGAGAGCGACCTGAAAGGGTATTTCTATGCGTTTAATGTGCGGATAGATGATGTGTGGCAAGGCGATACGCCCGGATTGTGGGCGAAAGCGGTAGGTGTGAACGGAAACCGGGCAGCTATCCTTGATATGCGGACTACCGACCCCGAAGGGTGGGACAGCGACAAACGCCCGCCTTTGAAAAGCTTCTCGGATATGGTGATTTACGAGATGCATCTGCGTGATTTTTCCGTTGATACCGTAGGAGGCATGAAGTATCGGGGTAAGTATCTGGCACTGACTGAAGATAGCACACATACCTGGACGGGCGAACGGACGGGGCTTGCCCATTTGAAAGAATTGGGTGTGACCCACGTCCAGTTGATGCCCGTGGCGGATTTTGCTTCGATAGACGAGACCAGGCCCGAAAGGCTTCGATACAACTGGGGATACGACCCGAAGAATTACAATGTGCCTGAAGGTTCGTATGCTACCGACCCTTATACTCCCGGAATACGTATCCGCGAGTTCAAGCAGCTGGTGCAGGCCTTGCATAAGGCAGGTATCCGGGTGATTATGGACGTGGTTTACAATCATACTTTTACTACACAAGGAGGAATCTTCGAACGTACCGTTCCCGGCTATTTCTACCGTAAGGATGCCGACGGGAACTTTGCTAATGGCTCTGGATGTGGGAACGAGACCGCCAGTGAACGGGTCATGATGCGTCGGTTTATCGTGGAGTCGGTATGTTATTGGGCTAAAGAATACCACATCGATGGTTTCCGTTTCGACCTCATGGGATTGCACGATATAGAGACCATGAATGCCGTGCGCCATGCGCTCGACCGTATCGATCCCACTATATATATAGGTGGTGAAGGATGGTCGGCTTCGGTTTCCCAGCTCCCGGCGGAGAGGCTTGCCGTGAAGGCGAATGTAGGAAAGATGCCAGGGATAGCGGTCTTTCGGGATGAGTTCCGTGATAGTTTGCGCGGACCTTTCGGCGATGATAAGAAAGGTGCGTTCCTTATCGGTCGTTCAGAATATGAGCAAGGGATTCGTTTCGGTTTGTCGGGCGGTGTTTGTCCTTTGGCTTCTAATGACTCCGTTCCGCTTTCTCCTATGCAATTTATCAGCTATGTGAGTTGCCACGATGATTTGTGTCTGACCGACCGCTTGAAAGCGACTTTGCCCGGTGCTTCCGTGCAAGAGTTGAGCGCGTTGCAGAAGTTGGGTGCGACGGCTATTCTCACTTCACAAGGCATTCCTTTCCTCTTTGCCGGAGACGAGTTCCTTCGTGATAGGAAAGGCGAGCCGAATCCGTATAATATGTCCGATGCGGTGAATGCCATTAATTGGCACAATAAGATGCTGCATCGTGAGGTCTTCGATTATTACCGGGGACTGATAGCAATGCGTAAGGCTCATCCTGCTTTTCGTATGGGTGATATTGCGTTGGTAAAAGAACATTTGGAGTTCCTTCCAGTGCAGGCCGTGAATGTAGTGGCTTTCCGTCTGAAGGGAAATCCGTGCGGAGATGCGTGGTTGAATACCATTGTAGTATTGAATGCGCGTACCGAACCGGTAACGGTAAACATCCCTGAAGGGAAATATTGGATAGTGTGTCAAGGTGGAAAAATCGATTTGGTTATGGGATTGGGGACGGTGACAGGAACCAAACTGACAGTATCGCCCCGTTCGGCTACGATTATCCATCAATGAATATGAAAATGCAAAACAATAGACAATGCAAAATGTTATTACGATTGAAAATGGTGTTACCCGGCATCCGGCGTACCGCTTGCGGGAACCTATTAACCTGCAATTCGCATCAGATGAACACATCGCTATTGTAGGTCCTAATGGAAGTGGAAAAAGCCTCTTGGTAGATACCCTTACAGGACGTTATCCGCTCCTGGCGGCGAATGAGGTGAAATACGATTTTTCGCCTTCCGTATCGAAACTGGTGTCCGATAATATCAAGTACATCACTTTCCGGGATTCGTATGGCGATTCGGACGCAACATATTATTATCAGCAACGATGGAACGCGCACGATGTGGATGATACGCCCGTGGTGCGCGATTTGCTTCCTGTTTGTGAGGACGAAAAGTTGGAACAGGCTTTGTTTGGTTTGTTCGGGATGGAAGTGATGCTTGATAAGCACATCATCCTTCTTTCGAGTGGGGAACTTCGGAAATTCCAGCTTACCAAAACCCTTTTGAGTCATCCGCGGGTGCTGATTATGGACAATCCATTTATCGGACTGGATGCCAAGACACGTGATTTGTTGCAAGTGCTCCTGCAGAAGCTTACCGAAATGTCCGACCTTCAAATCATCCTCGTCCTTTCGAAGTCGGACGATATTCCTTCGTTCATAACCCATGTGGTACCGGTATCCGACCGTATGTGCGGAGCGAAGATGACGCTTTCGGAATACGTGGCGTCACGTCCCGCAATACCTCCCCATATCTTGTCCGAAGAAAAGCGTAAACGCATTTTGAACTTGCCTTACGCCGATAACCTGTATCATACCGAACACATTGTCGACTTGAATAAGGTGAGTATCCGATACGGTGAGCGTACGATTTTGAAAGGCCTCGACTGGACGGTAAAATGCGGTGAGAAATGGGCTTTGAGCGGAGATAACGGGTCGGGTAAGTCCACTTTGCTTAGCCTTGTGTGTGCCGACAATCCCCAAAGTTATGCGTGCGATATTTCGCTCTTCGGGCGGAAGCGCGGAAGTGGGGAAAGTATCTGGGAAATCAAGAAACACATCGGCTATGTGAGTCCTGAGATGCACCGGGCATATTTGAAGAACCTGCCTGCCATCGACATTGTGGCGAGCGGCTTGCACGACTCCATCGGGCTTTACAAGAAATCGAATGAAGCCGAACGGAAGATATGCGAATGGTGGATGGATATATTCGGTATCCTCGACTTGAAAGACCGTAGTTTCCTTCAACTGTCGAGCGGGGAACAACGTTTGGTCCTGTTGGCACGCGCTTTTGTGAAAGACCCCGAACTTTTGATATTGGACGAACCGCTACACGGGCTTGACCTATACAATCGCCGGATGGTGAAAGATATCATTGAAACGTTTTGTGAGCGTAAAGGCAAAACACTGATTATGGTGACGCATTATCAGGAAGAGCTTCCTGCCTGCATTACCGATCGGCTTTATTTAGTAAAAAATGAATGAACTATGTGGATAAACAATGTAGAATGTGAAGATAATTAACATCAGTAAATTAAAAGAAACTTATGGAGCAGACACATAAAATCAATAAGGTGGAAATCCGTAACCTTCGGATGGAGGATTACGACCAGTTGGCACAATCGTTCACACGGGTGTATGCCGATAAAGACGTGTTCTGGACACGTGCCCAGATAAAGAAACTGATAACCATTTTCCCCGAAGGGCAGATTGTGACCGTGGCAGATGACAAAATCGTAGGATGTGCCCTTTCGATTATTGTCGATTACGATATGGTGAAAGGGGATCATACTTACGCTAAAGTGACGGGGAACGAGACGTTCAATACCCACAACCCGAAAGGGAATATCCTTTATGGCATCGAGGTGTTTATCCATCCCGAATACCGTGGGCTCCGGCTGGCACGCCGAATGTATGATTACCGCAAGGAGCTTTGCGAGAAGCTGAACTTGAAAGCCATTATGTTCGGCGGACGTATCCCTAACTATTACAAGTATGCCGATACGATGCGTCCCAAGGAATACATTGAAAAGGTACGCTTGCGTGAAATCTACGACCCAGTGCTCACTTTCCAGCTTTCGAATGATTTTCACGTGCGCCGCGTGATGCGCAATTATTTGCCCAATGATGAGGAGTCGCGTCATTGCGCTACGCTTCTTCAGTGGGATAACATCTATTACCAGCCGCCTACAGATTCGTATGTCGACAAGAAAACCACGGTGCGTGTCGGTTTGGTACAATGGCAGATGCGTTCTTACAAGACACTTGATGATGTGTTCGAACAAGTAGAATTCTTCGTCGATGCCGTGTCGGGCTATAAAAGCGATTTTGTTCTTTTCCCTGAATACTTCAACGCGCCTTTGATGGCAAAGTTTAACGATATGGGCGAAGCGCAGTCCATCCGTGCTTTGGCACAATACACCGAAGAAGTGCGAGACCGCTTTATGGAGCTTGCCATCAGTTACAACATCAATATTATTACCGGAAGTATGCCTTATGTAAAAGAAGACGGAAGCTTGTATAATGTGGGTTTCCTTTGTCGGCGGGACGGTACGGTAGAGATGTACGAAAAAGTGCACGTCACGCCCGATGAGGTAAAGAGTTGGGGGTTAAGCGGAGGCAAGATGGTACGCACTTTTGATACCGATTGTGCCAAGATAGGCGTGTTGATTTGTTACGATGTGGAGTTCCCCGAACTTTCCCGTCTGATGGCAGACCAAGGGATGCAAATTCTTTTTGTGCCTTTCCTTACCGATACGCAAAACGGTTATTCGCGTGTTAGGGTCTGTGCTCAGGCACGTGCCATTGAGAACGAGTGTTTTGTGGTGATAGCCGGTAGTGTGGGTAATCTGCCTCGTGTGCACAACATGGACATCCAATATGCTCAGTCGGGTGTGTTTACCCCTTGCGATTTTGCTTTTCCCACCGATGGCAAGCGTGCCGAAGCTACGCCAAACACCGAAATGATTCTTGTGTCGGATGTTGATCTCGACTTGTTGAACGAGCTTCATACTTACGGAAGCGTACGCAACTTGCGCGACCGCCGGAACGATCTTTACGAGCTTCGGATGAAAAAGAGCGCGCAAGAGTAAGAGCCTGTTTGGAATTTAATGAATGTCCGCATTTTACCAATAAACTGTAGGGGTAGGGTTTGCCTGCCCGAAAACATCCACCTGGATGCATACGGGCGGGCTAATCCCGCCCCTACGTTGGCTAATTGCGGACATTCATTTTGAATTTTCCGATAAAGTGAAAAACTGTTTTGAATTGTTGCAAATTCAGAAACTGTTTTGAATTTATCGTGTGATGATTTGGGATGAGTTTTTGAGGCGTTTTCGCTTCTGTGATGAGGAAGATAGCGGGCTATCTGACGAAGAACAGAAGTGAAAAGGACCAAAAAATCGCCCAAAGCACACACGAAAACGAATACATCATGACAAGAGAAAAACTTTTGGTAGAAATTCAAAACAGTTTCTCAAAACAGTTTCTTTGGAAGAAGGGGTTTCATGTGCCTGGTTGTAACTATTCAGCGGATGTAACGTCTCAGGAGGTTAGCGGACGTGTCAATATGCCAGGCTCCTGAAAATACTGATAATTTGCCATTTATCCTTGCTTCTATCGCGGTTGAAGCATAGTTTCATTTGGATGGGAGTAATTGGGTAAAATGCGGATATTCATTTTCTAAAAAATGCGCTGATTTCTGAAAGAAAGTCTGTAACCTTGTGCAAGGGCATAGGGCTGAGTAATGTTTTGATTTGCAACTATAAAATTACTCATTTTCTGCGATATGCGAAGATCCCTGTGCCTCTTTTATATCCCAAGAAGAAGGTTATATTTGTATATATCACTGATACACAAACAAAAAAGAGGAATTTCATTGCTGAAAATCCTCTTTTTTATGTGGGGTGATTAGTGGGACTCGAACCCACGACATTCAGAACCACAATCTGACGCTCTAACCAACTGAACTATAATCACCATTTTAAATTATTCTCAACCTTTTAGGGTTGAAGGGTGACTAGTGGGACTCGAACCCACGACATTCAGAACCACAATCTGACGCTCTAACCAACTGAACTATAGTCACCATGTTGATTACCCTTTCAAAAGCGAGTGCAAAGGTAAGCATTAATTTTTAATCTGCAAACTTTTCCATGATTTTTTTTGTTTTTTGTTTTCAGATATCTAATGGCAGATATCTAATCATGCTTTACACAACCAAATTGCACCCAGATAGCCAATATCCGCCCCTCTTATCTTGTCATCCGTAAATAGCCTTTTTGCCGGCAAGCAATGTATTTCTCATCAACGAAACAATCGTCATCGGACCTACACCTCCAGGAACTGGAGTAATAAACGAACACTTAGGAGATACTTCATCAAACTTCACATCACCTGTCAATTTAAAGCCAGATTTCTTACTTGCATCAGGCACACGGGTTGTACCCACGTCTATTACAACCGCCCCTTCTTTCACCATATCCGCTTTTACAAAATTAGGCTGCCCCATAGCAGCAATAACAATATCCGCCTCTCGACATTCCTTAAGCACATCCTTACTCCGGCTGTGACAAACGGTAACAGTAGCATCACCAGGGTAATTTTTTTGCATCATCAGCATTGCCATCGGTTTACCTACAATATTGCTACGCCCCAACACTACACATTTCTTACCTTGCGTCTCAATATGATACCGTTTCAATAACTCCAAAATACCATTTGGAGTAGCCGATATATAACACGGAAGCCCGATAGACATTCGTCCGACATTGATTGGATGAAACCCGTCCACATCTTTCCGATAATCAATGGTCTCTATCACCTTCTGTTCCGATATGTGTTTCGGCAAAGGCAGCTGGACGATAAAACCATCGATATCGGCACATTCGTTCAGTTCACGTACCTTAGCCAGCAATTCCTCTTCGGTCACATTATCTTCATAACGAATCAATGTCGACTTAAAGCCACACACTTCACATGCTTTTACTTTCGATGCCACATACGTTTCACTTCCTCCGTCATGCCCTACTAAAATAGCAGCCAAATGCGGTCGTTTTCCACCTTGAGCTACAATATCAGCCACTTCCGCTGCAATTTCTTGCTTAATCTGCTCCGAAATAGATTTTCCGTCAATCAATGTCATAGTCTTTTCTTTTTTAAAGGTTATATGGATAACAAAACTAGCATTTTTCGCTCATTTTATCATGCGCTTCCATTTGTTTATGTTTTATTAACACAAGATTTTATTCGTAATTCAAGTTTCGCAAGTAAAAAAGTATAGCTTTTAGTTCTGTATTTCACAGAAAATGAGTATCTTTAAGTGCTATCAAAAAGAGCTAAATACTAAAAGCTATGGCCAAAGATAAACATATTATTTCAGAAATAGACTCATTTTCCTCTAAAAATGATTGTAACAGGGCAATTAATTGTATGCCTTTAACGAATGGTACCGCAACGGAATGGACGAACTGGGGAAAGAGATAGACCGCATCGAGCGGAAAGCCAGCATCCGCGAGCAGCTGGAAGGCATTATCGAATTTCTCCCCATGAGCTACATCGCCAAGCATTATTTCGGCAAGTCTGCCTCGTGGCTCTACCAGCGCATCAACGGCAACACGGTGCGCGGGCGTGTCTATACGCTCAACGATGAGCAGAGAGCCACGTTCAATGCCGCCCTGCAGGACATAGCCCGACAACTCAGCTCGTTTTCCATCACTAAGAAGCTGTTTTGAATTTATCGCCCAAAGCACACACGAAAACGGATACATCAAGCCAAGAAAAACTTTTTGGAGAAATTCAAAACAGCTTCTTATATTTTTCTTCTGTGTTTCTCTGCGCATTTTTGTATAATCTGTGTTCAATACGACATCTACAAAAATGCACATTTTCATACCGCGCAGAGTATAAAAATCAGATATCATGGCAACATTCAAACTGAAATTCCGCCCTTCCACTGCTGAAGGCAAGCCTGGCACTTTGTATTTCCAAGTGACTCACCGCAGAAGCACGAGAGCAGTTTATACCGATTATCGCGTCATGTCCGAAGAATGGGACGGGCGGACTTCGTTCATAATCATTACCGGCACGCCCGAACGACAGGCGGAACTGCAACTGATTGCCTCCAAACTGCGGTGGAACTGCAAGCAAATCACCTCGCTGATTACGGAAAAGGAGCAGGCGATGGTGGAATACACGGCAGATGACATCGCATCGGCATTCCGGCTGCTTCCGCCTTGCCCGACGTGGTTCGGCTATATCCACGGCATGGTGGCGAAAAAGCTCCGCATCGGCAGGTTGGGTACAGCCAAGACCTATCGTGATGCCTTGGCGAGCTTCTCCCGTTTCCGTAACGGCGAGGATATCGCCATCGACGCATTGGACGCGGAACTGATGAACCAATATGAAGCCTGGCTGAAAGAACGGGGCGTGAAACGCAATTCCTCGTCTTGTTACCTGCGCACCTTGCGCACCCTTTACCGCAAGGCGGTGGAAAAGGGGCTGGCAACCGACAAGGACATTTTCCGCCACGTCTTCACGGGTTTTGCCTCTACCGTGAAGCGTGCCCTCCCGTTAGATACCATACGGGCCATCAGAAGGCTCAACCTGCCGGACGGTTCCGACCTCGCCTTTTCCCGTGACCTATTCATGCTCTGCATTTACCTGCAAGGCATCTCGTTCGTGGACATGGCGTACCTGAAAAAGGAGGACATCAAGAACGGACTGCTGCAATACAGCCGCAAGAAGACCGGGCAAAGCATTTCCATCGGATGGGAACCGGTCATGCAGGAGATTGTGGACACCTATGCGTACCTGACTGTCGGTAGTCCGTACCTGTTGCCCATCATTACCAGGCAGGACGGCACGGAACGCCGGCAATACGAGCGGATGGAACATAAAGTGAACCGCCTATTGAAGAGAATCGGCGGCATGGTGGGGCTGCAGGTTCCGCTCACGACGTATGTCGGGAGGCATTGTTGGGCCAGCACGATGAGGGACATGGGAGTCAGCCTGTCCATAGTCAGCAATGGCTTGGGGCACGAAAGCTTGAAAACCACGCAAATCTACCTTTCGTCCATTGACACGGAGGGTGTTGTGAAAGCCA
>ERZ779874.1098-NODE-1098-length-27778-cov-14.414169_pt1 | contig 27778 bp, 19 predicted proteins | sample MGYA00511031_ERZ779874 | MGnify/ENA primary metagenome ERZ779874 (study PRJEB29588, sample SAMEA2156850) | human gut metagenome | biome: human gut; feature: human-associated habitat; material: faeces | place: Denmark | collected 2008/2010 ...
CATCTGCCGCACCTCGCTCGCCGTATCGGCACTTAGAATTATGCGGTATTGCCTATTACCTTCGCATCGGCGAAAGACAGTCAAAATAAATGCGGAATGGTTAGTAGCAAGGAGAAAATGACTGCCGGACGCCGCGGAAATCGGGCAGCATAAAAACATGAATTTTTCAGATACACCCTAGAGGCAGCCTGTGGAATTCACCCTTCAAGCATTTGTGGTGACAGGTGTAAACAGCGCCCGGTCCTCTCCGCCGCTCCGCGGCATCTTTCCACCCCGCGGGGAACTGCCCTCAAGAGAAGCATCGTCTCCTGCAAATATTTTAGCGGGTACAACACAAACCAACAAGGTTCTCCGCGGCGGGAAAGGGAAATCCCGCCCCACAGGTTGTTTATGGGGTGGATGTGTGGGATATAATAATCCGCAGGGGAAAATTCCGTCCTACCACCCTGCACAAAAATCCATCCCAGGCCATCATTCCAACCCACCAAAAATCCAGAATGTTCCCCCGTCCGAACCACCCACTCGCAAAATAAAAGCTGCCCGCCGATCCTAATGAAACGCTCAACCCCCTATCCTAGGGTGTATCTGAAAAGTCGCCCTAAAACCGCCAAACAGTATCCCCAAAATACGCAAAAAGCTAAGGCAACACCGCACAATTCCCGCCTTGCGGCTTAAGCACCGCTCCGGCATCTGCCGCACCTCGCTCGCCGTATCGGCACGCCGTATCGGCACTTAGAATTATGCGGTATTGCCCTAACCATCATTCCGTGATTTTTGTCTTGCCCTTGGGGCAAAAGGGCTTTATACTGGTATACAAGTGGTAGTCTGCCCCAGTGTAAGGGCAGGCAGAAAGAACGGTTTTGCCCTGAACACGGATGGGGGGCTGCAAGATGTATAAACTGATTATTATTGATGATGAAGAGAAGATTGCCAGCGGAATGGCCCAGCTGTTCCCCTGGCAGAACATTGGGTTCGAGGTGGTGCAGGTGTTCACCAGCGCACGCAAAGCCCTGCAATATATTGCCGAAAACCCGGTGGATGTGGTGCTGACCGATATTGAAATGCCGGATATGAACGGCCTGGAGCTGAGCCATCGGCTGATGGAATACCCCAACATCCAGAAAATATTTTTCAGCAGCTACAGCAATTACGAATACTTCCGCGCGGCGCTGCAAAACGGCGTGGCGGATTACCTGATGAAACCGGTGGCCTACAGCGCCCTGCTGGAATGCTTTGAAAAGGTCAAAGCCCGGCTGGATGCCCGCAGCGCCGTGCAGGAAACCGCCCCCAAGGCCTATTACGACCAGATCGTGTACGATGTGCAGCAATACTTAAAAGATAATTACCGCACTGCCACGCTGGAAGAAGCCGCGGCCAAGGTTTCCTTGAGTCCGGCTTATCTTTCCCGCGTGTTCAAGGAAAAAAGCGGAACCAGCTTTTCGGAGCTGCTGCTCAAGACGCGGATGGAAAAAGCATGTGAGATGCTGGCGGATATCCACTATAAAAGCTATGATATTGCCTATTATGTCGGGTACGATAACCCCAAAAACTTCTCCCGTGCGTTCAAAGCGTATTATGGGCAGAGCCCATCGGAATACCGCAAATCCCGCCTGGATGGTGCCGCGCTATGAAGGGAATGAAGCGGAAGTTCTTTTTGAAGCGCATGTGGAACTTTGTGGTGGTCATGCTGATCCCGGCGCTGCTGCTGGTGGCCGTTACCACCTACATGACCCTTGTGACCCAGATGCACCGTATGACGCAGGACAATGAGCGCGGTATTGAGGCTGTGCGCTCCAACATCTCGCTGGTGCTGGATTCGGTCCTGGCGCAGAACAGCTACATGACCGGCATGACCCGCACCAACATGGTGCTGAACAAAGCTCTGAAAAGGGAAAGCCTTTCTTACACCGATGCCATCTACCTGCGCAGCCTGGTATCCTCACTGAACAGCATGACCAACGCGTATGATTACGTGGATTCGGTTCTGATCTATATAGATGGGTACGACCGTGCGCTGACGTCCAGCGGGCTGGTCAACCTTTCGGCGGATGATTACAGCGGCTGGTACAGCGTGTATTCCTCTATGTCGGATACCGAGCGCACCTGCATTGCCCCGGTGGTGGTGAACGCAGGCAAAGCCAGCGAGAGAAGGCAGCTGGTAGTGTGCGCCCGGATGCTGACGATGAAAGGCTGTGTGGCCGTTACCCTGAACATCAGCCACTTGCAGGAAATAATTGCCGTGCTGCGCCCGTCCGATAACCAGCACCTGTACCTGGTTGACGGCAGCGGCCGTCTGCTGGCAAAGGCAGGGGACGCAGGCGCGACGGAAGAGCTGCAAAACCTGATGGGCAAAACACTGAGCGGGGCAGGGAACACGGCGGAACAGGAGCACGAGTTCTGGATCAAGCTGGATGACCGGGACTGCCTGTTGAACTGGCAAAGCTACCAGAACCCGGATTTCTACATCGTATCTACCATTGACCGGGCCATGATCCTGGAAAACCTGGGCGAACGGTTGATGCCGCTGCTGCTGATGGCGGTTGTGGCGCTGTACGCCATTGTGTTTTTGGCATACGTCAACACCAAGCGCAGCTTTGACGAGATCAACCTGATGCTGCAGATGTTTGAGGATGCCGAGGCGGGCCGCACCATCCAGCGCCCCCAGCGCAAGGTAAATGATGAATATGACGTTATCATGAACAACATCCTGATGATGTTTTTGAACAACACCTACCTGAACATCCAGCTGAAAGAAAAGCAGTACCGCCAGCAGAACGCCGAGCTGACCGCCCTGCAGTTGCAGATCAACCCCCACTTTTTGTACAACACCCTGCAAACGCTGGATATGGAAGCCCGCAAGCTGAACGATGATGGGCGCATCAGCGCGGTGGTGGGGTATGTATCGGATATCCTAAAGTATTCGCTGACCAACCCGCAAAAGAGCGTCAGCCTGCGGGAAGAGCTGGACTACCTTAAAAAATATGTGGAAGTGCAGCACTACCGCTTTGGGGACAGCTTTATTATTTATTATGAAGTGGACGACGATGTGATGGACGCCGAGGTATTCCGCCTGATGCTGCAGCCCGTGGTAGAAAACAGCCTGCTGCACGCCCTGCGCGGCAACGAGCGCGGTTACATGAAGGTGCGCGCCCGCCGCATTGGCGATAAGGTGAACCTGCGTGTGATCGATAACGGCGACGGCATGACAAGGGAAGAGCTGGAAGCGCTGCGCAAACGCATTGCGGACCGCAACAGCCGCAGTATTGGGCTGACCAACCTGGACCGCCGCCTGCGCCTGCGCTACCCGGAGGAAACGGGGCTGCGCATCTGTTCCATAAAAAACCTTGGCACCAGCGTGTCGTTTTGCATCCCGTACAAAAAATATACCCCGGATGCCCCGCAAACGGGTAAAACAGAATAATAAAATGCCGGGCAGGTATCTTAAATTGCGCCAAAACGCAAGAGATGATACCTGCCCGGCGTTTTGTGTCAAATGATGAATCCTTTTCGCAAGCGTGAGTCCTTTTATAAATCTGCCAAACAAATTATAATAAAACCATGATAAGGCTCGACGAAAAGGGCCGATTTAGAAGGAGGAAAACAATATGAAAAAGCAACTTATGGCCGGTATGATGGCCGCCAGTATGGCATTGTCTCTGGCCGCATGCGGCGGCAGTGCTGCCAGCAGCGCAGCCCCGGCAGCCGACAGCACCAGCGGCGCTGCCTCTACCAGCACCGCAGCTTCCACTTCCAGCGATGAACAGGTGACTTTGCGTTTTGCCTGGTGGGGCGGCGATGAGCGCGCCAACGCTACCATGGAAGTCATCAACAAGTTCATGGAAGAAAACCCCAACATCAAGATCGAAGCCGAGTATGGCTCTTCTGACGGCTACCATGATAAGCTGGCAACCCAGCTGGCATCCGGCACCGCCGCCGACATCGTGCAGATTGACCCCGAAACGATGCCCGCTTTTGTTTCCACCGGCGATTACTTCCTGGATTACAAGGACTACGATTTTGATCTTTCCAACTTTGACCCCAACTACATTGGCCTGCGCGTGAATGGTAACTTTGACGGCAAGCAGCTGGGCCTGCCCACCGGCATTGCCGGCCCGGCACTGGTTGTGAACGAAGAGCTGGCTGAAAAGTACGGCATCGACTTCAACACCCAGTACACCTGGGATCAGTTCATTGAATGGGGCAAACAGGTCCATGAAGCAGACCCCGATACCTACCTGCTGTGCACCAACAAAGAGTATGTGACCAACCTGGTGTTCTTTACCTACATGAAGCAGCTGACCGGCAAAACCATCTTTGACGCTGACTCCAAAGAGTTCAATTATACCGAGGAAGATATCCAGAACTGCCTGGATCTCGTCAAGAGCCTGTACGACAACAATGTCTGCGCACCGGCTTCCTACTCTTCCGCTTACAGCAACGACGACCTGCAGTCTGACCCCAACTGGATCGCTGGCAAGTACGTCTGCACCTTCGCTTACATCTCCACCATCAATGTTATGACCGCCGCCAATGAGGGCGCAACCTATGGCACCGGCTACCTGCCCCTGCTGGACGGCGCTAAGGACAACGGCTGGGCTTGCAACTGCCCGCAGGTCCTGGCAGTTACCTCCACCTGCAAGGCTCCGGAAGCAGCCATGAAGTTCCTGGATTACTTCTTTAACAGCGATGACGCCGAAAGCACCCTGGCCTGCGTGCGCAGTGTTCCCCCGACGGAAAAGGCCCGTGAAATCTGCGAAAAAGACGGTACCCTGGACCCGAACATGATGACCGCCGCCAACATTGCCAGCGGCTACAGCGGCCTGACCAACGACAAGTACTCCTCCGCACCGGAATCCAAGCAGATCATTGCTGATACCATCGAGGCTGTCGGTTACGGCACCACCGACCCCGCAAGCGCTGCATCCGATATGTACAATCAGCTCTCCAGCTACATCAGCGCCCAGTAAACCTCAGCGAACATCAAAAACGGGTGTCTCCCACCGAGGCATCCGTTTTATTAAAGTGTACCTGAAAAGTCGAAAATATAGTCTATTTCTACAAACACAGCCGGATTTGGCGTTAAAAAGCCTTGGAATCCACAAAGGATTCCTGCGGCTCTTTGCCTTAAATCCTGCTTGTGTTTGCGGAATATCCGTCATTTTCTTTGTTTTCAGATACCCCTTAAGGTGTATACCAGAAAACCGCTGAACACCGCTATGCCGCTGCTGCCGCCGATGTGTACCATCATCAAGACGGCCAGGGGCTGACTGCACATTGCCCATGGCGTGCGCAACACTGCGGAGGGCCTGTGCTATGTGATCTACCTGTTTGTGACCGATTTGAAAGAGCCCTGGAAAGTGATTGCCGAACCGGCCGGATTTTTGATCACGCCGCGTGGCTGGGAGCGCGTCAGCGATGTTTCCAACGTGGTATTTACCAATGGTGCTATTGCGGATGATGACGGTAAGGTGTATATTTATTATGCCGCCAGTGATACGCGCCTGCACGTTGCTTCCACGACCATTGGCCAGCTTTTGGACTTTGCATTCAAACCCCCCGCGGACCCGCTGCGCAGCCGTGACTGCGTGGCCCAGCGTGTGGCGCTGATCGAAAAAAACCAGGCATATCTCAATCAGCAAGGCCGGTAATATCGTGTGCTCGTGCCCCGGCGGGGGCGTCCACCCTGGCGCAACCTGGCTGCCCATGCTGGAGCTGCTGGCTTTGCTGGTGTTGGATGTCAGCGTCGGCGCGCAGTTCCCGGTGCCGTGGGGCGAGCCGCTGACCCTGCGCGGTGCGGCTAGCTTTTGCCTGGATTTCGCCCCCCGCCCGGGAAGTTGTGGATGGCATTTGGCAGCGCCCTGAATGGCCGTGGAAAACCCTGCCCGTGTTTGATTCTGCAGGGGCTGGAGGAGACTGCAGCCTATCAGGATGAGGCAGGGAAACGGTACACCGGCTTTATGCTGCAGACCCTTGGTCTGCCTCTGCCCGGCGATTACGGCCAGGTGCCCGCAAAGCTGTGGTACCTGCACAAAGTGTAATGCGCAAAAATTGTGCGTCAACCTGAAAATGATTCCGCGATATGACCCTATCATTTTATAATGTGCTGTGATATAATGAGGTAAATCGACAATGTCAATTCTAAAACTGACCCCTTCCTGCAAGGATTACCTTTGGGGCGGCAGCCGCCTGCGCACCGACTTTGGCGTGCAGAGCGATTTGAACCCGCTGGCGGAAGCCTGGGTGCTTTCCTGCCATCCCGATGGCCCCAGCTATCTGCCGGACGGCACCATGTTAGCGGACTACCTGGCCGCCCACCCGGAAGCGGCGGGAACAGACTGCAAAAAGTTTGAAATGTTCCCCGTTCTGACCAAGTTCATTGACGCCAAGAATAACATTTCCATCCAGGTACACCCCTCCAACGAGTATGCGCTGGAGCACGAACACCAGTACGGCAAGACCGAGATGTGGTATGTGCTGGACTGTGAACCGGGCGCGTTCCTGTATTACGGCTTTGACCATGAAATCAGCCGGGAAGAACTGGAAGAGCGCATCCGGAACAATACCCTGACCGAGGTGCTGAACGCCGTGCCGGTGAAAAAAGGCGATTGCTTCTTTATCCCGTCCGGCACGCTGCACGCTATCTGCAAGGGTGTTGTGGTGGTTGAAGTGCAGCAGAACTCCAACGTGACCTACCGTGTGTACGATTACGGCCGCGTGGGGGCGGACGGCAAACCGCGCGCGCTGCATGTAAATCAGGCGCTGGAGGTAATGCGCCGTACCCCGCCGGAACAGCATGATTTCAGCCCCCATCTGGCAAAGTGCGATTACTTTACCGTGGATGTGGTGGCAGGTGGTCACACCGGCACGGCGGACGAGACATCCTTTGTTTCGCTCCTGATTACCGAAGGGGAGGGGCGCCTGACCTGCGGCGGCGAAACGGTGCAGGCAAAAAAGGGCGATAGTTTCTTTATCACGGCGGGCAGCGGTGCCTATGCTTTAACGGGCAGCTGCAAAGCCCTGCTGACAACCGTTTGATTATTACCAAAGCAGAGTGAACAAGAACCCCGGCCTGCTGTGCAGCCGCGTATGCGGAACGCCGGCTGCGCCAAAACGGAGGCAGGGGAACCATGAACACAATAAGCTGCGTTTCTCCTTCAAATCCCTGTCCGGATGGTTCCCGGGCAGGGATTTATTGTAGTTGGAAACAAAACACAAAAAATACAATTTGTATATTTATCGAAAAACAAAACAGAATGAGGGATACGCGCGGCGAAACGATTCGTCACAATATGCAAAAAAACGCCTGAATATTTGTCAAACATGTCAAAAATTGACCTTGCCCCCGGTGGGGGAGTCTGCTATACTTGTGAAGCATGAAAAAATGAGAACCGGGCTGTCTGTGCAGCCCGGAAAAGCAAAAAAAGATAACGATAAGGTGTCTTGTTTTGCGCAGGGCGGTAGTGGGGGCACTGCCGGACAAAAGAGGAAAGCATAAATGAAACTGATATTTGAATTTGCCCGCATTGCGGCGTTCTGCTTTGCGGGGGAGGTTTGCCACCTGGTGCTGCCGCTGCCCATCCCGGCCAGCGTGTACGGGCTGATGCTGCTGCTGGCGGCGCTGCGCTTTGGGGTGGTCAAACTGGAGCAGGTGCGCACGGCGGCGCTGTTTCTGACCGGCATTTTCCCGCTGCTGTTTGTTCCGGCGGCTGCGGGCGTGATGGACCTGTGGGCGGATTTACAGGCCATGCTGGTGCCGGTGCTGCTGGCCTTGATCCCCATTACCATTTTGGTCATGACGGTGTCCGGCTGCGTGACCCAGCGCCTGGCAGAGCGGAAGGAGAAAAAGCAATGATCACACAAGTTCTGGAATCTTCCGCCGTATGGGGCGTGCTGCTCACGCTGGCTGCGTTCGGCCTGGGGGTGCTCATCAACAAGCGCACCGGTCAGGCAATGTTCAACCCGCTGCTGTTGGGCACGGCGTTTGTCATCGTGGTGCTCAGCGTGTTGAACATCCCCTATGATACATACGCTGCCAGCGCTTCGCCCATCAGCTACCTGCTGCTGCCCGCAACGGTCAGCCTGGCAGTGCCGCTGTATGAAAAATGGGATCTGCTGTGCAAAAATCTGGTAGCCATTGTGGCCGGTGTGCTGGCCGGAGTTATGGCCAGTCTGTTCAGCGTGCTGGCACTGGCCCTGCTGCTGGACCTGAACCATGAGCAGTACATCACCCTGCTGCCCAAGTCCGTTACCACTGCCATCAGCATGGATGTTTCCCGCGAGCTGGGCGGCATTGCCACCCTGACGGGCGCCATTGTGATTTTGACCGGCATTGTGGGCGCGCTGGCGGCGGAAACCGTCTGCAAGGTGTTCCGCATTACCAACCCCATTGCCAAAGGCATCGGCATTGGTACGGCGTCCCACGCCGTGGGCACCAGCAAGGCGCTGGAAATCGGCGAAGTGGAAGGCGCGATGAGCGGCCTTTCTGTTGCTGTGGCCGGTATCATGACCGCCGTGCTTTGTCCGCTGTTCTCGGAATTGATTCACTAAATACAGAAGGCCCGCCCGCGCATCACCTGGTTTGTGGTGCGCGGGCGGGCTGTTTGTATGCCGCCGGACGGCGGGAAACGGCATTTTTGCAAGTTTTTTGCCCGGCAGCGGGGGCAGCTCTTGCCGCGCGGCGGGTTCTATACTATAATAAATAAGCTGTTTGTATGTGCAAAATACAGAGAAAAAAGCGCAGCTCCGCCCGGCAATAGAGGGCTGGAATGTGCGGCGCTGACGGAGAGAGGATCATAAAATCATGGGATTTTCGTTTGTGACAGAAATTCCTTCCCCGGATGTCATTCGGGAAAGGTTTCCCCTTGCGCCGGAACTGGCCGCCCGCAAAAAAGAGCGGGATGAAGAAATCAAAAAGATCATTACCGGCGAAAGCGACAAGCTCCTGGTCATTGTCGGCCCCTGCTCGGCGGATAACGAGGAAGCCGTTGTGGATTATGTGTCCCGTCTGGTCAAGGTGCAGGAGAAGACGAAGGACCGCCTGGTGATCGTTCCGCGCGTGTACACCAACAAGCCCCGCACCACCGGCGAGGGCTACATGGGAATGATCCACCAGCCGGACCCGGAAAAGAAGCCGGATATGCTGGAGGGAATTCTGGCCATCCGCCATATGCACATGCGCGTATTGCAGGAAACCGGCTTTTCCACTGCGGACGAGATGCTCTATCCCGAAAACCTGCGTTACCTTTCGGACATTATGTCTTACATCGCTGTGGGTGCCCGCTCGGTGGAAAACCAGTTCCACCGCCTGGTGGCCAGCGGCTGCGATGTGCCCGTGGGCCTGAAAAACCCCACCAGCGGCGATTTGACCGTTATGCTCAACTCTGTTGTGGCGGCCCAGGTGCCCCATGACTTTATCTTCCGCGGGTGGGAGGTCCAGTGCCCCGGCAACCCGCTCAGCCACACCATTCTGCGCGGCGCGGTGAACAAGCACGGCCAGACCATCCCCAATTACCATTACGAGGATCTGCGCCTGCTGTATGAGCTGTACATGAAGCGCAACCTGAAGAACCCCGCCTGCATTGTGGATACCAACCACAGCAACTCCGGCAAGCAGTATATGGAGCAAATCCGCATTGCGAAAGAGGTTCTGCACAGCCGCCGCCATTCGGACGACATCAAGAACCTGGTCAAGGGCCTGATGATCGAAAGCTATATTGAGCCGGGCAGCCAGAAGATCGGCGAGCACTGCTATGGCAAGTCCATCACGGACCCCTGCCTGGGCTGGGACGATACCGAGCGACTGCTGTACGATATCGCAGAGCTTTCTTAACCGATAAAATTACAAATAAGGCATGCACTGCCGGAAACTGAACAGAGGTTCAGCCGGGGCGGTGCATGCCTTTTGTGTTGCGGGAATCAGTACAGCATGGTGTCATCATCCACGCGGTACACATGGCCGTCTTTTTCATACACTTCAATGTAATAGTCGCCGTCCGGGGATTTTTCGGACCAGGTTTGCTGTTCAGACACAGAATTGTTCTGAGAATCCGAAAATGCAGAAGAAGCGGAAGATTCCGAATTATTTTATTCTATATTAGTGCTGGATACTGTCGGGGTCAAAGTTGCGTGCCATCAAGGCAGAGATGGCGGGCAGCGCGGCAGCAATCAGGGCTTTGTCATGGTTAGGGGCCAGGCGGGTGGCGGAATCAAACAGCATGGTGTTTTCCTGTTGCGGGGTGCTGGCGGGCCAGGTGGGAATGCCGCTGTGCTGCGGGTTTCCGGTGCGGGCAAAGGCCAGAACGGCATCGAAAATCTGCTGTTCCAGCTGCGGGGTCACGCCGGAAATGTTGGCAGAAGGCACCAGCTCAGTATTATGGAAAACAAACGGGATATCGGAACAATGCCATGGGGCGCGGCCGCCCTCAATGGTGAAATCCTGATTGAAGAAATAGCTCCACACCGGGCCGGTTTCCGCCCGGCGGCGGATATAGCGCATGGTCGGCTCCCGGAACAGTACATCCAAAAACGGCAGGTCGGCGGCGCTGCGTTCGGGGTAGGCGGCGTGGAACAGCGGCAGCAGGGCATCCGCCGTCTGCTTGCCCAGCATTTTTTCGGCAAAGCCTTCGGCCTCGGCGGCGCTCATCTGCGCTTTGTTCAGGCCGAAGCCATTGAAGGCGGCAAACTCGCCAAACACGGTGCCCACCAGAAGGGGAATGCGGGCGGTTTCGGGGCGGAACGCATTTTCCAGCGGGTCACCCAGATAAAAGGCGTTGGGGTGTGGGGCGCAGCCGGTGTTTTTTCCGGCTGCTTTCAAGGCGGGGGCTACTTTATTATAAGCGGCGGCAAGCGCGGCATAGGGTACCGTTTCCAGTGCGGCGATATCCGCCGCGCCAAGCTCCGCCATCAGAGCCTCGGCGCAGTCCCGCCCGCTGCCGGTGCAGTCGGCCAGGCGGCCCAGAACGCCGCTCATCACAATACCTTTGTGGAACAGCCCGTCCGCGGCGGGGGTCTGCAGCAGGGTGGTCACCTTGGCGCCGCCGCCGGACTGGCCGAACACTGTCACATTGCCGGGGTCACCGCCGAACGCGGCAATATTATCCCGCACCCAGCGCAGCGCGGCGATGATATCGTCCCCGCCCGCGTTGCCGGAATTGGCGTATTCCGCCCCAAAATCCGAAAGGTCGAAATAGCCCAGGATGTTCAGCCGGTGGTTGATGGAAACCACCACGCAGTCCCCCAGGCGGGCCATGTTTTCGCCCTCGTAAGCGATCTGCTCAATGGAGGAACCGGCAAAGTATCCGCCGCCGTGCAGCCACACCAGCACGGGGCGGTGGGCGTCATCCAGCGCGGGAGTCCAGATGTTCAGGTTCTGGCAGGCTTCGTCCATCAGCCAATAGCGGTGGGGCACCAGCATTTCGCCGTTGGGCTTGGGCATTTCCAGCAAAGGGCAGACATAGCCGTAACTGGTGGCGTCCAGCACGCTGTCCCACACAGCTGGCTCCGGCGCGTGGAAGCGCCTGGCCTTGGCGTAAGGGATGCCCTTAAAGATATCCAGCCCGTCAAAACGGTAGCCGCGCACCGAGCCGCCGGTGGTGCGCACCAGCGGGGCATCGGCAGAACAAGAAAAAGTATGGGCCATAGCAAACTCCTTTCCAGCAGTGGGCAAAAATGATACATTTTTTGATGCGGGTTCTATTGTAGCAGATTTACGCGAAAAAAGAAGCCATAAAACGCCCGGACGCCAAGACCGTGCTGATGTTTGCACTTTCCGCCGATGCTTTTGTGGAAGATGAGCGGCTTTCTGCAGAGAGCGGGATGAACGGCCATTTTGCAAAGCCGGTGGATTTTGCCGCATTGCAGCGCAGAATTGGCAAGTTTTTGCGCCAGCGCCGCGGGTAAGCGAGAGAACGAAGGTGTACCGGAAACATCGAAAATCCAACCGGTTTCTGCAAAGGCAGAAGCAATTTTGTGTTTGCGGAATATGCGTTATTTTCGTTGTTTTGAGCTACACCGTTAAGAGGGAATGCTGAAGAAGAGAAAAAACGTACATGGGCGGATGCTCCTTTTGGGAAAAGTCAGGCGGCAGTATACAGGGTGCCGCGGCGCTTCATCCAGCGGTAGGCCGCCACGCAGATCATGACGGATAACAGCGAACCCGCCGGTGCGGCCAGCCCCATAGGCAGCAGGGTTCCGGCAAACAGCCGGGAAGCCAGGTAGGACCCCGGAACGCGCACCAGCACAATAGCGATGATGTTGTGGAGAAAGCCGATGTAAGACTTGCCGCAGGCGGCAAAATACCCGGTAAAGCTGAAGTGGATCCCGGCAAAAATGGTATCCACAATATAACCGCGGATGTACTGGCAGCCCATCAGCACCACGGCGGTGTCGGTGGTGAAGCACCCCAGCAGCGGCTCGGCCACAAGCTCAATGACCAATACTACGGCAATGCCGTAACCGGTGGCGATCATGGCGGCGTATTTCAGGGTCTGGGCGGCGCGCTCCGGCTTGCCTGCGCCAAGGTTCTGGGAAGACAACGCCGATACCGTCGCCAGCATGGAGGACGGCACAATGAACATGGCGCTGATGATTTTTTCCACAATGCCCACGGCGGCAGAATCAATCAGGCCGCGGTGGTTGGCAATGATGGTGATAATGATGAACGCGACTTGAATGCAGCCGTCCTGCACAGCGACCGGCAGGCCGATTTTAAGAATATGGCCCAGCACGCCTTTGCGCGGGCGGAAGTTCTGGCGGCTCAGCCGCAGCCCGGTTTTGTGCCGCCGGATGCCGAACAAGGCAACAATAACACTCAAGGTCTGTGAAAGGGTAGTGCCCAGCGCAGCACCCACCGGGCCAAGGGCCATGGGACCGATGAAAAGAATATCCAGCGCAATATTGGCGGCGCAGGCAACGGCGATAAAGTACATCGGGCTTTTGGAATCCCCCAAACCGCGGAAGACGGAGCTGATGATGTTGTATGCCGTGATGAACGGGATGCCGATGAAGCAGATGGTCAGATACTGCACCGTGCCGGGAACGGCCTCTGCCGGAACACCGATCAGGCCGACCAGCGGGCGCACTGCGGCCACCAGCACGGCGGTAAAACCGAGGGAGACCGCCATGAACAGGGTGACGGTGTTGCCGATGGCGGCTTCGGCATCGCGCATATTGCCCGCCCCCACGGCGTGGCCGATGATGACGGTGGAACCCATGGCAAGCCCAACAATGATAACGGTCAGCATGTGCATGACCTGGCTGCCGTTGGCAACGGCGGTGATGCTGTCCACCCCGCAGAACCGGCCGGTGATGTACAGGTCAGCCATGCCGTACAGCGTTTGCAAAAAGTAAGAGAGCAGATACGGCAGGGCAAAGGTCAGAATGGCTTTGAACACGCTGCCGGTTGTAAGATTTTTTTCCATGATAATTTCCCATCCTCAGCTGGCAATAGTCTAGGGTGTATCTGAAAAGTCGAAAATGTAGTCTATTTCTATAAACACAGCGGGATTTTTGCCTTAAATCCTGCTTGTGTTTGCAGGCGTCTGGATCCAGAGCCTGTTCACCGCCGCTGTTGTGCTGGTGTTCGCCGCCAGAAAGCTGACTGCCGCCATGCAGAGCGAAAAAGCATAAGCTGATTTTATTCTAACACAAGCCTCCTTACTTTGCCATCAATTTTGGATGGATAGGGAATTTAACAGAAAACCTCCGGCTGCATTGTGCGAGTAGCCGGAGGCTTTCTGTTTTAATACAATCTCATATAAAGAACATATGTTTTGATGCATTTGCTGACAAATCTGTGGCGGCAGAAAAAAGTGTAGAACTTGACGATAAGACTTTTGGAAATATGATCAAGGAGAAAATCGACCGTATTAGCGCAGAAGAAAAGGCCGGGAATGTGGCTGAATGATGTATCGGTTAAACAAGAACGAAAGAATTTTTGATGTTTGTCATGAGGAATGGCGCAAACATCGGCCCCTGCAAAAATGCCGGGTGCTGCGAGAGAATAAAGGCAATACCGCATAATTCTAAGTGCCGATACGGCGAGCGAGGTGCGGCAGATGCCAAGCCAAAAGCGCAGATAATACTGGAGTCTTATCGAGCATTTTGGCAACGCAGATGCCGTGCCGCAGCCGCCGGAGCGGTGCTTAAGCCGTCAGGCGGGAATTGTGCGGTGTTGCCTAAAATACCCAAGCATTATCGCATAAAGCAAGACAGTTATCATTAAGATTCTCTTGCATTTCTCTCTCTTACAACATACAGCCACAGCAGCAGGCGGGCCCCCCTTGAGGCAGGGATCCCGCCTGCTGTTTTGATGGAATAGAAACGTTTGATTTGCGGCAAAACAAAACACCGGGCGCCATATGGCACCCGGTGTTTCAGTTAAATAACCGGCGCAATCAAACCGGTATCAGAGGAGGAGAAAACAGCAAAATTAGTTTGCGCGGTACTGGGCCGGCAGCTGGTCGAGGGTCTTCCATTTCTGCATGGCGTCTTCCAGGCTCATGCCGCCCGCAACAGCGTCGCGGCGGCATGCGTTGACGGCCTGGATTTCTTTCATCTTTTCGCCGGTCAGGCTGTAGTTCTTCATGGCGAGCAGGGTAGCAGCCCATGCAATCATGGGGATGACGCAGAACAGAACGATAACAACCACGTTCATGCCGGGGGTGTACGGGTCGTACTGGGTGGGCAGGCTGTCAAGGCCGATAAAGCTGACGGCCACGCCGACCACGGTAGCGGACAGGCTGGAAACCAGCTTGTCAACCAGGCTGAACAGAGTGCCCATGATACCGGGGATATACTTGCCGGAGATGTAGGTCTCGTAGTCAGAGCAGTCGGCAACCATGGGGATGGGCATATCGGCAGTAGCGTAATAAGCGCCATAGCCAATGCCGAACAAAGCGATGAACAGGATGGTGTAAACGTTGATGGAAACCTTGCCGTCAGACATCAGAGACAGGGTGAAGGCATCGCCCTTGCCCCACAGGAGCAGCAGCACCAGAACGCCGATGTAGCAGATCAGCGCAACGCTGACATAGCGCATCAGGCTGGCTTTCTGGCCTTTCTTCTGGCTGGTGCGGACGGTGAGCAGGAAGAAGGGAACGCTGAACACATAGCCCAGAACCATCATGGGCAGGTACAGACCATCATAGCTGCCCATCATGCAGCCGTACAGCATGCACAGAACAGTGGTGTTGGTGGCAATGGAAAGTGCCAGCTTGCAGCCTGCACCAGCCACCATCAGGCGCTGCATGGGGTTGTTGCCCTTGATGATGGCAACATACTCGGCAAACTTGATCTTTTCGGTTTTCTGGCCGCCGATGCCAAAGTACTTCGGCTGGTCCTTTTCCCAGATGCCGATGACAGCCAGGATGGTCAGGGCGATGGAGATCACGATGCCGACAGGAGCCAGGGTGCGGAAGAAACCGGCGGAAGCGTAACCGCCCTCATAGTTTTTGGCCAGGATGGGGGCAAAGAACTGCATGGCGCCCATGCCCAGCAGGGAGCCGACGGTGTTGAAGATGGTGAACAGGGGGCGCTGCTTGGGATCGTTGGTCAGAACAGTCTGGCCGGAACGGGTGCAGGAAGTCTGGAAGGTGTAGCCGATGACCCAGATGGCGTACAGGGCTACAAAGGCAACATAACGTGCCCATTCCATGGAGGCGGGGATCAGCGGGGTCAGGCAGTACAGCACCAGGATGCTGACAGCCATGATGAGGTTGCCGATGACCATAAACGGGCGGAACTTGCCGAACTTGCCGTTGGTGCGGTCCATCAGGGCACCGATGATAGGGTCGGTAATGGCGTCAAACAGGCGCATGCCGGTGACCATCACGGAGGCGAAGATCATGCTCAGGGCCAGAACCTTGCTGCCGAAAGTGGCAATGTAGGAAAGCACCAGAACATAGTACACGTTGGTAGCGCCGTTGTTAAGCGGGAACAGCATCAGCTGGTAAGGCTTGGCGCGGTTGACGCTGGCAGACGCCGCAGAGTTTTGTTCACTCATGGAGGCATTCTCCTTTCATAACAAAGACCCCCGCCCCGAAACGGGCGGGGGCATAAACGATTCAAAAGGGGGAAGATGCGGAGGCTGAACCTTACTGCTGATTCTGAGCGTTTGCAGTGTTGGCAGCCTGCTCAGCAGTCCAAGTCTTCTTGCGCTTGATGGCAACAACCAGGCGCCAGATGCACAGCACGGTCAGAACAGCCAGAACGGTGTCCAGAGCGTACAGGGCGGTCTTCCACCACGGGGTGATGACCTTCAGGCGGTCAGCGGAGGACCAGCCGTTCATAGCGTTGGAGTTGGCAACGGTGTACAGGATCTTGTGCATGGATTCGCGCATTTCGGTCACGATGTAAGCATCGTTCTCGTACTTCGGAGCCAGGGTGGTGTGGATGGTCGGGTCCGGGCTATCCCAGATATCGGAACCGGCAATCAGACCATCGGCCAGATCCATGTATTTGCTGGAACCGGAGTAGTCGGTGATGATCATGCCGCGCATGCCCAGTTCGCCGCGCAGGAAGCCGGTCAGCAGGTTATCGTAAGCGCCGCACCAGTAAGCGCCCCAGCGGTTAAAGCCGGACATAACGCTCCAGGCGCCGCCATCGGTGACGGCCTTGTCGGCAACTTCCAGGTAGATTTCGCGGGCAGCCTGCTCGTTCAGCCAGGTGTTCACGCCGCGGCGGCTGGATTCAGAGTCGTTCAGGGCAACGTGCTTCAGGTAAACGTAAACGCCCTTGGACTGGATGCCGTTGACTTCGGCAGCGCAGATGGTGCCGGCAACGAACGGATCAGAAGCATAGTACTCGAAGTTACGGCCAGAGTAAGCGGTGCGGTGCATGTTGATGCCGGGGCCATACAGACCAGAGTAACCCATGGCCAGGCAGTCTTCGCCAATGCAGCGGCCCACATCGTTGATCAGGTCAACGTTGAAGGTGGCGGCCATAACGTCTTCGGAGGTGTAGCACATAGCGGAAGCGCCGCCGGTCAGTGCTGCGGTCAGGCCCTGCGGGCCGTTTTCGTCTTTGGTACGGGTCTTGCCGATGGATTCAACAGCGGCAGTGTTGTGGAAGCCCAGGGTGATGGTGTTGACCATCTCGTTGAAGGTCAGCTGATCCAGCAGGGTATCCCACTGGGGATCGTCATAGTCGGCACCGATCATGGAAACCAGAGCCAGACCATTGTCAGCGCCCAGGGTGGGCATTTCAACGCTGTCAGCCTTGCTGCCGTCGTAACGGGTGAAAGCCAGGTGATCAGCCAGGGTCTGGGTTGCGTTCAGCACAACAGGCTGGGTGGGGAAGGTGGCAACCCAGTTGGAGCGGCTCAGCCAGGTAACCTCGCCGGGTTCGCTGCTGCTCTTGTTGGGGTCTGCTTCATCAAACAGGTTGGTGATGGCGGTGCCGGTTTCGCTGGTGGCGTAGGTGGTGCTGTCCAGAGCGGCGTTGGTCCACTTGTAGGTCAGGGCAACGTCGCCATCGGCGGTCATGCGGCCATCGGTGTTCTCAACGGTGTAGCCCTTGGCAGCCAGGATGTTGTTCACAGCGTTGTGTGCATCGGTGGCAGCGGTGAAGTAGTAGTCGCCAGCGTCAACAATATAGGTCTTGGCGTTGTTGGCATCATAGGTGCGCAGCTCGCTCTTGTCAACGGTGATGTTGACAGTCTCGGAAGCGCCGGGAGCCAGGATATCGGTCTTGGCAAAGCCGCACAGCTCAGCAGAAGCCTTCTCGATGCCGTTGGCCTTGTCGTAATCGGTGTAGGGGCTCTGGAAGTACAGCTGAACGGTTTCCTTGCCGGAGTAGGTGGAACCGGTGTTGGTGACTTTCAGGGTGACATTGAAAGCATCAGCAGACTCGGTCACATTGAAATCGCTGTACTCGAAGGTGGTGTAGCTGTCGCCATAGCCGAAGGGGAAGGCAACAGTGGTGGACCAGTTGTAGTCGCCGGCATTGCCGGTGCCCATAACAGCGTCCTCGTAGCGGGTCTCGTAGTAACGGTAATCCAGGTAGATGCCTTCCTGATACACGCTGTACATACCCTGCACATCAGGGCCATCGGTCAGCAGGTTGTAATCTGCTGCGTTGGGGTAAGCCTGGGTATAGAAGTTGTACATGGCGGGGTTGGCCATGTTGTCATACAGGTAGGAATCAACCAGGCTGCCGGACGGGGTAACCTCGCCAGCCAGCAGCTGGGCAACACCGTTGATGCCGGTCTGGCCCACGTCGCCGATCCACATAGCGGAATCGATGCCGTAATCCTCGCCGCAGATCTCCGGGTTCAGGAAATCCATCTCAATGGCGTTGGAAGAGTTGATCAGAACGATGATCTTCTTGAAGGTGCCGTTGTCCTTCAGGGTCTTCAGGTTCTGGAGCAGTTCCTTTTCTTCAGCGGACAGGGCCAGGTAGTTACCGTCGCCCTCCTGGCCTTTGATCCAGGAATCATTGGTGCCGTTTTCGCCACTGGGCAGGTCAGCGCCCTCGCCGCCGGAACGGGAGAACACGACGATAGCAGCATCGCCGTAGTCAGCAAAGCTGGACTCGGCGCTGGACAGCTTGCTCCAGGGAGCTTCGTTCACAGCGTACTGGGTGTTGGCTTCCAGGGTATCGGAGATGGCAGCCGGGGTGATGCGGCTGTAGTTCTTCATCATATCGTCAGAAGAATACAGATCCCACAGGGTGCTGTTGACCTGGATGCCCTGATCTTCCAGAGCCTGCTTGAAGTTGGGAGCCTTGCTGGTGTCAACGGAGCCGGAACCGGTGCCGCCGTACATCAGGTCCACGGAGCCGTGGCCGAACAGGCTGACCTTTGCGCCGCTTGCCAGGGGCAGGGCGTTGTTGTCGTTCTTCAGCAGGGCTGCGCCTTCGGCTTCAACCTGTGCGCACAGCTCAGCCTCATAGGACTCGCGCTCTTCATCAGAGGTGAAATCGCTCTTGAAGTACTCAGTGTCTTCATCGCTGTCGCCCTTGATGATCTTGTAGGTGTCGGCGTCCAGGTAGTTATTAACGGTGGTCGTATAATGGAACGCAACCGTCGTGCCTACAATGGCGCCTGCGGTCAGGACGGCGGTAACGGCGGTCAGGCCGGACCACATCCCAACTTTGGGTTTCTTACTCATTGTGTTCTCCTCCTGTTAGAAAATGCTCTATAACAAACTGTATTAAGCAAGAACAAAATACAGAGTGTTCAAAATAGATTATACCCAGTTTGCACTCTTGGATTTGGTCTTGTGCAGCTTGTACTCCGGGTTGGGGGTATCTACATGGCGGATGACGGACTCATCGGTGCGGTCACCAGCCACGGCCTGAATGTGCAGTTCGCCGTTCAGGGGAACCTTGAAGGTGAAAACATGCTCGCCGGTCTGCTCGCCTACCTTGTTGCCGTTTACATACAGGGCAACGGTGCTCTGGTTGGAATAAACCTTTACGGTAGCGGTGCTGCCGGTGCGCTCCACAAAGCGCTTGGAGCAGATGTGCACAAAGGCTTCATCGCTCCACCATGCTTTATACAGATAGAAGCTGTCCTTCTTGGTTTTGCGGTCAAAGGTCACAAGGCCCTTGTGGTTCATACCCGGCTCGCCGCCCTGGTCACGGGCGTCTGCAGCAAAGTCAAACATGTTCCAAACGTGGGTGGCCCACATCCAGGGGTGGCGCTTGAAGCAGCGCAGCATGTACTCATGGTACTTGGCCTGGTATTCTTCGGTGTGGTCGCCGCGGTGGGGGTGTGTGCTGTGCAGGTTGGGCATGCCCTCCGCGCCGTATTCGCTGTAGCCGAACGGGCGGTTGGGGAAGCAGAGATGGAAGAAGCCCATCCACAGGTCGTTCAGGATAAAGCCCGGAACGTACCAGCCCAGGTACAGGTTCCAGCTGACCATATCGGTAATGTGGGCCGAACGGTTGAAGGGACCGCACATGGCGTAGCAGGCCAGGGTGGTCAGGCGGGTCTTGTCCATCTCGTGGCACAGGTCGTTCAGCTGGCGGTGGTTATCCAGCATGTCCTTCTTGTCCTTGGTGGAGATGGTGATCTCGTTGGAAACGCCCCAGCAGACGATGCAGGGGTGGTTGTAGTTCTGGATGATCAGCTCTTTCATCTGGCTGATGGTGTTCTCGCGGCCGTTGGGCATGTGCTCACTGATGTAGGGGATCTCAGCCCAAACAACCATGCCGACCTCGTCGCACAGATCATAGAAGTACTGGTCGTGCTGATAATGAGCCAGGCGGATGGTGTTGGCACCGATCTCTTTGATCAGGGCCATGTCTTCGTCGTGCATCTCGCGGGTGATGGCGTTGCCCAGGCCCTTGCGGTCCTGATGGCGGGAAACGCCGTGCAGCGGGTAAGACTTACCGTTCAGGAAGAAGCCCTTCTTGGGGTCAACCTTGAAGCTGCGCACGCCAAAGCGGGTGGTGGTCTCATCTTCCACCGTGCCGTTCACCACAAGGCGGGCCTTGCAGCTGTACAGGTACGGATCCTTAACGCCGTTCCACAGGTGTGCGTTGAAGATGGTCAGGGTGATGTCGGGGCCTTTGCCGGTGGCAACGGTGTTGCCGGCAGCGTCCAGCAACTCAATGCTCACTTCGCCTTCGCCGTCGTGCCAGGTGGTAACCTGAACGCTGGCATCTGCGCCCTGCACAGTGGGGGTGATGCGGATGCCGGGGCCGCCGAAGTAATCCAGGGCGAAGTGGTTCTTGCTGACCACCATCAGGCTGACATCGCGGTAGATGCCGCCATAGAAGGTGAAGTCAGCTTTCTGGGGGTAAACGCGGTCGTTTTTGCTGTTGTCGACTTCCACGGTCAGCTCGTTTTCATCCCGCAGCAGTTCGGTGATGTTGGCGCGGAAGGTGGAGTAGCCGCCGTCGTGGTTGCAGACGGGGGAGCCGTTCAGAACCACATGGGCGCTGGCGTTGACGCCGTCAAACTGAATCCAGACCTGATGGGAGGCGGTGTTAAACTGGGGAGCAGCGAAACGGGTGCGGTAGATGCAGGTGCCGCGCCAGTAGTCATTGCCGCCGTCCTGACCGTCGCGGGCGTTCCAGGTGTGCGGCAGGTCCACCGTTGTGGTGGTGCCGTCGGGGCCGGTGAATTCCCAACCCTTCATGATTTTGGTGATTTCTCGCATGGCGCAGCCATCCTTTCTTTTTGTTGTTATTATTGTAACGAACAGCGAAAAATGTCGCAATGGGTTTTGCATAATCGGTCATTTGCGTGGAATAAACGGTTTTTGCCTGACAAAAAAATAACCCTTACATTTGTGCAATATGTACAAATGCAAGGGCGTAAATCTTATACCTGAAATTTTGAGGGAACTTTATTGGACCGGGAAAACGGCTTTTATCGCAAAAAATCCACCGTTGGATTCGGTAGTCAAAAAACCATTGTACTTCTGGATAATGCGCTTGACGATCTTTAACTCATCGCAGGTTTCGCGGCCAGGATCCGGGCCATCGGGCACCGCGCTGATGATATTCAGAACAGCAAACCCCTGCCGCCTGCAGACCAGCAGGTCAATCATCCGCTTTTCCGGCTCCGGCAGCTTGCGGGTCAACTCAATGGCATGATCCAGTGCGTTGGCAAACAGAGCGTACAGATCGGCCGGATCCATAAAGTGCAGGCAGGTACCGTCCGCTACATTGTTGATGCTGATGTGGTGGGCTTCGCACAGCATGCTCTTTTCGGTCAGCACAACATCCAAAACCTCACTGCCGGTCTGGGTGCTGGCGTCATACTGCCGGGCGGCGGCTTCGGCTTCGTTCAGGCTCTGCTGCAGCGCGGCGTTGGGGGCCATGCGGCGCAGATCAGCGATCTGAACTTTCAGCTCATGGCATTTGCGGTTGATGATCTGTACGTTCCGCTTGGCCACCTGATACTGCTGGCGCTGGCGTTCATACAGCATGTTCAGCGAGTTCATCTCTTTTTCCATGGCCGCCTTTTTGAACAGCTCAGTCTGCAAATATAAAAGGGTGATGCAGTAGAGCTGGCAGAGTGCCAGGGGGACAACAATGAAGATAGAAGTTTCCCGTGATACTCCGGAGTTGGTGACGGTCTGCATTGTTAAAAACAGCAGAACGAACATGCCGCCCAGAATAATAGCGCTGATTTGCTGGCGGGGACCGATGTGGTAGCTGCCTTCATATGGCATGGAATGGGCAACAGTTACCCGCAGCAGGCAGTACGCAGCGGCAAAAAACAGCAGTTGCAGCAGCAAAGCAGAGGGCTGATCTAATGGCAGGAATATGTTTACCTGTGCCAGACACCAGACAAGAAGCTGCCATAACTCAAATGTCGTCAGGGCACTCAAAATTCCCCAGATGGCGCAATAATTGGCGCCGGACCAGTCCAACTGGGTGCAGCTGTGGGAAGCGAAAATCATCCACATACAAAACAGAATATACGCCCCCGCCCGCAGGAACAGCGAGGAAGGCGTGTAATCCGCCCATAATAAAAATGTGGAAAGGGGAATGGAGGGAATCAAGCAAAGCAGCGCCCGCTGCCAAAAGTGCGGCGAGTGCCGGAGCGGGAGCCAGTAGGTCAGTGCTGCGCCCCAAAGCTGTATCCCACAGACAAGAAGAGAAAGAAATTGTTGGAGATTTGGCAGCATTACATGGCACCCCCAACATAGGCGGCGACCGCAGCCAGGAAGGTAGCCCGCTGGCGGCGGCTGATCTCCAGCCGGTCCTCCCCAACCTGGACCATATCGTTCTGGACCGCCCGCACATACCGCAGATTGACAAGGTAACACTGGTTGCATTTGGCAAAGTGGTAGGGGGCCAGCTGCTTTTCAGCATTTTGCAGGCTGGAACGCACGGACCATACCCCGGTGGAGGTATGGTAATGCAGCATACGGTCCCGCGTTTCCAGCCAGTAGATGTCCTCGGTGTTCAGCAGCTGCACGCCCCCAGCGGTCTGTAATGCAATCTGCCCGCCTTTGCGGCGCTGCACCCGCTGCAAAGCGCGGGCCAGCTTGGTGCTGAACTGGTAATAATTGACCGGTTTGAGCACAAAATCCAGGGCGTCGACCTCATACCCGCGAATAGCGTACTGCGCCATGTTGGTAACGAACACCAGCACCACATCCGGATCCACCGTGCGAATGCGCTCGGCAGCGTCCATGCCGCCAAGCTCCGGCATTTCAATATCCAGAAAGATGATGTCGAACCCCTTGCAATAGTTGGTTATGACCTGGGAACCGTCCGAAAAAGCGGTAACTTCCAGCATACAGTTGTTCTCGCGGCTGTATTGGTCAATCATGCTGCACAGCTGCTGCCGCATATCCGGCTGGTCATCCACCACGGCAATGCGAGGCATCGGGCGGCCCCCTTTCTGTTTGGAATCCAAAGCACCCGGCAAGCCCGGAAAACGGCTGTGCCATGCGCCTTTACTTATAATATATAAATACATTATAGTTGGCGGTGCGAAACCTTGCAAGAGAATTTTGCAGAAAACGGGGCGGTGCAGGGAATCTGGTTGTGATTTAGCGCTGCGTGTGGTATCCTGTAAGCAGCTTTTGGCGGCGGGCGGGGCAAGAAGAATGCCGGGATAAACAGGCGGAGGTTTGCTGCAGCTGCTATACCATGTATTACATATTACACCATTTGCCAGTAACTTGAGTGGAAATTTATGGGGAAATGCGTAATTTGGGGACAAGATTGAAAAGAAAAAATAAAATAACGGATTACAGTAATATTGCGGCTTCGAGATGTTTGAAAGGATATGACGGGATGACAAAAATATTATTCGTGTGCCACGGCAATATCTGCCGTAGCCCGATGGCAGAGTATGTGATGAAAGACTTGGTGCGACAGTCGGGGCGGGAAGATGAGTTCGTGATTGCTTCCGCAGCAACCAGCCGGGAAGAACTGGGCAACCCGGTGTATCCACCGGTCCGACGCAAACTGGCGGAGCATGGCATCCGCTGCGATGGACATGCGGCCCGGCAGATGACCCGCAAGGATTATGAGGAGTTTGGTTACCTGATCGGAATGGACCGGATGAACCTGAGCAACATGGCCCGCATTTGCGGCGGCGACCCGGAAGGAAAGTGCTCGCTGCTGCTGGCGCACGCCGGGCAAAGCGGCGATGTGGCTGACCCGTGGTATACCGGTGATTTTGAAGCCACCTGGCAGGATGTCAACATTGGGTGCCGGGCATTGTTGAAAGAGTTAACGGAAAAAAAGTAAAATGAAAATAGCAAGCGCTTTATGTTGCACATGGATCCCCTGAGAAGAGGAAAACCAGCGATGATGCGCTTGCTATTTTATTGCTTTATAGAGCGAATGTTTCGATAATTTACCCGTTTTGGCGCTTCCACTCATTGGGGGTCAGACCGGTATATTTTTTGAACTGGGTGGAAAAGTACGAAAAATTATCAAATCCCACCTGGGCAGCTACTTCGCTGATGGTGTTAGCTTCATCACGCAGCAGCAGCTGAGCTTTCTGCATTCGCAGGTCGGTCAAGTAGTCCTTGATAGACAGACCATAAGCGTCTTTGAATACGCGGTTGGCGTAATCCGGCGTCAGGTAAACGGCATCAGCAATTTCGCGGTTGGAAATCTTTTCAGCAAAGTGTTCCTGGCAGTATTGGCGGATCTTGCCCGCAATGCTGTTGACCTGGTGTGTTTCCCGGATGGTACGCACTGCACGGTCGGCGGCAACGCTGACCCACTTGATCATGTTCATAATGGAGCTTTCTGCGGTTTGGTTTAACCGTACACAGGCATCATCGCGGAACAGTTCGTGTGCTTGTATCTCGTTGGCGCTGAGCACGCTGTATAAAACCTGTTGGAAATCCTGGTGAATCTGCTGCATCAGCGCGGGAGAAAGCATTTTCTCCTCCGCAAGGGTGGAAAGATCCTTACGAATCAGGTTGGTAATGGCGGGTACGCTGCCCTGAGCGAACAGCTGTTCCAGTTTGGCAACATCCAAAGAATACTGCGCTGCGTTGTGGGGACCGAGCTGGTCAGTTTCCAAAATCAATTCGCCGCGGCGGGTAATGTTCTGGCGGTCGCGCTGCTCCATGGCTTCGCGCTGGGCGGCTGCGGTGTGCCAGGAAACGCTGTGGGTCACATAGCAGGTTACTTCGCACCGCAGGCAGCTGCCGCCAAGCTCGATCAGGCTGCGGCAGCGCTGGGCTACAATATCCGGCGTCAGGCTGCCGTCCAGCCAGGCCAGGCAGAAGTGCATATCCTGCCGCAGAAAGTGGAATACATGGGCGGGGGCATTCTCACACAGAAGTTCCGTGGCAAGGTTACGGAACGCATAGCCGAACAGTTCCGGTTTCCAGCTGGTATCGTCAGCAGGTTGAGGAGCGGTGACCAGTACCATGTGGATGGGCTGGAGGGCATCCACCGCAAGGCCCAGGTCCTGGAAGCGCTTGTTTAGTTCAATTTCGGTCATCAGGGTTCCATCCATGAACAATCCGTGCAGGAAGGATGCCTGGGCCAGGCTGTGGGCTTCCTCCCACTGCTGGCCGGCACGGCTTTTTTGCAAAAGCTCCTGGTGGTAGCGCACCTTGGAAGCAACTTTACTTAACGTTGCTTCAGTTTGGGCAATGTTGAATGGCTTAGTGATGTAATCGGCAGCACCGTATTGCAGCGCGGTTTTGGCATAGTCAAAATTGGCATGGCAGGTCAGGAACACAAACTCGCAGTCACGTTTTTCTTCCCGCAGCCAGCGCAGCAGGTCCAGACCGCTGCCGCGGGGCATCTCGATATCACACAGGATGATATCCGGCTGGCTGGCGCAGATCTTATTTTGGGCTTCGGTATAATCATAAGCGGTTTCTACACGGTCAATGCCCAGCAGATCCCAGTGCAGGGAAGTGCGGATGACCTCAACAGTGGGGATGTCATCATCCACGACTAGGATGTGCATGGTTTTCCTCCTCTGGCAAAAAGATGGTAACGCGAGCACCATTCGGTTCGGCGTTGCTGATGTGCAGGCTGGCGGCGGGGCCATAAATCAGCTGCAAGGTGTGGTAGAGGTTGCTTAACCCCACATGGCCGTTGTCTTCTTTCACAGGGAAGCTGGCCAGCATTTCTGGGGGAAATCCGCAGCCGTTATCCTCCACCGTCATGCGCAGGCCGCGCATGCCGTTTTGTTCTTCCAGTGCTGATTCCAAAAAGATGCTCAGGAACTGCTCCGGGCTGAACCCGTGCTTGAAGATATTTTCCACCACGGTTTGCAGCAAAAATTTGGGGATGCGGATATTCTCGGTGCCGGAGGCAAGCTCAAACATATAAAAAATCGTATCGGGGTATTTGATCTGCTGTAACTGGATAAAGGATTTGCAGTGCTTGGTTTCCTGCTGCAGGGTAACCTGGGTATCGCTGCCACTGAACAGGTAGCGCAGATAATCGCTCAAAAAGTCGATGAAGGAGCGGGCGTCCTGTTTGCGGTCCTGGTAGATCAGGCTGGAAATGGTGGTAATGGCGTTGAGATAAAAATGCGGGCGAATCTGTAGTTGCAGGTAGCGCAGCTCATTGCGGTGGCGTTCCAGCTCGGCTTCATAGGCGGAGATTTTCAAGTCATGTACTTCCAGAATCATGTGGTTGAAACCGCGGAAGAGCTGCTGGAAATCCTCAATTTGAGAGGAAGTTTCCAGCTGGTAATCCCAGTTGCCGCGTTCCACCTCGCGCACACCCTCGGTCAGCTGCTGGATGGGGACGGTAATGTGGCGGTTGGTGTTGAGCAGCATGGTGGTGATAAGGGCAAGAGCAAGCAAATTGAGCAGCAACAGCCACCCGAACGATCCGCTGAGCTGGTGCAGAAGATCCGAGGACGGACGAAACAGCAGCAAAGTGCCGACTTCAGGAACTGTGTGGCTTTCCACAATCAGGCTGGCAGGAATGTGACCGGCCAGCCTGGTGCCGCAGGCCATAAGGTCCGGCTGGCTGGAATAAACGATGGTGCCATCCAGCCCGGCCAGGGCAAAGCCACTGTCCTGCACAAGGCCGGTATCGGCATACAGGCTTTGCAGCAACGTTTTGGCACGCACGGCTGCGCCGACCCGGACCTGGGATACATTATAATAGCACATCAGCCAGGTTTCGCCGTTGCAGGTAACAGAAAACCAGGTATTAGCGGGCTGGGTAGGTGGCAGCATCAGGTATTGATTCCAGAAATAGCTGCTGCCGGTGGATGGGCGGTTGCTCAGCGCGGTCAGCAATTCGTCACTGTCCGTGCGGTAAAAGAAATAGAGATCACTGGATTCTACATAGCGAATGCGGTCCTGCAGGCGGGTCAGGATATCCTGCTGGGTCAGGTAGCGGCCCAGCGGGCTGCTGGTATAGTAATTCTGGGAGCTGGCGGCCAGCGAAACCAATTCCAGCGAGCCAGAGTTGATTTTGTCCACCTTGCCGCTGATCTGTTCCGTATAGATCTGCGCTGTGCTGGAAAGGCTCTGCCGAAAATTGCGCAGCATTAAATTAAAGCTGTAAGCGTTGGTGATGACCGTAATGGCTACCAGTGCTGCTGCAATAACTACCAAATTGACCCCGCTGCGCCAGCGGAGGGAATTGTGCTGTGAAGACATAAGGCACCCCGGAAGAAAGTTAGGAGTTAATTAGAAATTAGGAATTGAAGAGTAGAGGAGGTTTTGCCACGAGCCGAAAAAGACCGTTCCCTAAAGGGTGATTTATAAGGGGAGATGGCTTGTTAAGTGCAACACGGCCTTACCCCTACGAGAGAACCTTGACACAAGCGACGGATCACCAATTCTCATTGCTCACTCCTGATTTCTAAGGCAACACCGCACAATTCCCGCCTAGCGGCTTAAGCACCGCTTCGGCGGCTGCG
>ERZ779874.1105-NODE-1105-length-27736-cov-3.210650_pt1 | contig 27736 bp, 29 predicted proteins | sample MGYA00511031_ERZ779874 | MGnify/ENA primary metagenome ERZ779874 (study PRJEB29588, sample SAMEA2156850) | human gut metagenome | biome: human gut; feature: human-associated habitat; material: faeces | place: Denmark | collected 2008/2010 ...
CCGATTCGTCTCCGACGGCAAACGGAGGCGTATCCGCTTCGGAAAGTATTTTAAGGCTGTCCGCAACAATTTCTATGTCGCCGGTTTCCATATTTTTGTTTACGTTGTCGCCCACGCGCGCCCTGACGACGCCGCCGACGGCGACGACATACTCCTGACGCAGGGAAAAAGCCTTGTCAAACAGCGCCTTTTCGGTCTCCGATGAATCGAAAACAGCCTGCACAACGCCCGTTTTGTCCCTTATCTGCACAAAAATAAGGTTGCCGAGGTCGCGCCTGCGCACAACCCAGCCCATTATCGTTACTTGCCTGCCGATATCGCCGCTTCTCAAGCTGCCGCACATATCCGTTCTTTTCAGTCCGTTCAAAAAGTCCGACATAATTTTTTCCTTAAAGTATATATTTTCTGAGATTCTGAGCTATTGTTTCCTTAGTCAGATTGTCTTTCACAAATTTTTTGTCAACCGTGACCTTAACCTTTTCTCCGCCGTTGTCCACATTGAAGGAACCCTCTTCGAGCAAATGCTCCAAAAGCGCTTGAAGCCTGCGCGCGCCTATATCCTCCTGCGTCGTGTTCAGGTCGACAGCAACGCCCGCGATTTCGTCTATTCCGTCGGGAGTAAAGCACAGCTCTATGTTGTCTACCGCAAGCAGCTTTTGGTATTGAACGGTTACCGCGTTCTCGGGTTCGGTGAGAATTTTTACGAAATCCTCCTTGTTGAGACTGTTAAGCTCGACCACAACGGGGAAACGCCCCTTCGGGTATGAGGTCGCTGACGCTGCTTATATGAAAGGCGCCGCTTGCGACAAACAAAATATAATCCGTTTTTATGCTTCCGTATTTGGTGTTGACGGTGCATCCCTCTACAATCGGAAGAATATCCCTCTGAACGCCCTCTCTCGATACGTCGGGACCGTTGTGATTGGCGCCTCCTGCAATTTTGTCTATTTCGTCGATGAATATAATTCCGTCGTTTTCGGCGCGCCTTATGGCTTCGGTGTTTACGTTTTCGCTGTCAATCAGCTTGTCTGCCTCCTCGTCAACGAGAATTTTCATTGCGTCTCTGACCGCAAGCTTGCGTTTTTTGTATCTTTTGGGCATCATATCGCCGAAAATATTGCCGATATTGATTTCCCCGCCGCCCATACCGACGTCAATGCTTTTAGGCGCCTCGCGCACGTCTATTTCCACGGTCAAATGGTCGAGATTGTGCGAAAGTATCTCGTCTTTTACCGTTTCCTTTGCAATCCCCTCGGGCAGAGCGTCCTTGTTTTTAAGCAAAAGCTCGGCAATTTTGTCCACTGCCGCCGACGTGGCTTTGTCCTGAACCTCTCTGAACCTTTCGTCCTTGACAAGGCGTATGGCAACCTCTACGAGGTCTCTCACCATGCTTTCCACGTCCCGTCCGACATAACCGACCTCTGTGTATTTGGTGGCCTCTACTTTAAGAAAAGGCGCTTTGACAAGCTTTGCAAGTCTTCTTGCAATTTCGGTTTTTCCTACGCCGGTCGGACCTTTGAGAATAATGTTTTTAGGCGTTATTTCCTCTTTGTCGTGCGCGCTAAGCCTGCTGCGTCTGTAACGGTTGCGCAACGCCACCGCCACGACCTTTTTTGCCTCGGTCTGACCGATTATATATTTATCCAACTCGTTTACTATTTGTCTCGGAGTCAATTCCATGTCAAAGCACCTCCACCGTCAGATTGGAATTGGTAAAAATACATATTTCGCTTGCAATCAACAGAGCTTTTTTTGCTATTTCCTCCGCGGGAAGCTTTGTTTCCTTTACAAGAGCTTTCGCCGCCGCCAAAGCGTAATTGCCGCCGCTGCCGATTGCGCAAACTCCGTCCGGCTCGGGTTCTATCACGTCGCCGCTGCCGCTGACTATCAGAAAATCGTTTTTGTCCGCCACAATCATCATGGCTTCCAGCTTGTGCATAATTTTGTCGCTTCTCCAAAGCTGCGCAAGCTCCACGGCGCTTCGGGTTAAATTTCCGCTGTACTTGTTGAGCATTGCTTCGAATTTTTCCGACAGCGTAAAGGCCACCGTACCCGCAAAACCCACCACGACCTTGCCGTCGTAAATGCGTCTCACCTTGACAGCGTTGCCCTTCAACACCGTGCTTTGCCCCTGAGTTACCTGTCCGTCTCCGGCGACGGCAATCCTGCCGTCTTTTTTGACGGCGCATATAGTAGTGCCTTTTATATAATCGGCAAAAACTCTGTCGTTATCCATCTGAAACCTCCGTTAAAATTTTATCGGTGTGAGCCAAAGCCCGCAGGGCATAGGCCTCTTTTTTCTTTGCTTTGTCCCTGATTTCCTCTCCGAGCGGCTTTAAAATGCCGAAGTTTGCATTCATCGGCTGAAAACACTCGTTTGGAGAGGATACATAAAGCGCAAGCGCGCCGCACAGCGTGGCTCCGTCGGGTTTTATCGGCGCCTTGCCTTTAAGCCTGCGAAAAGCGTTGACGCCGCACATGAGTCCGCCTGCTATGCTTTCGACGTATCCTTCCACTCCGCTTATCTGTCCCGCAAAGAAGATTTCGGGTTTGGATTTCATACTGAAATCACAATCAAGCAGAGCGGGAGAATTTATAAATATATTCTTGTGCATGACTCCGTATCTGACAAACTCCGCATTTTTCAGCGCGGGTATGAGGGAAAAAACTCTTTTTTGCTCTCCGAAAGTCAGATGAGTCTGAAAGCCCACAAGATTGAGAAGGCTGCCCTCGGCGTTTTCCTTGCGCAATTGCAGCACGGCGAAAGGTCTTTTGCCCGTGCGGGGGTCTGTCAACCCCACAGGCTTCATGGGACCGAAACGAATGGTGTCCACGCCTCGCGCCGCCATAATTTCTATCGGCATGCAGCCTTCAAAAACGGCGGAATTTTCAAAATCTCTGAGCTTTACCGTTTCCGCGTTTGTAAGCTCGCGGTAAAAATCCGAAAACTCCTCACGCGTCAAAGGACAATTCACGTAATCCGCAGTGCCCTTGTCGTACCTGCTTGAAACAAAAGATTTGCTTTTGTCGACGCTTTCAGCCGTCACTATCGGCGCCGCCGCGTCGAAAAAATAAAGAAAATCCCTGCCGCAAAGCCTTTTAATCTCCTCGAGAAACAGCTCGTCGGTCAAAGGTCCCGTTGCGATTATATTTATTCCGTCCGCGACTCTGTCCGCAACGCGGTACTCCGTTTTCAGATTCGGAAATTTTTTAAGCTCCGCCGTAACGCAGTCGGAAAAAGCGTATCTGTCAACAGCTAACGCTCCTCCCGCTGGTACGGAGGTTTTGTCCGCGCATCTGATAAGCAGACTGTCAAGCTTTCTCAGCTCCGCTTTCAAAACGCCCGACGCGCCGGTTAAGGAATCCGACTTCAAAGAATTGCTGCATACCAGCTCCGCAAAGCCGTCCATACGGTGCGCGGGAGATTTTTTAAGCGGTTTCATTTCCACAAGCGTGACCTCTACTCCCCTTTTTAGCAGCTGATAAGCCGCTTCGCAGCCGGCAAGCCCCGCACCGAAAACCGTAGCTTTCATTTTTTCTCCGCATCCGCGGTGAATCCGCAGTTTTTATCCATACATTTGTATACCGTTTTTGTCTTTCCTTCCTTTATTACCATAGCTCCGCCGCATTTTTCGCACTTTATCGGGGCGGGCACGTCCCAGCTGACAAAATCGCATTCGGGATATTTTGCACAGCCGTAGAAAATCCTGCCCGTTTTGGAAAATCTTTTTACCACGTCGCCTCCGCACTTGGGACAAACGGCGACGACCTCCTGCACGGATTTTATGTTTTTGCAGGAAGGATAATTGGGGCAGGCAAGATATTTTCCGTATTTGCCGCTTTTCTCCACCATCATCGCGCCGCATTTTTCGCATCTGACGTCGGAGACTTTTTCCTCCCCCCTGCTTTTCAAACTCTTGTTGGTTTTGCATTCGGGGCACGAAAGATACTTGCCGTAAGGACCGCGTTTAAAAACCATCATCGCGCCGCATTTTTCGCATTTTACGTCGCTAGGCTCGTCGGCTACGTCCATTTTGGCGCCGCTCAACGCTTCTTTGATTTTTTCCCTGAACGGAGGATAAAAATCGTTCAGAATTTTGTGCCAGTCCGCGCCTTCCTCTTCTATTTTGTCGAGTCCCTCCTCCATGCGTGCGGTAAATTTGGCGTCCACGATATCGTTGAAATATTTTTCGAGATAAACCGTGACCAGCTCCCCCAGCTCGGTAGGTTCAAGGCTTTTTCCGTCCTTTTTTATATACTCGCGCTTGTACAAGGTCGACAGTATGGTTGCAAAAGTGCTGGGGCGACCTATTCCTTTGTCTTCGAGCAGTTTGATTAGACTCGCCTCCGTATATTTCGCGGGCGGTTTGGTAAATTTCTGTTCGGGACTGAGTTTTGACAGTTCAAGCTTTTCGCCGTCTGCAAGAGGCGGAATTTTTTCGTTGTCCTCTCCCGCTTCCTCTTTCGGCGCAGCGGCATAAATACGCGTGTAGCCGTCAAACGTCATGGTTTTTCCCGTGCTTTTAAAAGCGTAGTCTCCGTTTTTTATCGTCACGTTTACGCTGTCGTAAACGGCTTTCGCCGCCTGCGAAGCCAGAAATCTTTCATAGATAAGCTTGTAAAGACGGTATTGGTTTCTTTGCAGCTTGTCTTTGATACTTTCGGGAGTAAGCTCCAAATTTATCGGACGTATGGCCTCGTGCGCGTCCTGACTGTTTTTGCGACTTTTGTATATGTTCGGTTTTTGCGGAACATATTTTTCGCCGTATTTCTCGGCAAGCGTTTCCCGCGCTTTGGCCGTCGCCTCGGCAGACACCCGAGTAGAGTCTGTTCTGATATAAGTAACCAGCGCAATGTGTCCGAGTCCCGTCAAATCCAGCCCCTCGTACAGCTGCTGCGCAATCTGCATGGTCACGTTTGACGCCATTCCCAGCTTTGTTGACGACTCCTGCTGCAACGTGCTTGTTGTAAAGGGAGGAGGAGGATTCCCGTAGGTCACGCTCTTTTTGACGCTTTCGACTGTGTAATCCTTTCCTTCAAGCTCTTTTAAAACGGCGTCCGTCTTTTCCTTGTTTTCCAGCTTGATTTTTTTGCCGCACTTGGATTCCAGAACGGCTTTAAAAACAATATCGCTTCCTGTCAGCTTTTTAAGAAAAGCGGTAACGCTCCAATATTCCTCTTTTACGAAGGATTTTATTTCCCTGTCCCTGTCTACTATAAGTTTTAAGGCGGCGGATTGCACCCGCCCCGCAGACAGCTTGCCCTGAATTTTTTTGCAAAGCACGGGAGACAGCTCATAGCCCACCAATCTGTCAAGTATGCGGCGCGCCTGCTGCGCGTTCACGAGGTCCATATTGATTTTTCCGGGTTTTTCGATAGCCTCGTTCACCGCGCGCTTGGAAATCTCGTTGAACATTATGCGGCTGTAATTGTCGTCAAGCCCCAAAGCGTTCATCAAATGCCATGAAATGGCTTCTCCCTCCCTGTCCGGGTCGGTTGCTAGATAAACCTTCTCGGCTTTTTTGGACAAGCCCGCAAGCCTTCTGACTACATCCTGCTTTTTGGGATAAATCACGTATTCGGGCTTGAAATTGTTTTTTACGTCTATGCCGATTGCCTTTTCCGGCAAATCGCGCACGTGTCCGCCCGATGCGTCCACAATATAATCCCTGCCAAGATATTTTTCTATCGTTTTAGCTTTCGCGGGAGATTCCACGATGACTAATTTCATAAAAATGCCTCCGCATCAAGTTGATAATTGTTGCCCGGAAGCTTAGTTATCAGTCCTTTGAGCTCAAGCACGGAAAGCAGATAACTCAATTCTCCGGTTTTGATTTTGCTCCTTGACAACAGTTCGTTGAAATGAAGCCTGTCCGTTTTGAGCAGCTCCACCACAAGCTGTTCGTTTTGAGAAAGCTGCACGGCTTTTCTGCCTTTAGTTCCGCGAAACTTTTCAAGCAGAAACCGCGTTCTTATTTCCTCCGGCGCCGTAACCATACAGCCGGGATAGCTTTTTATAATTTCATTCGCCCCTCCTGAAGCGAAATTGTAAATCTCCCCCGGAACCACAAACAGATGCTTTCCCATTTCCGTCGCAAAATCGATGGTGCCGAAGGCGCCGCTTTTCATGCCTGCCTCGACAAGCAGTACTCCGTCGCTAAGAGCGGCAATCAGCCTGTTTCTCATGGGAAACTGAAAAGCGCTCGACTCCGCCGACGGTTTGAACTCACTGAAAACGAGTCCTCCGTTTTCGGCTATTTCCTGCGCAAGTCCCTTGTTGACGTAAGGATACACGTTGTTTAGACCGCCTCCCAATACGGCGACGGTTTTCCCCTTCTTTGCCAAAGCCGTTCTGTGCGCAAGAGAGTCAATGCCGAGAGCAAGTCCGCTTACTATAACGAAATCGTTTGCAAGCTCCCCGACAAAATGCTCGGTAACCCTTCTGCCGTAAGAAGTGTTTTTTCTCGTGCCGACAACGGCAAGAGCAGGAGTTTTTTTCAGCAGCGCCGTGTCGCCGCGACAGAACAAGGTCAGCGGCGGGTCGGGCATTTCTCTGAAAAAATCGGGATAATCCCTGTCGAAATATGTTACGGCTTTGATTCCGAAGGCAGTCAGCTCTCTGTCGATGTATTCAAAAAATTCTTCCGAAAGCACGAATTTTATCTTGGAAAAAAAGCTTTCGTCAAACAAAGCCACGATTTTATCCCTGAGCGCGTCGGGACGCTTCCAAAGCAGCTCGGGTTCTTTGTCGCATTCTTTGATTAGCGCGTAGGCTTTAAGCGGAGAGCCCGGCTCGAGACAACTCAGCCCCAGACACATTTTTGTCAGATTGCTTGCTTTTTTCTCAGACATTGTACTTCTTGTCCAGCGTTCTGTATTGAATCGCTTCCGCTACGTGTGCGGAAGAAATTTTTTCGCAGGCCTCCAAATCCGCGATAGTTCTCGCCACCTTCAATATGCGGTTGTAAGCTCTCGCGCTCATCCTGAATTTTTCAAAGGAAGTTTTGATTAGCGCGGCGCTTTCGTCGTCAATGCGGCAAAATTCCTTTATCTGCGCGTTGTTCATCTGAGCGTTGGAATAAATGCCTGCCGAAGCGTATCGCACCTTCTGAAGCTCTCTTGCGGCGTTTACGCGCGCCCTCACCGAAGCCGAGTCTTCGGAAAGCGATTCGTCTCTTAAATCTTCATAGGAAATGCTGTCCACCTCTACGTGTATGTCAATCCTGTCCATCAACGGACCGCTGAGCTTGGAAAGATAATTGTGTATCTGCATTGCCGAGCAGGTGCATTCCTGAGTTGCACTGCCGTAATTTCCGCACGGACACGGGTTCATGCTTGCTATAAGCATGAAGTTTGCGGGATATGTCACCGTATGCGCGGAACGCGTAACGGTAATCTCCTTGTCCTCCAAAGGCTGTCTTAGCGTTTCAAGCAAATTGCGCTGATACTCCGGCAGCTCGTCGAGGAACAAAACTCCGTTGTGCGCAAGACTCACCTCTCCCGGTCTCGCCTTTGCGCCGCCGCCCGTAACTGCGGGCATGGTCGCGGTGTGATGCGGCGACCTGAACGGTCTTGAATAAACGAAGCCGTCCAGCTTGCCTGCCACGCTGTGGATTTTTGCTATTTCGAGAGCTTCGGCAAAGCTCAGGTCGGGCATAATGGAGGGTACGGCTCTTGCAAGCATGGTCTTACCCGCGCCGGGAGGTCCTATCAACAATATATTATGACCGCCTGCGACGGCAACCTCCATCGCTCTTTTTGCCGCAAACTGACCTTTTATGTATTTTATGTCCTGCGACTCGTCGAATTCGCCTCCGAAATTCCACGATTTGATTTCCAGACGCTCCAACTCTTCCGCGCCCGAAAGATAAGCGTATACCTCCGTCAGAGAATGCGCGGCGTAAATATTGAGTCCCTCGATATATTGCGCTTCTTCCTTGTTTCCGTAAGGTATGATTATGTTGTCGTAGCCCTGCTGCTTTGCCGAAATGATAATGGGAAGAATGCCGTTTACACGGCGAAGCTCGCCGTCGAGAGACAGCTCTCCGAGAAAGATTTTATTTTTCAATCTCGAACAAGACAGCTGCTCGGATGCGGCAAGCATACCTATCGCCATTGCAAGGTCGTAAAGCGAGCCCTCTTTTTTGGTATCTGCCGGCGCAAGATTTACCACAATCTTGCCAATCGGAAACCCGAAGCCCGAATTTCTGATTGCAAGACGTACTCTTTCCTTGGCTTCCTTCACCGCCGTGTCGGCAAGACCGACAATGTCGCAGGCGGGAACGCCTGTGTGCATATCGACCTCTACGTTTATGGGATATCCGTTAAGTCCGTTGAGTCCGAAACTCATCAGTTTTGCCAGCATTTGTAAAACCCTCCGTTTCCTTGATTTTTTATTTTAAAGAAATTTTTTCAAATATACAAGCAAATCAAGGCATATAAAATCGATTTTTTCGCGCGGGCATTGTCGCGATAAAAGAAAAGCCGTCCGCATAGGGACAGCTTGTTTTTATTAAACGGTTTCTTTTATTTTCGCAGCCTTGCCCGTGCGTTTGCGCAGATAATACAGCTTTGCACGTCTCACGCGTCCGCGTCTTAAAACCTCGACCTTGTCGATTTTGGGGCTGTGTACGGGGAAGGTTCTCTCCACGCCTATACCGCTTGAAATGCGGCGCACGGTAAATGTTTCTCTGAGTCCTCCGTGCTTGCGGGCAATAACTATTCCCTCGTACGCCTGAATCCTCTCCTTGTTTCCTTCGATAACCTTAAAGAAAACCTTGACCGTGTCTCCGACGGAAAAAACAGGCGCGTTGGGATTGAGATTTTCCTGCTCGATTGCTTTGATGATGTCCATTTGACTTTTCCTCCTAAAAAATAGTTAACTAAACGTTCATACGCAAGTCTTTGCCATTGGAACGTCCGAAGTCACCAATCAATAATAGCACGTATTGACTGTTTTTTCAAGCGTTTTAAGCAAAAAACATAAAAATTTTGTTTCCACTGCCTTTTCGGAAAATTTACTCGTCCTCAAAAGCGTTTTCCAAATGATTTATCAGCATTTTGTCGCCTTCGCCTACAACCTCAACAATATCGAAACGGCACGGCGCCGTGGTAAGATTGTTTACGGCAAGATACATCTTTGCGGTGCGCACTATCTTTCTGCGCTTATACAAATCGACTGCTTCGGCGGGAATTTCAAAAAGAAGATTTTTTCTGTACTTAACCTCGACAAAAACGATAAAGCTTTTGTCGCGCGCAATTATATCTATTTCACCGCCGACCGCGGCATAGTTTCTGTTTAAAATTTTGTATTTTTTCTTTTTAAGATACGCTGCCGCCGCGTCCTCGCCTTTGCGTCCCGAAATTTTAGTATTCATCTGTTTTCACGAAATTGCGGATAAAGGTTTTTCTGTGCAGCGGACACGCGCCGTATTTTTTGAGCGCCTCTATATGCGCTTTCGTTCCGTATCCCTTGTGTCTTGCAAAGCCGTACTCGGGATATTGTCTGTCGTACTCTCTCATCAGTCTGTCCCTAAAAACCTTGGCTAGTATGCTTGCCGCCGCAATGGAGTAGCTAAGCGCGTCCCCGTGAATTATCGGCAGGGGATCAAAAGGCGGATTTTCCAACTTGACTGCGTCGACAAGGACAATATCGCTGCGCGCTTTAAGCTTTTCGAGACAGCGGTTCATACACCGTTTGGTAGCGTTAAGTATGTTTATTTTGTCAATCTCCCGATTATCTATTACAGAAATAGTATATTCTATTGCCCTTTCTCTGATTATTTCAAACAATTCCTCGCGTTTGGATTCCGACAAAAGCTTGCTGTCGTCCACACCGTCAATCAGCTGCTCTTCCCGCAAAGGCATAACCGCGCACGCGGCCACAACGGGACCGGCAAGCGGGCCTCTGCCCGCTTCGTCCACTCCGGCAATAAAAGCTTTGCCCTGAGCGATAAATTTTCTTTCGTAATCGAGTTTAAGCTTCATCTTCCGCTTGCGGCGCTTCCAGAGACACGCGCCCCATTCTTCCTTTTCTGAAATCGTCGATAATCGCGGCGGCGCATCTTTCCCTGTCAGGCTCTCCCTTGTTTAGACAGCCGCGCTTGATACAAATTTTATCCATCAATCCTTCGTCTCTCAAATCCCCGTCCGTCAATTTGTAACGGTTTTTCAAAGCGTCGGGAGCCACCTCTGTGAGCCTGTCGAGAAGGGCTTGTCCCCCCTCGCACAAATCCACGACATTGTCGCTTATGCTTCCGATAAAAAACAGATTCTGCGCAACGCATTGGTTCTCGAATCTTGACCACAACGTGCCCGGCGTATCAAGCAGCTCCAAGCCGTCGCCGAGACGAATCCATTGCTTTCCCCGCGTCACGCCCGGCTTGTTCCCCGTAACGGCGCTTTTCCTGCCGCTCAAAAGATTTATGATGCTTGATTTACCTGAATTGGGCACGCCGATAATCATTATCCTGACGGGTCTGACTACTCCTTTTTGCCTTAAACGCAAAACATTTTTCATTTCCAGCGAATCGAATGCCTTTACCACCTGTTTTGCGCACCCCTTTTCGTTTGCGTTCAAGGCAATCGCCTTGTCTCCCTTTGAAGCAAAATATGCAAGCCACCTGTCGGTGGTCTTTTCGTCGGCAAGGTCGGACTTGTTTAACAGAAATACGCACGGTTTTTTTTCAGTGTACTGACCGAAAGCGGGATTGAAACAAGAAAAAGGAGCACGGCAGTCAAGGACGTAACCTATTGCGTCCACAACCTTTACGCTCTCCTCCATCATTCTCAATGATTTGGTCATATGTCCCGGAAACCACTGTATGTGCATAACTCAATCTTCCTTCAAAAGGTCGGGGCGGCAGCGACGGGTTATTTCCAGCTGCCGTTCCATTCTCCATTTTGCCACATTGGCGTGATGTCCCGAAACAAGCACTTCGGGCACTTCCAATCCCTCGAATATTTGCGGACGCGTATACTGAGGATATTCCAAAAGCCCCGAAGAAAAGCTCTCCTCCGCAGTAGACTCTCCGCTTCCCAGCACTCCCGGAACGTAACGCGCAACAGCGTCCGCAAGCGTCATAGCGGGCAGCTCGCCTCCCGTAAGCACATAGTCTCCTACGGAAATTTCGCAGTCGAAATCCAAATCCAGCACTCTTTGGTCGACGCCCTCGTAATGTCCGCAAAGAAAAAGCAGTCTCTCCCTCCCGGAAAGCTCAACCACCTTTTTCTGCGTCAGCTTTTCGCCTTTGGGGGACAAATAAATTCTCAGCGCTTGCCTGTCCGGGTCTACGGCGTTGACGCAATCGTGTACGGGCTGAGGCATCATGACCATACCCGCTCCGCCGCCGAAAGGATAGTCGTCGCACTTTTTATGCTTGTCGGCGGAAAAGTCGCGTATATCGACAATGTTGATTTCCAAAATCCCTTTTTGTCTTGCGCGACCGATAACCGAATATTCCAACGGCGAAAACATTTCGGGAAAAAGCGTAAGAATGTCAATTCTCATCTACGCTTACCTCTGAAAAACGTTTCTTGTCAAGCAGAATTTCTTTTGCGTCAACATCGATTCTTATTGTCAAATCCTTTAAAAACGGAAACAGAATTTTTTTGCCGTCCTTTACCGCAACGTACACATCCGCGCTTCCGTTCTGCAAAATTTCGTCGAGAACGCCGACAAAAGTGCCGTCGTTGAGCCTTACCGAACAACCTATCAGCTCGTCAATGAAAAAACGTCCCTCTTCAAGCGGGAGCTGCTCTTTGTCCGCAAACACGCCCAATCCTCTCAGTCCCTCCGCAGCGTTTCTGTCCGTTACCGTCGAAAAACGGACATACACAAAATTTCCGTCCGTTCTGACCGAAACCACTCCGGTGCGTTGCTCGTTGAGATAAAGGTAACGGAAATTTTTAAAATTTTCCGTATTGTCAATCAGGGAAGCCAATTTGACTTCCCCTTTAATCCCCTGCGCTTTGACTATTTTTCCTACCTGAATTTTCATATTCAAGCTTTGCCGCTTTTGCCGTCTGCGATTTCCACGGAATATTTTTTGCCCTGCTTGGTTGCCGCGGCTTTCACAAGCGTGCGCATCGACATGATTATCTTTCCCTGTCTGCCAATGACCTTGCCCACGTCTGACTCGGCAACCTTAACGTATATTGTCTCGCCGTCTTCGCCGTCGGGTCTGACATCCACGGAAACCTCGTCGGGATACTTAACCAGACGTTTTACAAGATATTCTACAAACTCTTTCATTTTTTATTCCGCTTTGACTTCCTGATTGTCGCCTTCCGCTTTTGCTTTGGGCGCGGGCGGAGCCTGCTTGGGTTTTCTCACACAGAATTTTTTGGGTTCCATAATACCCTCTTTGACAAGCAAAGCCCTGACCTTGTCGGTAGGTTGAACTCCGTTTCCTATCCATTTCTTCGCTTTCTCGGCGTCGATTTTCACCGTCGCGGGCTCGGACAGCGGGTCGTATGTGCCGATAAGGTCGACATACTGACCGTCCCTCGCCTTGCGCGAATCGACGACGACTATGCGATAGAAAGGACTTTTTTTGTCACCCAATCTTGTCAATCTCATTTTTACTGCCATTTGTGTTTTTCCTCCGAAAGTTTAATTGATTGATTTTATTTATTTCAGAAAGGCAGACGAGCGCCTCTTTTTCCGCTGAAACGCTTCATCATGTTCTTGCTTTGCTCGAATTGTTTTATAAGCTTGTTTACGTCCTGCACCTGAGTTCCGCTGCCCGCCGCAATTCTGCGACGCCTTTGATAATTCAGTATTTTGGGATTGCTTCTCTCTGCGGGAGTCATGGACCTGATAATCGCCTTATTTTTTTCAAGCTCGATTTCGTTGACGTCGTCGTCGGAAATTTTCAGCTTTCCCGCGCCAGGAACCATAGCCAACAAGTCCTTCACGCTGCCCATTTTTTTAAGCTTTTCCATTTGCGCAAGATAGTCGTTAAGGTCAAAGCTCGCTTCGCGAAGCTTTTTCGCCATTTCCTGCGCCTCTTCCTGACTGATTGCCTCCTGCGCCTTGTCGATAAGGGTGAGCACGTCTCCCATCCCCAAAATTCTGCCCGCCATTCTGTCGGGATAAAACGGTTCGATGTCTTCCGGCTTTTCTCCTATTCCGCAGAACTTAATCGGCTTGCCCGTGACCGCTTTAATGGAGAGCGTTGCGCCCCCGCGCGTGTCGCCGTCAAGCTTTGTCATAATGACGCCCGTTATTTCCAGCTGTTCGTCGAAGGTTTTTGCCACGTTGACCGCGTCCTGCCCCGTCATGGCGTCGACAACCAGCAGCGTCTCGGTGACTTCCACGTGCTTTGTTATGTCTTTAAGCTCCGCCATCAGCTTTTCGTCGATGTGCAGGCGGGCAGCTCACGGTCGAGAATGCGGGCGATCTTATTGAGCTCATTCATGAGGTTCTGCTTGTTGTGCAGACGTCCCGCCGTGTCCAGAATAACCGTATCGTAACCGTTTGCTTTGGCATATTCCACAGCCTTGACGGCGATTTTCGAGGGATTGATTTGTCCCATCTCGAAAAAACCGGCTTTTGCCTTTCCGCTTACCACTCTCAACTGCTCGATTGCCGCAGGTCTGTAAATATCGCACCCGACAAGCAAGGGATTTTTGCCCTGTTTTTTGAGGTAAACGGCAAGCTTGCCGCACATAGTGGTTTTTCCCGCGCCTTGGAGTCCGCACATCATGATGACGGTCGGAAGCCTGCTAGCAACCTTGAGCTTGCTCTGCACCGGTCCCATAAGCTCGGTAAGCTGCTCGTTGACGATTTTTATCACCTGCTGCGCAGGAGTCAGACTTTTAAGCACCTGCTCTCCTACGGCTTTTTCGCTCACGTCGGCAATAAACTGCTTCGCAACGGACACGTTTACGTCGGCTTCCAGCAAAGCGACGCGCACCTCGCGCATGGCCTGCTTTATTTCCAGCTCCGTCAACGCTCCGCGGTTGGACAGCTTGGAAAAAATATGATTTATTCTCTCACTGAGTCCCGAAAACAATGCCATTCTTTTTCTCCCAGACGGCTTCGAGCGTTTCCGCAAGCGCCGCCGCGTCATCTCTTTCCCGATACGATGTTCTCAGCCTTTTGCAAATTTCGAGGGTTTCTGCGATTTTTTTTGCAAAGCCCAATTTGACTTCCAACTCGGCAAGCTGAACTTTGGCGCGCTCGATAACGTCCCTTACCGCCTGTCGGCTCACGCCGTATTGCTCGGCAATCTCGGACAAAGAGTTGTCGAAATCATAAAACAACGAAAGCATTTCAGCCTGTCTGTCGGTAAGCAGCGCGCCGTAAACGTCTTTCAGCCTCGTGATTTCCATTGCGTCTATTTTCGCATCCATAACAAAAGGTGTAAAGTAAAAATACTTTACACCTTGACATTTTAATATAAACCGAACGTCTTGTCAAATGTTTTGATGCAACTTTTCAGACAATTCCGTCGATAAATGACTGCGCGTCGAATTTCAACAGGTCGTCTATTCCTTCGCCTACGCCTACAAAATAAACGGGCATATCCAGCTCGCTCTTGATTGCGAAAACAACTCCTCCCTTGGCGGTGCCGTCAAGCTTGGTGAGAATAATCCCGTCCAAATCGATTGCTTCGTCAAACAGCTCCGCCTGCGTCAAAGCATTCTGCCCCGTAGTTGCGTCGAGCACAAGCAGATTTTTGCGCTCCGCCTCGGGAAACTCCCTGTCTATTACGCGGTCGATTTTTTTCAGCTCCTCCATCAGGTTTTTCTTGTTGTGCAGTCTGCCGGCAGTGTCCACAATAACAACGTCGGTTTTGCGGCTTTTTGCCGAGCTTAAAGCGTCGAAAACAACGGCGGCAGGGTCGGAGCCTTCCTCGTGCTTGATTATTCTTACATCGGCTCTCTTCGCCCATATTTCAAGCTGTTCTCCCGCTGCCGCTCTGAAGGTATCCGCGGCGGCAAGAACCACGCTTTTGCCTTCTCGGACAAAATTGCGGGCAAGCTTGCCTATCGTGGTTGTCTTGCCCACGCCGTTGACGCCTACAACAAGTATGACGCAAGGATAATCGGTCTGAAACTGCTCGTCTCCGAGCACATCTGAAAGAGCCTCTTTGAGAAGCCGCGTAGCGTTTTCTTCGTCAACCGTCTTGGTCTGCCTGATTTTTTCTTTCAGATTGTCAACAATTTCCTCCGTGGCTTGCGCACCCACGTCGCTTGTAAGTAAAATTTCTTCGAGATTCTCGTAAAAATCGTCGTTGAAAATACCTACTTTGAAAAGTTTTTTTATCTGAAATCCGATGTTCTGCTGAGTCTTTTTCAGACCGTCGATTATTTTTTTGAAAAATCCCATATCCGCCTCCTCAGGCAGTGTGCTTGATTGCTTCCGTCAATTCAACCGAAACCATCTTGGAAACGCCCTTTTCCTCCATCGTCACGCCGTACAAAACGTCCGCGCTTTCCATAGTCGGCTTTTTGTGGGTGATGACGAGGAATTGCGTTTCCAAAGAAAATTTTCTTAAATACGATGCTATTCTTTCGGCATTTGCGTCGTCCAAAGGCGCCTCTATTTCGTCCAACACGCAGAAAGGCATCGGACGCAGCTTTAAAATCGCGAACAAAATAGCCGCCGCAGTCAGATTTCTTTCGCCGCCGGACAAAAGCGAAATATTCTGCAATTTTTTTCCGGGCGGTTGCGCTTCGATTTCTATACCGTAGTCCAGCGAAGATTTGTTTTCGTCCTGCTCTATGGTCAGGCGCGCGTGTCCGCCCGCGAAAAGCTCCTTGAACACCGAACCGAAATTGCGGTTTATTATCTCAAAGCCCTCGTTGAACCTAACGACCATTTCATGCGTCAGTTCCTGCAATATCTGATTGAGGTCGCTTTCCGCCGTTTTCAAGTCTTCCATCTGCGAGGCGATTTCGTCGTAGCGCCCCTGTGTTTCGAGGCAATCCTCTATCGAGTTTACCGAAACGGGACCGAGTCTCGCAATCTTGTTGCGAAGTGCGGTTATGTTTTCTTTGGAGCTTTCAAGGTCGTAATTCTCGTCCTTGTAGCGTAACGCGCCCGAATAGGTCACGTCGTACGCCTCCTCTATGCGCTTTTGCAGCTGTTCGAGGTCGGTGTCAATCAGCGCGATATTAAACTCCTCCTGCTGTTTGTCAGAGTCCAGCTTGTGCACCTGTTCGGTATAATACTTGCGCATTTCGTCCGCCTTGGCGAACGAGCCGTTGACTTCCGTCTTGCGTCCGTCAAGCCCTTTGAGCTGTTTTCTTATTTCTTCCAGCTCGCCTATATCCACCGAGTTGTCCGCGCTCTCCCTCAGCTGCTTTTCTATGTCGGAAATATTCAGTCTGTACGTTTCCAAAAGCTTACGCTTTTCGGCGTCGTCGGATGCGATTTCCTCCAACGCAAGCTTGTCGATGTTGATTGTCTTGTTGTCCTGCTGCATATTGGCGACAATCGAGTTTACTTTCAGCTTGACGGACGTTATTTCCTCGTGCAAAGCTTCGGATTTTTCTTTTAGCTGTCTGTATTCCGTTTGGGATTTGGTGACGTTGTCCGCCATATCCTCTTTTGTATCGCTCAGCTTTTTTATCTCCTGTTCGAGCAGCGCAACCTGTTCGGAAATTTCCTTAACTCTGTCTTTAAGTCTCTCGCGTTCCCCGTTGAGTTCGTTAAGCTGTTCTCTTTCCGAAAGCGTAAAGCTGCCAGATTTAGACAGCTTTTCTTCCAGTTTTGCAAGCTCGACAGCAGTCTCGGTCTTTTGCTGCCTAAGCTCCGACAGCGCGTCGGAAAGGGTGTCCCTCTTTTCGGACAGTTCTCTTTTCAGCGCTTCCTTTTCGTCCCTTTCCGCAGTGACACGGGAAATTTTGCTCTCAAGCTCCTTCAATTCCCTTTCGTTGCCCAAAAGGTTTACCGACTCCGCTTTTTTGCTTCCGCCCGAAATCGAGCCTGACGGAACAATCATGTCGCCCTCGAGGGTGACAAGCCTGTGCGAATAGCCGTATTTTTTTGCAAGGCTCACCGCAGTATCTATATTTTCCACCACAACGGTGGAGCCTAAAAGACCGGACACGACGTTTGAATATTTTTTGTCGAAATCAACCAACGTGTCTGCGACTCCCAGACACCCCTTTTCTTTAAGAATGCCGTCGTTGTCAAGACGACGTCTTTTGACAGACGTAACGGGCAAAAACGTAATTCTTCCGTACCTGTTGTCTTTCAGATATTTTATAAGAAATTTGGCGTCATCCTCGTTTCGGGTGACGACGTTTTGCAGCGCGCCGCCCAAAGCCGCCTCCACTGCCGTTTCAAGGTGCGCCGGAACCTTTATCAGGTTTGCCACCACGCCTTCTATTTTAGAGGACAAAGCCGCGTCGTGCTGCGCGTCCTTTAAAAGTCTTTTTACGCTGTTGATATAGCCTTCAAAATTTTCAGTCAGCGAATACAGCATATTTTTGCGCGCCTGCATGACCGTCTTTTCCTCGTTCAGCTTGGAAATGCGCTTGTTTAGCTCAAACAATTGCGCTTCAAAATCTTTCAGGCAGGACGCCGCCTCGTCTATATCCGAATCAAGGCCGTTCCGTTTTTGACACAGCAGCTCGTACTGCCGCGAATATTCCTTTTCCGCGTCTCCCGCGTCGGCAAGCTTTTCGGCAAGCTTTTTTTCGGCAAGCGCGATTTCCTCCAGCCTTGCCAAAGCCGTAAGCTTTTCTGCGGACAAAGAAGCCGCCTCGCTCTTTACGTCGGCAAGCCCCCCCAAAAATCCTACAAGCTTGTCCTGACCGCTCTGCATAAAATTTTGATTTTTGTTGATTTTATCCGAAACCTCGGAGTAAAGCAGGTTAAGCGATGCAAGTTGCTCCGTCAACGCGTCGTAAGCCTTCTTCTTTTCTTTAAGCTCCTTTTCCGTTTCGGCTATTTCCTCTTTCAGTCTCTGCGCTTTCGTGGCGTTTGCGTCCAGCGCATACTCCGTTTCGCTGCATGAGTTTCTGAAATGGTTGGCTCTCTCCGCCAAAAGCTTGTTGTCTCCCGACTGACGCTCCAGCTGAACGGAAATTTCCAGCTCTCTTCTGGAAAGCTGCTCCTTTTCCATATCCAGACTGCTCAACTCTTCGAGCAACCGCTCGTAATCGGCGTTCGACTCATTGAGTTTAAGCTCCGCAAGGTTGAGTTCTTCCTCTATGCCCTTGATTTTTTCGTAAATTTTGGACTTGTTTAAGCTCGCGTTGTCATACCCGTATATGTAAGCGTTTATTTCGTGATATTTTAGCTCTTCGGCAAGCTGCAAATACTTTTTTGCATTTTCGCTGTTTTTTTTCAACGGACCGAGCTGTCTGTCAAGCTCCGTCATAATGTCATACAGACGGGACATATTGTCCTTGTTTTTTTCCAGCTTGCGCTCGGTTTCAACCTTGCGCACCCTGAATTTGGATATACCGAGCGCCTCTTCGAATATCGCTCTGCGGTCGTCGGGTTTGGCGTTGAGAATAGCGTCCATGCGCCCCTGACCGACAATCGAATAACCTTCGCGTCCGAGTCCCGCGTCCCGCAGCAGATCCGATATGTCTTTGAGCCTCGAACTCTGACGATTCAAAAGATACTCGCTTTCGCCCGAACGGTACAGCTTTCTGGAAATGACGACTTCGTCCATTTCAATCGGAAAAATCCTGTTGGTGTTGTCGAAAATCAGAGACGCCTCGCAATAGCTCATCGACTTCCGTCTTTCGGTGCCGCTGAAAATCAGGTCCTGCATGCTTTTGCCGCGCAAAACTCTGGCGCTCTGCTCTCCGAGCACCCACCTTATTGCATCCGATACGTTGCTTTTGCCGCAGCCGTTGGGACCTACTATTGCCGTAATAGGCTTGTCGAATTTCATTTCCAGCTTGTCCGCAAAGGACTTGAAGCCGTAAACCTCTATCTTTTTTAAATTCACTTACTGCCTCTGTTGAAAAGATTGTAATCAATGCCGAGCTTTTTAAGCGCTTGCTCCGCGGCATCCGCCTGCGCCTGAATTTTAGAGGCGCCCTCGCCTCTGCCCAACAGCTCGCCGTTGACGCTCACCGCATAAACATAACGCGGATTGTGCGGAGGTCCGCTTTTTTCCTCTTCCGTATATTCCGGCTCGGTGTGGACGGACTGACAGTATTCCAAAAGAATACGCTTGAAATCGTTTGCGCAGCCTGCGCCCGCGACTGCCGCGCTTAAAGACGGCTTCAAGTGGGAAAATACGAATTTTTCCGCCGCAGACAAGCCGCCGTCCAGATAAACCGCACACAAAACCGCCTCGAACAAGTTTGCGAAAAGCTTTATTTTGGAATTTTCGGTCGCAAGCGCCTGAGCGTTGGATATAAGCAAAAATTCTTCCAGCCCCATTTTCTTCACTGCGAGAAAAAGGCTGTCCCGCGAAACGACTGCCGCGCGCGCTCTTGAAAAATCCCCCTCGTTTTTGTCGGGGAAATTTTTGTACAGGTATTCCGAAACCAAAAATTCAAGGATTGCGTCGCCGAAAAACTCCATGTTTTCATTGCTGCGAAGCTTTCTTTCGTTGGCGTAAGAAGAATGCATAAAAGCGGTCTCGGGCAAACTTTTGTCCTTGAACTCGTAACCTATCCGCTTTTCAATTTCCCGTAATTGCAGGCTGTTCTCCGTTTGTCGCATAAAGCTCCTTTTTAATCTTTTCAATCAGCCCCGCCTTGTGCATATTCACAACCTGCATTATGGAGCCGCAAATGGACTTCGCCTTGCTTGAACCGTGAGATTTGATAACGAGCTTTTCGACTCCTATAAAAGGCGCTCCTCCGCCGGCGTTGTAATCCATGACCTTCTGTATATTCTTAAATTTCTTTTTCAGCATCGCTCCCGCAATTTTGGAAAAGAAGCCGGACATGATTTCCTTTTTCAAAAGCTTCATGAGCATAGCCGCCGTGCCCTCGCAGGACTTCAACGCGACATTTCCCCAAAAGCCGTCGCAGACAACCACGTCGAAATCTCCCGAAAGCAAATCGCGCGCTTCCATGTTGCCCACAAAGTTTACGGGCAGCTCCTTTATCAACCCGAAAGCTTCTTTGGTGAGTTCATTGCCCTTTTTGTCCTCCGTGCCGTTTGACATAAGCGCCACTCTCGGATTTTCTTTGTTGAGTATGGCTTTGGCATACGCGTTGCCCATAAGAGCAAACTGGGCAAGCATGGCGGGCTTGCAGTCGACATTCGCCCCGCAGTCGATAAGCAGTACGTTTCCTCCGTCAACCGTAGGCAGAAGCGGCGCAAGCGCAGGTCTGGAAATGCCCTTTATTCTCCCTATTTTGAGAAAAGAACCGGTAAGCACGGCTCCCGTGCTTCCTGCCGACACCATTCCTATGCACTCCTCGTCGTTTTTTACTCTGTCAAGAGCCACAACGAGCGAGCTTTCTTTTTTGGTTCTAATCGCCGTTGTGGGCACGTCGTCGTTGGTTATCACGTCGGGCGCGTCCACTATTTCCACGCGCGACATTTCCACCGTCTGCTCTTTGAGCAGGTCGGCAATCTCGTTTGCCTTGCCCACAAGCACCAAATCGAAACCTCTGTTTTCTTTAAGCGCCTGAACGCAGCCCTTGACAATTTCTTTTGGCGCGTTGTCGCCGCCGTATATATCCACTACAACCTTCATTATATATCTCCGAATTTTGAAAAATTAAAAGGAAAATAACCTCTGTTTAAAGATTATACCCTAAAAATCCTACTATGACAATCATATGGGCGCAAAAAATAAAAAATGTTTCACAAATTCGAGCTATGTTTCACGCAACAAAAAAGCAGACCGTTGGCGGTCTGCTCATTCGTAAAAATCAAAATCTGCCGGCGGAAACGAAAGAAATCAGTTTTTCTTATCCGAAACGACGACGATTTCTCTCCCGTCGTAATATCCGCAGTTTTTGCAAACTCTGTGGTTCAACTTCTTTTCGTGGCATTGAGGGCATTCAACCAAGGAAGGAGCGCTGATTTTCCAATTAGCCGCTCTGGTGTGCTTTCTCTGCTTAGAAGTTTTTCTTTTAGGTACTGCCATATCTTTCGCCTCCCGTTGACTTACATAGTTTTAGTTCACGATAAATCATTATAGAGTGTGAAAAAGATTTTGTCAAACGATTTCGACTATATTTTCGCAACACGTTTGGTCTCTTTCGCTATTACAAGCTCCTCGTTTGTGGGAATGACGAGAATCCTGACTTTCGAGCTTTCTTTTGAAATATCCGCGATTTTTCCTCTGGGACATTTTGCGTTTTTGTCGTCGTCAAGCTCCACTCCCATATATTCGAGTCCCTCGCAGGCATGCTTTCTTACGTAAGGAGTATTTTCTCCCACGCCCGCGGTGAAAACTATGCAGTCCACGCCGTTCATAACCGCCGCGTACTGACCGATATATTTCTTTACGTCGTAAGCGAACAAATCGACAGCCAGCTTGTTTCTCGGATTGTCCAAAGCGTTGCCCTCCGTCAGATCTCTGAAATCGCTGCTCACTCCCGAAACTCCGAGCATACCGGATTTTTTGTTGAGGTAGCTTATCGTTTCGGAAATGTTCATGTTTTTCTTGTTCATCAGGTATTCGATAACGGCGGCGTCCACGTTGCCGCAGCGGGTGCCCATGGGCACGCCTTCGAGCGGCGTGAAGCCCATCGAGGTTTCCACCGAGCGTCCGCCCTTGACTGCGGAAATGGAGGAGCCGTTGCCGAGGTGGCAGGTAACGACCTTTAAATTTTCGTCGTTTTCGCGTCCGAGGTATTTAGCAGCCTCCTGCGAAACAAACATATGACTTGTGCCGTGGAAGCCGTATTTTCTTATTCTCAATTGCTTGTAGTCGTCGTAGGGCAAGCCGTAAAGAAAAGCGACGTCGGGCATTGTGGCATGAAAAGCCGTGTCGAATACCGCTACCATGGGCGTATCGGGCATAACCTTTCTGCACGCCTCGATTCCCATAATATTCGCGGGATTGTGCAGCGGCGCAAGCTCTATGTTTTCCTTGCAGCAATCGAGCACTTTTTCGTCAATAAGCACCGACGACTTGTAATCCTCCGCTCCGTGAACGACTCTGTGACCTACGGCGGCAATTTCCTTCATGCTTGAAACGACTCCGCAATCCTTGCCCGTGAGAGCGTCCAAAACCATCTGAATGGCTTTTACGTGGGAAGGCATATTTTCTTTGAACACAAATTCCTTGCCGTGCGCCTTGTGGGTAAGCACCGAACCGTCAATGCCGATTCTCTCGCAAAGCCCCTTGGCGATGACGCTTTCGTCGCTCATATCGATAAGCTGATACTTTAAGGAAGAACTGCCCGCATTGATAACCAAAATTTTCATTTCAAAAACTCCTTTAATCCTATCGTTAATTTATCGACGCCTCGATTGCGGTAAGCGCCACGGTGCCCACTATGTCGTCCACGTTGCATCCGCGCGACAAATCGTTGATCGGTTTTGCAAATCCCTGACAAATCGGTCCGTATGCGTCAAAGCCGCCCAATCTCTGCACAAGCTTGTAGGAAATATTGCCTGCGTTGAGGTCGGGGAAAATGAACACGTTGGCGTGCCCCGCAACCTTGCTGCCTTTGGCTTTGAGTTGACCGACTTCCTCGACAAGCGCGGCGTCCGCCTGCAACTCTCCGTCTATGGGCAGCTCGGGATATTTTTCCTTTATCATACGCGCCGCTTCCTGAACCTTTTCGACCAACGGATGCTTTGCGCTGCCCTTAGTGGAAAAACTCAAAAGCGCGATTTTAGGCTCTTCGGCAAGGAAAACTCTTGCGGATTTTTCGCTGCACACGGCAATGTCCACTAGCTGTTCGGACGTAGGTTCGGGAGTCACGGCGCAGTCCGCGAACAGGAAACAGCTTTTTTCCGTTTTTTGCGGATGGTTCATGATGAAAAAACCCGAAACGGTATTTATGCCGGGAGCCGTCTTGACTATCTGCAAGGCGGGACGCAGCATATCGCCCGTCGAGTGAACCGCTCCGCCGACCATGCCGTCCGCTTCGCCCATCTTGACCATCATGACGCCGTAGTACATTTCGTCTTTAATCAGTCTCTCCGCTTCCTCTTCCGTCATTCCCTTCGCCTTGCGAAGTTCGAAAAGCACCTTTGCGTATTCTCCCACCTTTTCGCTTGTTTTGGGATTGACGATTTTCACTCCGTCAAGCTTTGCGTCGGGACATTTTTCGCGAATAACCTTTTCGTCGCCGAGGATAATAATTTTTGCAAAGCCCTCCGCAGTTATTTTTTCCGCGGCACGGATAACTCTCGGCTCCTCTCCCTCGGGCAGCACGATTGTCTTGTTGAGCTTTCTCGCTTTTTCTTTGAAGTTCTCGATAAGATTTAACATTACATTTCTCCCATATCTTGAAAAAAATATTTTTGCGTGATATAATGTGAAATATATTCAACTTTTATACTATACACCATTTTCTCGGTTAAGTAAAACGGACAAGGACAAAAAGTTTGAAAATTTTCGGAATTATATGCGAATACAACCCTTTTCACAACGGGCACGCACGACAGCTTGAATTTTGCAAAAGCAAAGGCGCGGATTTGATTTTTTGCGCTATGAGCGGCGACTTTACGCAGCGCGGAGAGCCTGCCGTGTTGGAAAAACGAATAAGGGCAAAACACGCCGTGCAAAGCGGGGCAGACCTTGTAGCAGAGCTGCCCCTGCCCTATGCCGCCGCAGGCGCAAAGGATTTTGCCGAGGGAGGAGTTAAGCTGCTTGAAAAGATGGGCTGCACTCATATTTGCTTCGGAAGCGAATGCGGAAACATATCTTTGCTAGAAAAAGCAGCCGAGCTTATAGATTCGGACAGCTTTAACAAATCGTTGAAGCTTCATGTCAAGGCGGGCAAATCTTATCCCGTTTCCGCAGAGCTTGCCGGAGAAGAATACGGCGGCGTCTTAAACGCTCCGAACAATATTCTCGCCGTGGAATATCTGCGCGCCCTAAAAAGCGTCGGCAGCACAATGCAGCCTATAACCTTAACAAGAAACACCGACTACTGTTCGGAAAGTCTTGACAGTAAAGCTTGCGTCGCGTCGGCGTCGGCAATCAGAAAAAATCTGAAAAACGAAGCTTTAAGCGGGTTTGTGCCCCCATATGTTGCCGAGGATTTGAATAAGTCGGGAAAAGAAATTACGCGCGAATACGGCGACTTTGCCCATGCGTTTTTAAATCTTTGTTCAAAGGAATATCTGAACGGAGTCGAGGGCGTGACCGAAGGTCTTGAAAACAGAATTTCCGCTGCGGCGTGCGAAAAAAATTTCGACGCGTTTTTCAACGCGCTTAAAACAAAGCGGTATACGTCGTCGAGACTTAAACGAGTCATTCTCAACGCCGTTCTCGGCGTAACCAAAAATTTTGCGGAACAATGCAGAAAAACCTCTCCTCCGCTGTTGCTTTTGGCGGCAAAAAAGGATTGCAAAGGATTAAAAACATTGAATCCCTCTTTCACGGAAGAAAGCTCCGAAATTTACCGACGCATAAAGGAGCTGACGCTTTGTTCCGAGCGATTTTTCTGCGCAATCAGACAAATCCCCTTTTCCTCATTGAAAAAACTCGAAAAATACTGAACGCTTTTCTTAAAACATATATCCGCCGCGCGAAACATAAAATTTATTATTATGTACAAGCGTATTGCGGCAATTCTCGTTTGCGCGGCGTCCGTCGTTTTGTTCTTCCTCAATCCCGCGAAAAACATACAAAACGTATCGACAGGCGTGCTGATATGGGCGACAAGCGTTTTGCCCGCCCTGTTTCCTTTTTTCTTTCTTTCAAAACTACTGATTGAGCTGGACGCTTTCGGAGGACTTTCCACTCTCCTTTCCAAACCGACGCAAAAAATATTCGGCGCGCCGCCCGCGGCAAGCTATATCTTTTTGCTGAGCGTAGTTTGCGGCTACCCTATGGGCGCAAAGCTAACCGCGGAGTTTTACGAAAAAGGAGCGTTGGACAAAACGCAATGCTTGAAGCTCGCAACCTTCTGCTCGACGGGAGGCCCGATTTTTATTATTGGTACTGTCGGCGGCGTATACCTTAAAAGTGCGGCTGCGGGAGCAATCATACTTGTTTCCCATATACTCGGCGCGCTTGCAAACGGTCTGCTATACCGCAGACGCTTTGTCTCGGTTTCGGAATGCGGCAGACTTATCTCACGACAAAAGAACAACGGCGAAATACTCGGCGACTGTATGCAGAATTCCATAATTTCCGTGCTGAGCGTAGGCGGATTCGTAACTGTTTTCTATATGTGGACTCAAATGCTTTTGTCGCTGCCGCCTTTGAGCGGCGCGGGAAAGCTTGTTCAGGGGATTGCAGGCGGATTGCTTGAAGTAACCGCCGGTTGCAAAATACTCGCCGATACGGGCAGCGCCCCTCTGACAGTCGTTTTGTGCTGCTTTCTGATAAGCCTCGGCGGGCTTTGCATTTTTTTGCAATCTTCGGTGTTTTACAGAAAATGCGGCGTCGGCAGCGGAAAAATAATGCTGTTCAAATTGACTCAGGCGATTTTCTCCGCAGCTTTTTGCGCTCCGCTCACCTTTTTGTTTCTGAAATGAAATCAGACGGAATATTTTAACACCCCTGCCGTTTCAAGCAGATTTTTAAGCGCGCGCGCACGGTGGCTGACGGAATTTTTTTCGTCGTCCGACGCTTCTCCCCAGCTTTTGCCAAGCTCTTCCGAATAAAATATACAGTCGTATCCGAAGCCGTGCGTGCCGTCCTCGCTCTCCGAAATGCGCCCGTCGCTCCTGCCTGCGGCGGTAAAAATTTCGCCGCCCGAAATCAGAGTCATGGCGCATTCAAAATGCGCTTTTCTTTCTTCCCGTGCCTTTTTTCCCTTTTCTTCCAAAGCTTTAAGCAGTTTTTTTCTGTTTGCCGCGTCGTCGTTTTCATGCGCGAATCTGTTGGAAAAAACGCCGGGAGCGCCGTTTAGCGCGTCCACGCAAATTCCGCTGTCGTCGGCTAAAACCGCCAGATTTGTCTGAGAAGCCGTCGCCTTTGCTTTTATCAGAGAATTTTCTTTGAAAGTCGAGCCGTTTTCCTCGACGTCGCAGGTCAGATTTTTTTCCTTTAAGGTAAAAAATTTCAGAGCTTGGCAACGCGCGTTCTTTTCTGCGCAAAGCGTTTCGTAAATTCTTTTTATTTCCCTTACTTTGTTGGGATTGTTTGTAGCAATAACTATATCCATGCTTTTTATTTTATCACAAACGCCCGCCCGCGCGCAACAGACTGACGGAGCTTGCGTATCAATTCCTTAAAAACAGCAATAGAATAAAACGACATTTTGTTTGACAATGTATTTTAAAAGACTATAATATATTGGGATTTATCCCAAAGGAAGACATATATGCAACTGTTGGTAATAACTTTGGACGACATGAACGAATTTCTTCAAACGCTGTCCGCACTTAAAGAAAACGGCTTGAACGGCATAGTTCTGCCCTCGACAAGCTTAAAGCACGCTCTGCTCGAATCAAAGGTTGACGCGGCGCCGTTGTTCGGCAGCCTGAGCAAAATCATGCAGAGAGATTTTGAGGCAAGCCACACGCTGCTCATGCTTGTAAGGGAAGAAAAAATCGACGAAATCAAGGAAATCGTGCACTCGGTAGCCAAGGAACTGAGCAGAAAAGGAATAATGTTCGCATTGCCCGTAACCTTTTGGGAGGGATTGATAAACTGATATGCACGTGCTTTTAAGTATTGCGCTCGCCATGGCGGGCGGTCTTGTGTTGTCGCGCGTCGTAAAGCTGTTGAAGCTTCCCAACGTCACGGGTTACCTTATCGCGGGGCTTATCGTAGGTCCCTGCTGTCTTAATCTTGTAAACCAAACCAATTTGGGCTACATAAAAATAATCAGCACCGTCGCGCTCGGCTTTATCGCGTTTTCCATAGGCGGAGAGTTCAAGCTCGAACATTTGAAAAAGCTCGGAAAAAGCATCGTCACAATAACCTTCTGTCAGGCGTTGTTTGCGGTCGCATTCGTCATGCTTGGACTGTTTGCGCTGAAATTCGCCTTTCCCGACCAGATTGACACTCCCATGATTCTTCTGCTCGGGGCGATTGCCACCGCAACGGCGCCCGCCGCAACGCTCATGGTAGTAAAACAATACAGGGCGCGCGGCATCGTCACCGACACGCTTCTGCCCGTCGTTGCGTTGGACGACGCAATCGGACTTATGGTATTTTCAATATGCGTCGCGTTGGCAAAGGTTTTTGCCGTAGGCGAGCAATTGACCTTTATGAGCACCGTGGTCACTCCCCTTCTCGAAATAGCTTTGTCCCTCGTTGTCGGAGCGGCTTTGGGAGCGCTGCTTGCGCTTTGCATGAGGTTTTTCAGGTCGCGCGCAAACAGACTGTGCCTGATGATAGTCGCCGTTCTTGCGGGCGTAGGGCTGTCGGAAATGAATTGGCCTATGGGACTGTCCTTGTCCTCCCTTTTGACCTGCATGATGACGGGAGCTGTCTTTGCCAACATGAGAAAAGACAGCCTGCAAATCCTTGACGGTACCGAAAATTGGACGCCGCCCCTTTATATGCTGTTTTTCGTCATTTCGGGCGCGGAGCTTGACCTGAAAGTTATTCCTTTGATAGGAATAGCCGGCGTTGCCTACATCGTTTTCAGGTCTATGGGCAAATATCTCGGAGCCTTTACGGGCGCGGCAATGGTCAAGGCGGACAAAAACGTGCGCAATTATTTAGGACTGACGCTGCTGCCGCAGGCGGGCGTGGCGCTGGGT
>ERZ779874.1122-NODE-1122-length-27501-cov-20.389128_pt1 | contig 27501 bp, 18 predicted proteins | sample MGYA00511031_ERZ779874 | MGnify/ENA primary metagenome ERZ779874 (study PRJEB29588, sample SAMEA2156850) | human gut metagenome | biome: human gut; feature: human-associated habitat; material: faeces | place: Denmark | collected 2008/2010 ...
CAGAAGTTACGGTTTATGTAACCAATTGCGGCAATGGTACCGCTGATGTTCAGGCTATCATGAACGGAACAGATGGCACAACTTCTATCCAATATTATTTGGGTATAACTACCATCGATCCTGAAGACTTGAACTTTGCGCTGACGGTAGACGGAAGCCATCTTGTTTTTGGTGAATAATTTTTCATTTCCTTATTCTATTCATGCCGTCCCCTCTAATAGGGGGATGGCATGATTTTTAAACTTGACACACATGAAAAAGTTATCATTAATTTGGATATCTTTGTTGGCCGTCTTTACATTCGTAGGCTGTTCGGATGACAACGAAGTAGAATACAATCAAAGTAGCGATGTAACTGTAGCTGTACCGGAAGTAACCGCAAGTACAGGCACTTCGCTGACTGTAGCTTCCTCGGTAACCGGTAATACAGGAAGCATTGTCCGGAGGGGGTTCTGTTACAGTGCCAATTCGCAGGCTCCTACTGTCAATGACAATATGGTAGAAGCAGACGAAAATTTCAGTGCCACCATTTCAGGCTTGATGGGCAATACCACTTATTATATTCGCGCATTCGTATATGGCAACAGCCGTTACACCTACTCGGATGCGCTGGAAGCTACCACCGAAAGCCAGCCCATCGACGAACAGCTTGCGAACTATGTAGCTCCCGCTTATGAGGATAACTATACCAGCATCGCTGACTGGACGGACCGTAGCCGCTGGAACCTGAGCAATGTGCATGACCCTTCTGTGGTGCTTGCAGAAGACGGGTATTATTACATGTATCAGACTGATGCTTCGTATGGCAACGCTCATATGGCAGGTGGGCATTTCCATGGACGCCGTTCGCAAAACTTGGTAGATTGGGAATACTTGGGAGGTACGATGCAGAGCCTGCCCGATTGGGTTATCCTGAAACTGAATGAGATCCGTGCAGCTATGGGATTGGAGCCGACTACAGCCGATGAGGCTGACTTCGGCTATTGGGCACCTTGCGTACGGAAAGTGCGGAACGGATTGTATCGTATGTACTATTCCATTGTCTGTCCCGGTACGTTAAGCGGTGACGGAACATGGAGCGAACGTGCATTCATCGGCTTGATGGAGAATTCCAATCCGGCAAACAACGACGGGTGGGAAGACAAGGGCTATGTCATTACCAATGCTTCCGATAGAGGATTGGATTTCTATGTCAATGCCAGTGCGGATGATTATTGGAATGAAAACTGCTATTATAAATGGAATGCCATTGACCCCAGCTATATCATTGACAATGACGGACGCCACTACATGGCATACGGTTCTTGGCATAGCGGCATCGCACTGGTAGAACTTGACGAAGCAACGGGCAAGGTAAAGGCTGAATTGCCTGATCCGTGGGGTACGGATGCAGACATCGCTGCATACGGACAACTGATAGCTACCCGCCAGATGGGTAATCGCTGGCAAGGTTCAGAAGGTCCGGAACTGATTTATCACGATGGGTATTATTACCTGTTCCTGGCATACGATGCATTGGAGGTGCCCTACAATACCCGTGTAGTGCGTTCCACGAATATTGCAGGTCCTTATGTGGGCATGGACGGTACGGATGTGACAACCGTTGGAGGCGAAGCTTTCCCGATATTGACTCATCCGTATAAGTTCAATGGCAACGATGGCTGGGTAGGTATTTCGCATTGCTGTGTGTTCGATGATGGTGAAGGCAACTGGTATTTCGCTTCGCAAGGCAGATTCCCTGTAGATGTACCGGGAATCAATGCTTCCAATGCCATTATGATGGGGCAGGTGCGTTGCATACGATGGACCGAAGATGGCTGGCCGGTAGTGATGCCTGAACGTTACGGTGCCGTGCCGCAGGTGGAGATTACTGAAAGCGAGCTGATAGGTAATTGGGAGAACATCGACTTGTCATACGCTTATGGAGAACAGAAGACTTCAGCCACGATGACCCTTGCCGCCGACCATACCGTAACTGCAGGCGACTGGGAAGGAGCTACGTGGACGTATGACAGCAGCAAGCGTATCCTGACGTTGGATAATGGGGTAGAACTTTACTTGCAGCGTGAAACCGATTGGGAGGCATCCCCCAGAACCCATACTATCGTTTATGCCGGCTATGGTGATGATTATAAAACTTACTGGGGTAAAAAAAGCAAGTGATATATTCGGAAATAAGCGGCATGGTGTGTGAGCATGCCTGCCGGAAGATGAAGAAGCTGTCTCGATAATGAATTGGGGCAGCTTTCTTTGTATCTTTAAGAAACATTTACCGCGTGATAATTTGGCAGTAAGTCTGGCAAGATTAATAATCTTCAGGCTGTAAGATTATTAATCTTCACGCCGTAAGATTATTAATCTTACAGTAAACGCAGTTATATTGTATTTTCACAGGAGCTGAGTTGTGTCTTTATCTTTCTGCTTCTATTGTATAAGTAAAACTGTCAGCCCGATAATATCCTATATTATATTCGATAGGCATTTGATTGATATCGTATACGAATCGTTGACGAATCAGGATCGGGTCAGTTGGCTGGATGTCCAATTTGTCTGCTATCTGTTCGCCTGCCAGGTTGGCGGAAATTCGCTCTTTACTGGTCTTTACGACAATACTATAGTCTTTTTCCAGCAATTCGTACAACGGCCGTGTGTAATCTTCTTCTCCTGTCAAAGGAATTTTAGGATTGAAGTAAGAGATAAAATAGACGAACGGATATTCTTTTTTTCCTCTGACTCTTTCTAAAACAATACATTTTACAGGTTGTGCCGGATCCATATTAAAAAAACGGCAGATTTCTTCATTCGGTTTCTTCCAGCTGATATGCAATTCAAAATTGCGTATTTCTATTCCCAGCATTTTCATCTCTTGTGAAAAACTGAGCCAGTTTTTCACTCCTCCCACAATGCTTTTATCTGCAACCTTTGTACCTACACCTTTCTTACGTACCAACAAACCTTCGAATACGAGTTTGTTGATTGCCTGTCGCAAGGTATTTCTGGAAATGTTCAATCTTTGCGACAACTCAATTTCGTTAGGAAGATATTTCCCGTCTTTATATTCGTCAGAATCAATGAGATTTCGTAAAATTTCCTCTGCTTGTATGTGTAGAGGCTTGTTGCTGTTGTGATCTATGTTCATTTCTGTAATGTTTTTTCTTTATTGCAAATATAATAAAAAATTTTTCTCTTTAAACTCTTGCATAAAATAAAATATTATTCATATATTTGCACAAACAATATATATGTATAAACAAATAAAGAATTAAGCTGTATGAGAAAGTCAAACTACGACAAATTTCCTGCCACTCAAATTGAAGGTAAAATCTTTCAAGGTTGGGATGAAGTGCGTACTGTGCTTGAAGGCATGCTGAACCGGTCTCGTGTATTGGCGGTGGATTGTTACACCGGTGTATACGAAGAGGAACTGCTGGAGGAACTTTCGCTTCTGCCTTTGGTGCAAATCGTCCGGGTTTGCAACTTGTATAAAGACGAAGTGGAAATCAAACGTATGACGGAACGTTTTATGACCGATGATGTGTTGTTCGGTTATGTAACCAATTTGTCATTGGATGATTATTTTGATGCCGGCAAGCTTGCCGATGCACAGGAATGTATCAGTCGGTCGGATATGCCGGTGGTTGTGTTGGGAACGGGAGCAAGCAAGGTTGTTCCGGACGCTCCGCTGGTGTATGTGGATATGGCGCGTTGGGAAATCCAGCAGCGTTTCCGCCGTCATGAAGTCCGTGCTTTAGGGGTGGACAACCGGAATGAAGCTGTCTCTCTTCAATATAAGAGAGGATACTTTAACGACTGGCGGATTTGCGACCGTTATAAAGACTCTCTGTTCGGTAAGGTGGATTTTTGGTTGGATACGCATATTGCCGGACAGCCTAAGATGATAGACCGTGCCACTTTCTTTAAAGGTATTGAAAAGACAGCTGCTAAGCCTTTCCGTGTGGTTCCGTTCTTTGACCCGGCTCCGTGGGGCGGACAATGGATGAAGGATGTATGCGATTTAGATCGTAGTCAGTCCAATTATGGTTGGTGTTTCGACTGTGTGCCTGAAGAGAACAGCCTATATTTCGAAGTGAACGGAGTGCGTTTCGAATTGCCTTCGGTCGATTTGATTCTGCTGAAAAGCAAAGAAGTGCTGGGCGAACCGGTAGAAGCGCGTTTCGGGAAAGACTTTCCGATTCGTTTCGACTTCCTGGATACCATTGGAGGCGGCAATCTGAGCTTGCAGGTACATCCTACTACGCAGTTCATCCGCGAGAATTTCGGTATGTATTACACGCAGGATGAAAGCTACTACCTGCTGGATGCCGAAGAAGGCGCAGTTGTATATCTGGGTGTCAAGAACGGTGTGGACCGGGAAGCGATGATAGAAGACTTGCACAGGGCACAGCGCGGAGAAATCGTATTCGATGCAGAGAAGTATGTCAACAAGATACCGGCAAAGAAGCACGACCATTTTCTGATTCCTGGCGGTACGGTGCATTGTTCGGGAGCCGGCAGTATGGTGCTTGAGATCAGCTCGACCCCGAATCTGTTTACGTTCAAGTTGTGGGACTGGCAGCGTTTGGGATTAGACGGCAAACCTCGTCCTATCAATGTGGAGCGTGGCAAATGTGTGATAAACTGGAACCGCAATACCGATTATGTGTACGAGAAATTGCGTAATTGTGTGACTCCGATTGCAGAAGGGGAAGGATGGACTGAAGAGCGTACCGGGCTGCATGCGAATGAGTTTATCGAAACCCGTCGTCACCGTTTCTCTGTTCCAGTATCCCATCAAACAAACAACAGCGTGAATGTGTTCAATCTGCTGGAAGGCGAAGAAGCTATCGTGGAAAGTCCCACTCTGGCATTTAAACCTTTTGTAGTGCATTATGCCGAAACCTTCATCATTCCTGCCTGCGTGGGAGAATACACCATCCGTCCTTATGGCAAGTCGGAAGGAAAAGAGTGTGTGACGGTGAAAGCCTACGTCCGCTTTTGATTCAGTTAAGGAGTACAAACCTTTAAACAAGCCTTAATAGTATGTATGAAAATGATAAACGTGTCGTTTTGACCTTGGATGCCGGAGGAACCAATTTTGTATTCTCTGCCATCCGTGGGAATAAACAGATAGTACGTCCTATCGGCATGCCTTCGGCTTCCGATGACTTGGACAGATGTCTGTCGACGTTGGTGGCGGGTTTTGATGCCGTCATCAAGGAACTGGATACCGCTCCGGTGGCTGTCAGTTTTGCTTTTCCCGGTCCTGCTGATTATAAGAACGGCGTGATAGGAGGCAACCTGCCCAATTTCCCTTCCTTCCGTCAGGGAGTGGCGCTCGGTCCTTTCCTGCAGCACCGTTACGGCATTCCGGTATATATTGAGAACGATGGAAACCTGTTTGCGTATGGCGAAGCTTTGTCCGGAGCACTTCCGATGGTGAATGCAGCATTGAAGGCGGCAGGCAGCAACCGCGAGTATCACAACCTGTTGGGTATCACCTTAGGTACCGGATTCGGTGCGGGAGTCGTAATCGACAACCGTCTGCTGACAGGAGACAATGGTTGTGGCGGTGATGTCTGGCTGATGCGCAACAAGAAATACCCGTCGATGATTAGTGAAGAGAGCGTAAGCATCCGTGCCGTCAAGCGGGTCTATCGTGAACTTTCCGGTTCGGAAGACGGTGGACTGACTCCCAAAGACATATTCGATATAGCCGAAGGGATGAGGGCAGGCGACCGGCAGGCGGCAATAGCCAGTTTCCGCGAATTGGGTGAAATGGCTGGAAGTGCAATAGCTTCTGCACTGAACATCGTGGACGGTGTGGTTGTGATAGGTGGCGGGCTTATGGGAGCTTCCCGTTACATCCTTCCTTCCCTAGTCAACGAATTGCGTACCACGGTATCCATGTTTTCCGGAGAATGTTTCCCCTGTGTGCAAATGGGCGTATATAATTGGGAAGAAGAGCCGGAGCGCACCCGATTCCTTTCTTCCTCTTCCCGTCAGGTACTGATCCCCGGAACCTCCATTCAAGTTCCGTATAATGATTCCAAGCGCATAGCTGTCATGTGCAGTCGGTCAGGAGCCAGCTCCTCCATTATGCGCGGTGCTTATGCTTATGCATTGCAAAATCTTGATAATCAATAAATGTAATTGTATGAAAACACTGAAAAAATCTGTATATTTCCTATTTATATTGGGATTTGTTTTGTCTGCCTTTATGGCATGTGATGATGATGAAAATCAACGAAGTGTGTTGTTGAGTTTAAGTTCTTATGAAGAAAAAGTGAAAATTGGTGACTCTGTATCTATTCAAGTTTCTTTATCAGATCCGAGCAGATTCTCCAAAATTCTGATTAAAAAGACCATTTCTGGAAAAGAGATCTCTGATTATACCAAAGAATTGAATGTGGCAAATTTGAGTTTCCCATATACGTTCAATGCACAAGTAGTGTCGGGAGATGAAAATGGTGTAGTGGTATATTCTTTTTATGGATTAGATGTAAACGGTGCTGTTGTGGATGCTTCTGATCTGGTGCTTACAGTTGATTTAGCAGAATTGCCTTTATTGTTGAAATATGATTGGCAATTAGTTCAGCAGATGATTCAAGGAGAGGATTTTGCCACTCCTGATTTGAAAGATGATATTTATCGTTTTAATGCGGACTTGACGTTGGAATTAGATTGGGGAACTATATTTTCTGCAGCTCAATTGGAAACATTAAATTCTTGTTGTTCTTGGGATGTAGAGAGGACTGGTGAGAAAATAGATTCACTTTATTTGGTTAAATATAATATTTTTCAGCCGAATACACCTATGATAACCAGATATAAAGTTGTGAAATTGGCTGATCGGGAAATGATATTGGAAAGTCATCAGGATCTTTCCAGTTTGGGACCGGATTTCTCAACTGATGAAATCGTTACGGAAACCTATTCCCCTGTCTCGAAAAGTGATGACTTTACTCCATATAGAGGTAAAAATCCAGACGACTATTATGTTGAGGCTTGTAATCCAGGATCTTATAAATAAATGAAATTATGAAAATACATAAATTTATTCGCTCAGTAGCAATAAGTTCAGTTCTGTTGGCAAGTGTAGGTGCATTTGCGCAAAATGGAATGAAAGATATAAAAGGTGTAATTTATGATGACAAAGGAGAACCGGTAATTGGTGCTTCTGTGGTCGTGCAAGGTACATCGAATGGTACTATTTCGGATCTAGATGGCAATTTTACATTGTCAGTACCGGAAGGTTCTGTTATAGAAATTTCTTTTGTTGGATTTGAAACACAGAAAATAAAGGTTGCTCAGAAAAGTGATTTCCATATTGTCTTGCATGATGATACGGAATTATTGGATGAGGTGGTGGTTGTAGGTTATGGTGTTCAGAAGAAAAGCGACTTGACTTCTGCAGTAGCCAGTGTGAAGGCAGATGAAATAGTTGGGACGTCTGTAACCTCGTTAGACCAAGGCTTACAAGGACGTGCTGCCGGAGTTGTTGTATTGAATACATCCGGTCAGCCGGGTGCAGGAACATCTATCCGTATTCGTGGAACCAGTTCTATTAATGGAAATAATGAACCACTTTATGTAATAGATGGAATTCCGGTAATCAGTGACGCTGCTTCTTTTAGTACAGGTGCAACGCAGAATCCGGCATTGAATCCGTTGACGAACATTAATCCGAATGATATAGAATCAATTGAAATATTAAAGGATGCTTCGGCTACTTCAATTTATGGTGCCCGTGGAGCTAACGGTGTCGTATTGGTAACGACTAAACATGGAAAAAGTGGAAAACCGAATGTTTCGGTTGGTGCGAAATTTACCTGGCAGCAGGTGACTAAGCAAATGGATATGCTTAATTCTGTGCAGTTGGCAGAACTGGCGAATGAGGTGGCAGATAATGATGGCATCGAACGTAATCCAGTATTTGCAGATTTGAATAATCTTGCTAAAATCAATACTGATTGGCAAGATGAAATATTCCGTGTAGCTCCCATGCAGAATTATGATGTTTCTGTATCTGGAGGTAATGACAAGACTACTTATTTTATTTCTGGTAATTTGTTGTTGCAAGACGGTATCATTATCGGTTCGGATTTTGGAAAAGGTAGCTTCCGTGTGAATTTGAACCAGCAGATTAATAAATGGTTGAAAGCTGGTATTTCGGCAAATTTGAGTTACAGTCGTTCGAATGGTGTTGTAACCAACTCAGAAGGAGGTTTTGCGTCAAGTGTTACGTCATGGGCACTTGAAATGAATCCGGGACTTCCTGTACGAGATGAGGAAGGAAACTATACCTATGAAAATAATATGAAAAGTCCGAATGTCGGAAATCCTGTTCAGGATGCACTGGAAGCAAAGAACCGGAATACTTCGTTCCGAACATTGGCAAATGCATTTCTGGAGTGGACACCGATTAAAGACTTGACATTCAAAACCAGCATTGGTGTGGATTATTTTTACATGAAAGATCAGTCTTTTGCTGCAGCAGAACTGAAACGTGCGGAATCGAATGGCGGTTATGCCAATATCGGTAATCGTGACGGATATAATTGGGTATGGGAAAATACTGTAAACTATACAAAAACATGGGGAGACCATACAATAGGTGCATTAGCTGGTATGACTGCTCAGGCTTTTGTGTCTGAAATGTCATCAGTATCTACTGCTGACTTTGAAGATGGCTCTTTAGGTTGGAACTCCATACAGTCTGGTGCATTGAAACAGAATACGACTTCTGGTATAACTGAATGGCAGATGCTTTCTTATTTGGCTCGTATAAATTATAATTTTAAAGGACGCTATTTGTTGACGTTGACAGGACGTGTGGATGGTTCATCTAAGTTTGGTAAGGGGAATAAGTATGGTTTCTTCCCCTCGGTATCAGGTGCTTGGCGATTGTCTGAAGAAAACTTTATGAAAGATGTAAAGGCTATTTCGAATTTGAAGTTGAGAGCAAGTTATGGTATTGTGGGAAATGAAGGTATTCCTCCTTACAGTTCGCAGGGACTTATGTTTAATACGGAAGCCTATTTTGGAAATTCTGAGATAGTAAAAGGGTTGGTTCCTTATACATTAAGTAACCAGGATTTGAAATGGGAGACAACGGCTCAATTTGATATAGGTATAGATTTTGGTATGTTTAATAATCGCTTGACTTTAACAGCTGATTATTACTATAAGAAAACAAGAGACTTGTTGTTAGGTATGCCTGTTGCTTTCAATACTGGATATGATTCTGTTGTAAGCAATGTAGGTAATTTGGAAAACCAAGGTTTTGAAGTGACTTTGGGGGCGGTTCCGTTTACCGGAAAGTTTAATTGGAACATTGACTTTACTTTGGGTTATAACAAGAATGAAATTACCAATTTGGCAGGTAGCCAGGAGAATCTGACCGGCGCATCCATATTGGGTATTACTTATTGGACCGAAATTACTGAAGGTCAGCCTATTGGAACCATTTATGGTTATAAAACCGATGGTATTGCTCAACTGGACGAAGATTTATCAAAGATTCCTTTTTTTGCAGGCAAGACTTTGAATTATGGTGATCGTAAATATGTCGATAAAACTCAAGATGGAACAATTAATGAAGATGACTTGTATGTATTTGGTAATGCTAATCCTGATTTTACATTTGGTTTTAATAATACGTTCAACTTTGAATTTAATGACAAATCATCGTTGGGATTGACTATCTATCTGCAAGGCGCGGTAGGAAATGAAATTGTGAACTTCAATAAGTTCTCGTTGGAAAGTTTTGACGGCTACCGGAATAATTCTACGGCAGCTTTGGATAGATGGACTCCGACCAATCCGACCAATGAATATCCTCGTGCGACTACTAAAAATGCTGGAAATATTTTGTCAGATCATTATGTAGAAGATGGGTCTTATCTAAGAATCAAGGACATCACCCTGAGTTATACCTTCCCGAAAAGCTTAACTAAGAAGTTTTATTGTGAGGGACTGACGGTATTCGCAGGTTTAAAGAATATCTATACGTTTACGGATTATTCTGGATATGACCCGGAAGTAAGCCGTTTTGCGAATGATAATCTTTCTATGGGAGCAGATTATGGCTCTTATCCAATGGCAAAATCGTATGAATTTGGTTTAAGAATGAATTTTTAAAAGGACAATGTTATGAAAAGTAAGATAGCAAGTTTTTTGGTTTGTGGTGCATTGGCATTGAGTTCTTGTTCCGGTTTTTTGGACGAGGAACCTAAAGGCAGCATAACCAGTGAGAATTATTATAAAACGGAAAAAGATGCGATATCGGCTACCAATGCTATTTATGATTATTTGATTGTCGGATATGCTCCAGGTGGTCTGTGGGATAAGAACTATGGTGGAGTTTTCTACAACGATTATTGGGTGCTTCAGGATTTGTTTACAGATAATGCAGAAAGTAATCAGTCAAGCATACAATATACCTCGGTAGATAATATGCAGATAGACCAATATAACGAACCGGTAGAGTTGTTGTGGCGCGATTTTTATCAGACTATTAAATGTTGTAATGTCGTACTAGATAAAGTGCCGGCTATTGACATGAATGAGACCTTAAAGAGACATTTGTTGGCTGAAGCTAAATTCTTTAGAGCCATGATGTATTTTGATTTGATACGTATGTTCGGGGATGTTCCTTTGCGTGAGCACAATGTGGAAGGAGTGGATGAACAGATTTTGCCGCGTGCTCCTAAAGAAAATATTTATGAACTGATTATTTCAGATCTTCAGACGGCAGAAACGGATTTGACCTATGAAGACCGTTTAGGAGGTGGAAGACCTTATGCTGAATCTGCTTCTGCTTTATTGGCCCGGGTTTATTTGACGTATGCTGCAGAATATGATGCTATGGATTATTATCAACGGGCAATAGATAAAGCTAATCTGGCAATAGCTAAATTCCCAATGATGAGCAATTATGCAGATTTGTTCAAAATTGCGAATCGGTTTAACTCTGAAATTATATGGGGAGCCAATTTCAGCTCGGCTTTAAGCCAAGGATGGAAAGGTTCTCAGTTTCTTGTGCGTTTGCTGCCTACACTGGACGGAGTAGATAATTCTCAAGGTTGGGAAAATGCAACGGAAGATTTGTATAATAGCTTTGAGGCTAATGACCAGAGACGTGATGTAACTTTACAGTATAGTTTTACGTATAGTGATGGCACTGTGGAAGAGTTCGACAAACCTTATGTGTTTAAGTATTGGGACCAGAAAGCAGAGCCTAAAGGAAATAATACAGAAGCTATATTCCCGGCTATCCGTACAGCCGAAATGTATTTGATAAAGGCTGAAGCATTGAATGAGATTCATCATGGTGCCAATCAGGAAGCTATTGAAGCGATTCAAAAGGTGAGAGGACGTGCTGGATTGACTTCAGACCATTTACCGACAGATTATGCAGGATTTAAGGACGCGTTGTTGGCCGAATATCGTCACGAATTTGTTATGGAGGGACATCGTTGGTTTGATTTGACACGTATGTGTAGTCCGGAGGAATTTGTAAAAATCGTAAAGGCGGCAAAGCCTGATGCTACCCCTCAGACATATCATGTGAAATTTCCTATTCCACAACGTGAAATAGAGCTGTCACAAGGAGCGATTACCCAAAATGAAGGATATGGTAGATAAAAGTGTCCGGATATAAAAAGTGATTTCAATTAAAATGTTTACTTATGAAAAAAAATATTATGCTTTATCCGCTTTTGGCATTGTTGTTTTCTTGCCAGAGTGCCTCCAATAAAAATACATCAGCTGATTTGAATGTTGAATTCGATTCAACGTTTTGCGCTAGATTAATGCCAGATCTTGGTGGTGGCATAACCGGTGGAGATGGTTGCATTTCCATTGATTTGAAAGACGGACGCAGTGTCTTTATGTGGGGGGATTCTTTTATGGGAGATGTTGTGGATGGTTTGCGTAGTGACAGTTCAACGTTCATTATAGGAAATACATTTACAGTAATAGATAAGGACGGTAAGTTGGAGACATTATATGGAGGAGATTCAAATAAGCCTTCAGCTTTTATTCCGGCAGAACAGTCAGGTACGTATCCCACTTGGTATTGGCCTGGAAACGGATTTGTACAAGACGGGATTTTGCATTTGTTTATGTCTAAATTTCATAAGACAGGGAAGAATACGTTTGATTTTGAGTACCTAGGTTGCGATTATTTTCGTCTGGATGTGAAAACGATGAAAATAATTGACCAGACAAACATTAAGGCTGCAAATGAGAACGGAGTTCATTACGGGCATGCTGTATTGCTTTCTCAGGATAGTATTTATGTTTATGGTACTAAAATGGTAGGTTTTGGTATGGCTGAGGTACATGTAGCCAAGGCAGGCTTGGTTGATAATAAGTTGACTGATTTTATGTATTGGGATGGTACCCAATGGCAAGCAGATCCCCTGAAGAGTCAGAAGTTGGAAGGGGTACAAAAAAGTGTTTCTGAACAATTCAATGTGTTCTCATTGGAGGGACAGGTTGTATTGTTGTATCAGGACCGTTTGGAAGATATAAGAAACATCTATTCTTATATTGCCGATAAGCCGGTGGGACCGTTTCGTAATGAAAAGCTGCTTTATACTGTGAATGAACCGGATTTTAAGGCGGACAGTATGATGATTTATAATGCAATGGCGCATCCTCAGTATAAGAAAAATGATAAGATTCTGGTGTCTTATAATGTGAATACACATGATACGGTTAAAGTATTCAAGAAAGCCTCGTTATATCAGCCTCGTTTTCTGTGGATACCTGTTAAAAATATAGTAGAATAAAAATAGTAACTTGAATTTTATATGTTGCGAAAAGTTGGAATAATAATCGTTTTTGTCCTATATGGATTTTTGCCATTCCAATTGTATGGCGCATCTGATAATATTGCAACTGATGCGTGGGTGACTGTGTCTGATTCGTTGAATTCAGAAACAGGAGCCAGGAAATTGGTGGATGGGAAGATAATGTATGATGGACAAGGTGAATGGGTATGTAAAGGTAATGTTGCTTCTTGGGGAGTGATGTATATGCCTTGGATAAAATTAGAATGGCAAGAGACAGTAGATATTGACAGAGTTGTTGTATACGATAGAGTCAGTAAGGATGAACATCTTTCTGGAGGAACTTTGTATTTCAGTGACGGGTCACAAGTAAGCGTGACGGCCATACCGAATGATGGAAGCCCGAAGAAAGTTTGTTTTCCTGCCAAGAAGGTTAAATGGGTACGTTTTGAAGCTACTGATGGAAACGGTAAAAATATCGGATTATCAGAGATCGAAGTGTTTGCTGCTCATGATACTCAAACAGAGTATGTAGAATGGGTTGACCCTTATATTGAAACGACTAGAGGGCGTTGGTTCTATTGTACGCCGGGGGCACGTCCTTTCGGAATGGTAGCTGCTCATGCATTTACCCGTAATAAGAACCAGGGAGGCGGTGGATATAACTATAATTTCAATGAAATTTTAGGCTTCTCCCAAATTAATGAATGGATGATTTCAGGACCTAATCTGATGCCTGTATCCGGTGATATAGATCCGACACAAGGAATGCAAGGTTGGAAATCGGCATTTAAACATGAGAGCGAAATTATTCAGCCGGGATATCACCGTTTGTTTTTGGACAGATATAAAGCGTGGGTTGAATATACGGCTACGGAACGTGTGGCTATGTATCGATTGAACTATACGGACTATGCCGATGCCAAATTGCTTGTAGATGTAGGCAGCGTGTTAGGCAATTGTTCCATGGACAAGGCTGCACTTCATCGAATAGACAATCACCGTGTAGTAGGAGAATTTACAACTACTGAACGCTTTTGGGGAGGTCCGGACAGTATCAAGCTGTATTTTGTACTTGATTGCAATATGCCTTTCAAAAAAATTAATGCTTGGAACGAAAAAGGATTAGTGCCGGATACAGATGTTATTTCCGGAAATGATGCAGGTATGGTACTGGATTTTGGACAGACTTTTGGTAAAGATGTCTTGTTTAAGATAGCTTTGTCTTATACCAGTGTTGAAAATGCCATTGAGAATATGAAGGTGGAACTGCCTCATTGGGATTTTAATCAAGTACATAAGGAGACTCGTACGATTTGGAATGAGACATTGGGTCGTATCGCAGTACAGGGAGGAACAGAAGCACAAAACATCAAATTTTATACAGATTTGTGGCATGCCTTGTTGGGACGCCATAAAATAAATGATGTGAATGGCTTTTATCCGGATTATACCAAAGGACCTTACATAAATAAACGTTCTGCATCTCCTCTGGAAGTAAAGCGGTTGCCGCTGAATAAAGATGGAAGTGTAAAATTTAATATGTACGGATTTGATGGAATTTGGCTAACTCAATGGAACCTGAATGTATTATGGGGATTGGCTTGGCCCGAAATACTGGATGACTTTACAGCTTGTTTGGTTCAATATGCCGATAATGGAGGATTGTTGCCACGAGGAGCTTGCTCTGGAGGATACTCTTTTATTATGACCGGATGTCCGGCTACCAGTATGCTGGTAAGTACCTATATGAAAGATTTGATGAAAAAGACCAATCCTTCTCATGCGTATGATGTGATAAAACGTAATCATTTACCAGGTGGAATGATGAGTTATGAGAGTGCGGATGATTTGAAATTTTATATGAAGAATGGTTGGTGTCCGGATAATGCAGGAAAGACGGTAGAGTGGGCATTCCAAGATTGGGGATTGAGCCGTATGGCTTTGCGTTTAGGGAAAAAATCGGATGCGGAAACTTTTGAAAAACGTTCCCATGCGTGGACTTCTTTATTTAATAAGGAGTACGGGCTGATTTTCCCTAAAACCAAAAATGCCCAATGGTCACATACAGATCCTTTAAGCGGAGCAGGATGGGTTGAGGCTAACTCTTGGCAGGCTACGTGGTCTGTATCTCATGACTTGCCTAAACTGGTTTCATTAATGGGAGGTGGAGAGAAATTTTGTGAGAAGTTGAATTATGCTTTCGAACAAGCCCGTCCTACCGATTTCGTACATGCATATAGTGGTGGATATGTCAGCTATGCTAATCAGCCAGGATGTTCTAATGCCCATCTGTTTACGTATGGTGGACAACCATGGTTGACTCAATATTGGGTACGTCAGGTGAAACAATATGCTTATGGTGGCATAACCCCTGATAAAGGATATGGAGGACACGATGAGGATGAAGGTCAAATGGGAGCAGTAAGTGCATTGATGGCATTGGGTATATTCAGTGTGACAGGAACGGAATCTGATACACCTTATTATGACATAACCTCTCCTGTTTTTGACAAGATTACTATAACATTGAATCCTGAGTATTATTCAGGAAAAGAGTTTGTAATCAATGTACACAACAATTCAGAAAAGAATTGTTATATACAAAAAGCGGCATTGAATGGTAATGACTGGCAATATGCTCAGTTTGATCATAAGGATTTTGCAAAAGGTGGCTCTTTGGATTTATGGTTGGGTGATACTCCTAATAAAGAGTGGGGAAAACTCAGGTATTTTAGTTTTGATACGGTAAGGTAAATTTATGATAAGGTTTTTCTATAAAATCATGTTGTTAGGACTCTGTGCACTCCCTGTGGGTGCACAGAATTCTTTGAAGTTATCCCCGATATTTGATTCGGGAATGGTGTTGCAGCAAAATGATTCGGTTGCGATATGGGGATGGGCAAAACCTCATGCGGAAGTGAATGTTTGCAGTGGTTGGAATAATGTTCCGGTAAAGGGACTTGCGGATTCAAGCGGACGCTGGAAGGTTCGGATAAAGACTCCTTCTGCCAGCTATACTCCTTATACGTTATCTGTATATTCTCAGAATGATTCTGTCCGTTTTACAGATATATTAATAGGTGATGTCTGGTTCGTGGGTGGACAGAGCAATATGCAAATGAACTTTCGGGGAAATCCGGATCAACCTGTCCTGCATGCTCAAGACATCCTGTTGCGTTGTCGGCATAAAGGAATCCGGCTTTTCAGGGTTGAGAATGGATATTCCATAGAACCAAGTGATACAATTACAATTAATGGTAAATGGACATCGGCAACTCCTGACAATGTGAAGGAATTTAGTGTTGTCGGATATATTTTCGGGGAGAAGCTTCATCAGCTGGTTGATATTCCTATTGGCTTGGTGCAGTCTGCACATGGAGGTTCAGTTGCGGAGGCTTGGTTGGATCGTAAAACATTAGAGCATTTTGGCGAGTTCAACTTGGATTTGAAAAATAAAAAAATAGATCCGATATGGTATACTTTCGAGCCGACGGTACTTTATAATAAGATGTTGGCTCCACTTCTTCCACTTGCGGTGAAAGGCGTGATATGGTATCAGGGTGAGTCGAATGTGGAACGTCCTGAGCAATATGCAAGATTGTTCCCGGAATTGGTTCGTACTTGGAGAAAGTATTTCGAAAAGGAAAATTTGCCCTTCTATTACGTTCAGATTGCTCCGTATAATCATCCTAAGACTAATTCTGCCAAATTTCGGGAAGTACAATTACAATTGATGGATAGTATACCTAATGTAGGAATGGCTGTGACATTAGATGTCGGAGAGCCGGATATTATTCATCCTGCCCGTAAGGAAGTTGTCGGAGAACGTTTGGCTTATTGGGCTTTGAATAAAGTGTACGGATATACAGCTTTTGGATGTCGGGGACCTGAATTCCGCTCTATGGAGGTAAAAGATGGTCATGCTTTCTTGAAGTTTGATTTTGCTCCTAACGGTTTGTCTTTTATGGGGAAAGAGCCGACAGGATTTGAGATCGCAGGAGAAGATAAAATTTTTTATCCGGCAAAAGTAAGGATTACTCCGGCTTTCTGGGGAAACGAAGGACTTGAGGTCTGGAGTGATCAGGTAAACGTACCGGTTGCTGTACGTTATGGTTATACAAATTATGTAGATGGTACCTTATATAATACGGAGGGACTGCCGGCATCTTCTTTCCGTACGGATAATTGGTAATTATTTTTTATGGTAACTTGTAAAACTTGTACATAGTACCATAGAAATGGATAGTTATCTGCCTTTGGTTTGTAGCGTATATTTCTTGTTGGAGAAAATGGTAGAATGAAGTTGAAAAAGGATGGGGTGAAATAATAGCTGCAATTTTATTTTGATTTTACCAAAACCAGTTTGAACTTTATTTAATGTAAGATAAATGAATAAGAATCATATAGTTGCAACGTTATTTTTGATGGCTTGCATGGGTAGTACGGCTGCCCATGCAGCACATCACCTTTGGACGATTGGGAACAGTGACAATTCGGCTGAAGAGTTTGCCTTGGCACCTTCGGGATACAAGCAGTTCCTGGCTCATGACTTTGGGTATGAGGACCGCTATTATTTAATCAATCGTTCTGCTTTGAAATCAGATTTCCCCTATGTCTTGCCTGGACCGGATGATACGTGGGGAGGAACATGGGGAACTTCCGGATGGAGAACACACGATGTCAATATCTTGTTTAACTTGGATAAGGTACAACGTGGGCAGTGGAAACTGGTACTTGATTTGGTCGGTTCTGCTCCAAGCCGTTCGGTAGTGAAGATAAAGGTGAACAATAAGGAACAGAAGTATGAAATCAAGGGAAACTCGAAGGAGGTACTTGAAGGCAAATGGGCAACAGCCGAAGAGCGTGTGTTGGAATTGCCTTTACGTGCTGAGGATTTGAAAGCTGGAGGGAACCAGGTAACGATTTCGGTACTGGAAGGTGGCTGGATTGTGTTCGACCAAGTCCGTATGGAAGCACCTGCTTCTGCTCGGTTGGGAACGGACAATGAATATGCGTTTTTACGTAATGTGGCTCCTGCTGCCTATGAAGTGGAACAGGAAGGCAAGAAGTTTCAGCCTTTGCTGGTAGATGTCGAACACTTGTCTGGCAATCCGGAACTTTCTGTGAAATTGGACGGTGAGGATATTTTGTCTGCCCGGTTGGATACGGCACGTTATGTGTTGGAAGCTCCTATGCCTGCGGTCTTGAAAGGTAAGAAGAGCAAGTATCAGGTATTCGTTAACGGTCAATTACTGGAAGAAGGTAAGGTGACCCGTTCTGCACAACCTTTGCAGACGGCTGCGGATTATGTGGATACGCAATTGGGTACGGCTCATTCACGTTGGATGATTGCACCGGGACCTTGGATGCCTTTCAGTATGGTAAAGTTAAGTCCCGACAACCAGAACATGGGGTGGCAGGCTGGCTATCAGCCTACATTTGAGACATTGGGCTGTTTCAGCCATATTCATGAGTGGACGATGGGAGGATTGGGCATGATGCCGACCAACGGCAAACTGTTTACGAAAGTAGGAGACCAGTTCAGACCGGATGAAGGTTATCGTTCGCGTATTGATAAGACGACGGAAGAAGCACCGTTGGGCTATTACAAAGTATATTTGAGCGATACGCGTATTTGGGCGGAAGTAACAGCTAGGGAAAGAGCCAGCTTCCAGAAATATACTTTCCCGGAAGATGAAGACGGGCGCGTGATGATTGATTTGCATATTCAGGCGGAGTATGATTATCTGTTGAAGGATGTGCAGATCCGGAAGGTCGGTGAAAACCGGATTGAAGGATATAGTCATCAGTTGTCTCCTCGTCCTACGGTATGGAGTAACGATGCCGATCAGGAGTATGTGGTGAATTTTGTGATAGAGTTTGATGCGCCGATAAAAAAGATTGGAGGTTGGAAGAACAATGAAGTGCTGGATGTGGATGCAATCAGTGGAAAAGACTTAAAGGACGCCGGACTGTTTGTCGAGTTTGATACGAAGTCGCATCCGGTGGTGCAGGCAAGAACCGGCATATCGTTGGTCAGCGTAGACAATGCGGCTGAAAATCTGAAAACGGAAATAACCGACCGATTCGGTTGGGACTTTGAGGCAGTAGTGCAGAACCAGAAGAATGTCTGGAATGAAATATTCTCGCGGGTACAGATTACATCGAATGACAGGATGGAAAAAGTACGTTTCTATTCGAATATGTATCGTGCAATGTGCCGCAACACATGGAGTGATGTCAATGGCGAGTGGATGTCACCTGATGAGAAGGTACGCAAATTCTCCAATCCCAATCATGTTGCGTTAGGTTGTGATGCTTTTTGGAATTCTTTCTGGAACCTGAACCAGTTCTGGAATCTGGTGACCCCTGAATGGTCATCCAAGTGGGTCAATTCACAATTGGCTTTGTATGATTCCAATGGTTGGCTGGCGAAGGGACCGGCAGGAATGGAATACATTCCCGTCATGGTGGCAGAGCACGAAATTCCTCAGATTGTATCCGCCTATCAAATGGGGATCCGTGATTTTGATGTCATGAAAGCGTTTGAAGCTTGTAAGAAGATGCAGACTACTCCTGCTACTCATGTGGCTGGTGGTTTTGCTGGCAATCGGGATTTGATACCTTATCTGAAGTATCATTATGTGCCGATGGAAAAAGGACGCTTTTCCAATACGATGGAATACTCTTATGATGATTGGACCGTAGGACAGTTTGCCAAAGCTTTGGGGCTTTATGATGACTATAAAACGTATAGCGAGCGGGGAGAGTGGTGGAGAAATGCCATGAATCCGGAGAATGGCTTTTGTCAGTTAAGGGATACATTGGGGCATTTTGTTCCGGATTTTGACCCGTTCAAGTCGGGAGCTAACCAACATTATGTGGAAGGTAATGCCTGGCAGTTAAGTTTGTTTGTTCCTCAGAACCTTCCTGCTTTGGTTGACTTTATCGGCAAAGACAAGTTTGTGGAACGGTTGGAATGGGGATTTCAGGCAAGCGAGTCGTGGAGGTATAATGCGCCGAACGACCAATATTGGGATCACCCTGTGGTACAGGGAAACCAGCAATCCATGCATTTCGCCTTTTTGTTCAATTGGGCAGGAAAGCCTTGGCTGACCCAAAAATGGTCTCGCTCCATCATTGACAGATATTATGGATATGGAATAGCCAATGCTTATCTGGGTGATGAAGACCAGGGGCAGATGAGTGCCTGGTTCGTGATGGCTGCTTTGGGATTGTTCCAGACCGATGGAGGTTGTCGGGTAGAGCCTATTTATGAAATAGCCAGTCCTCTTTTTGAGAAGGTTGTTATCGATTTGGGCGGCCGCTATCATAGAGGTAAACAATTTGTGATAGAAGCCAAGAATGTTTCGAGGAAGAACAAATATGTGCAAAGTGCCATGTTGAACGGCAAACGTCTGGATACGTTCTTCTTTCCTGCATCCGAATTGTTGAAAGGCGGCGAACTGATTTTGGAAATGGGGGATACCCCTAATACTTCCTGGGGAGTTGAAATAAAATAATTTGATATAAACTGTAAATGATTGAGTTAAAATGAAAGCAATAGTAAAAGCCTTCCCCGTGCTGGCAGCATTTTTCGTCATGGGGTTTTGCGATATAGTCGGCATTTCGTCCGACTATATGCAGCAGAGTTTCGGTTGGTCGTCCACGATGACGGGGTTCGTGCCTTCGATGGTGTTTATCTGGTTCTTGTTTCTGGGGATACCTGTCGGAAATAAAATGAATACTTGGGGACGGAAAAATACCGTTCTGATTAGCATGGGCATTACGGTGGTCGGGATGTTCTTGCCTTTGCTCAGTTATAGCAGCCTGACCTGTATTGCTGCTTATGTCTTGTTGGGAATAGGAAATGCCATTTTGCAGATATCGCTGAATCCTTTGCTGAACAATGTGATACGTGACCGAAATTTACTTACGAGCAGCTTGACGGCCGGCCAGGTCATCAAGGCTGTCTCTTCGCTGGTAGGACCGGAAATCGTGTTGTTTGCTACCTTGCACTTTGGTGGAGAACATTGGTATTATTGTTTCCCGATTTTGGGTGCGATAACGTTGTTTTTTGCTTTTTGGCTGATGCTTACCCCGATTGAGCGGGAGCAGCGTGCTGGCGAAACAGTATCGGTGCGGGATTCTTTTTCCTTGCTGAAAGACCGGACAGTCCTGGTATTGTTTCTGGGCATTTTCTTTATTGTGGGAGTGGATGTGGCCACGAATTATATCAGTTCGAAATTGATGGCTACCCGTTACGCTTGGGGGGAAGAACAAGTGAAATTTGCTCCGCAGGTGTATTTTATGAGCCGTACGATAGGAGCTTTGTTAGGAACATTTCTATTGGCGCGTATATCCGGTGTGCGTTATTTCCGATGGAATATACTTGCGTGCACGTTGTCATTGGCAATCTTGTTGGTTGCAGGTAATGCGGCACTGAGCCTGGTATGTATCGGAGGTATCGGTTTCTTTGCCTCTTCGGTATTTTCCATTATTTATTCTTATGCGTTTCAGGAATGTCCTTCTAAGATCAACCAGATGTCGGGTTTGATGATAACCGCCGTAGCCGGAGGAGGAATCGTGACTCCTTTCCTGGGGTTTGCCATTGACCTGGCGGGTATCACGGCCGGTTTGTGCGTCATTTTGGCATGTGTCTTGTATCTGGTATATTGTGCTTTTGCACTCAAGGCAAACAAGGAAAGATAGAAAATTTTTTGTGCCGGAGTGCTCGGCTTGCAGCTTCCGTATCTGTATACCTTTGGATAAGGGCAGGTGCGGAAGCTTTTTTGTTTGGTTGGTTTTTGCCTTGCCAATCATCTGTAAAAGAAAAAAATACCTAAATTCTTTGTGGGTTCGGATAAAAGCCGTACCTTTGCAAGCCGATTATTATCAAATAGTATAATTTAAAATCTGACACCTTCTTTTTTCTTTTGTCCGGGAAAGGAGGAGCGTGGAGGATAGTTTTTTAGTAGTTAACATTTTAAAACCAATTTAAGAGTGGATACTTTAAGTTACAAGACCATTTCTGCAAACAAGGCTACTGTGAACAAAGAGTGGGTCATAGTAGATGCTACCGATCAGGTTGTAGGCCGTCTCGGTGCTAAAGTTGCGAAACTTTTGAGAGGTAAGTACAAACCGAACTTTACCCCTCACGTAGATTGTGGCGATAATGTGATTATCATTAACGCAAGTAAAGTGAAATTTACAGGTAACAAATGGACTGACAAGATTTACCTGAGCTATACAGGTTATCCGGGTGGTCAGCGTGAAATTACTCCGGCTCGTTTGATGCAGAAGCCTAACGGTGCAGAAAAACTGATGAAACGTACCGTAAAAGGTATGCTCCCCAAGAACCGTCTGGGTGCCAAACTGTTGGGTAATCTGTATGTGTATGAAGGTGCTGAGCACAAGCATGAAGCTCAGTCTCCGAAGTTAATCGATATTAATTCACTTAAATAATCAAGCATGGAAGTAGTAAATGCATTAGGCAGACGTAAAAGCGCAGTTGCTCGTGTTTTCGTTAGCGAAGGTACAGGAAAGATTACTATTAACAAGAGAGACCTTGCACAGTACTTTCCATCTCCTATTCTGCAATATGTAGTAAAACAGCCGTTGAATAAATTGGAAGTGGCTGAAAAATATGATATCAAAGTAAATCTGAACGGTGGTGGTTTTACTGGACAGTCTCAGGCTTTGCGTCTGGCTATCGCCCGCGCATTGGTGAAAATCAATCCGGAAGACAAGAAGGCACTTCGTGCAGAAGGTTTCATGACTCGTGATTCACGTGAGGTTGAACGTAAGAAACCGGGTCGTCCGAAAGCACGCCGCAGATTCCAGTTCAGTAAACGTTAATTTGAGTTCTTAGTTTTTAAGTTTGTTAGTTCTTTAGTTTATAAGGCTTGTATGGAGGCTTAAACTCACAAAACTTAAAATCTTAAAAACTCAAAAACTTAAAAAGGCGTTTAGTATCTAAACTGTCTGGACTCTTCCTGCAAGGGGTTTGTGGAGAGACTACCCGGCAGTTGGTTCATTACAAACAAAAAAGAAAGTAAACGATTAAACAATTAAAACATGTCAAGAGTAAATTTTGATACTTTATTGGAGGCTGGTTGCCACTTCGGACACTTGAAAAGAAAGTGGAACCCTGCAATGGCTCCTTATATCTTTATGGAACGCAACGGAATACATATCATCGACCTGAACAAAACCGTTGCCAAAGTTGACGAAGCTGCTGAAGCTTTGAAACAAATTGCAAAATCAGGAAAGAAGATCCTGTTCGTTGCTACTAAGAAACAAGCAAAACAGATTGTAGCAGAAAAAGCTGCATCTGTAAACATGCCTTACGTTATCGAGCGTTGGCCGGGCGGTATGCTGACCAACTTCCCTACTATCCGCAAGGCTGTAAAGAAAATGGCTACTATTGATAAGCTTACCAACGACGGTACATATGCAAACCTTTCGAAGAGAGAAATCCTTCAGATTTCACGTCAGCGTGCCAAATTGGAAAAGAACCTGGGTTCTATCGCTGACTTGACTCGTCTGCCGTCTGCATTGTTCGTGATTGACGTGATGAAAGAAAACATCGCTGTCCGCGAAGCAAATCGTTTGGGTATTCCTGTATTTGGTATCGTAGATACTAATTCAGATCCGAACAATGTGGATTATGTAATCCCTGCTAATGACGATGCAACAAAATCTATCGAAGTGATTCTTGATGCTTGCTGCGGTGCCATGGCTGAAGGTTTGGAAGAAAGAAAAGCTGAAAAGGTAGATATGGAAGCTGCCGGTGAAAATGCTCCGAAAGCTCCGAAGAAGAAAGCTGCCAAGGCTCGTATGGACAAGGCTGAGCAAGATGCCATCAATGCATCAAAGGCTGCTGCGTTCATCTCTAAGGAAGACGAAGAAGCTTAAATATAATTTTTAATTGAGAGTTGAGAGTTGAAAGTTGAGAGTTACTAAATAAAGCGATTCTCAATTCTCTGTTCTCAGCTCTCAATTTGCATTAGAACGATTATTATTCATTTAAATAAAACAAGATTATTATGGCTGTAAGTATGGCTGATATCACCAAGCTCCGTAAAATGACAGGAGCTGGTATGATGGACTGTAAAAACGCTTTAACAGAATCTGAAGGCGATTTCGATAAAGCAATGGAAATTATCCGTAAAAAAGGACAGGCAGTAGCTGCAAAACGTTCTGACCGTGAAACTTCAGAAGGTTGTGTACTGGCTAAGTCTACCGGTGATTATGCTGCAATGATTGCCTTGAAATGTGAAACCGACTTCGTTGCCAAGAATGCTGATTTCGTAGCATTGACTCAGGCTATTCTGGATGCTGCTATTGCAAACAAATGCCAGACTTTGGATGAAGTGAAAGCTTTGCCGATGGGTAATGGTACGATTGCAGATGCAGTGGTAGAACGCAGTGGTGTGACTGGCGAAAAAACCGAATTGGATGGTTACAACTTCGTATCGGGCGCTTGTACCGCCGTTTACAATCACATGAACAAGAACCAGCTTTGTACAATCGTTGCTTTCAATAAAGTATGCGATGCACAGGTGGCTCACGAAATCTGCATGCAGATTGCAGCTATGAACCCGATTGCTATTGATGAAGACGGCGTTCCCGAAGCTGTGAAACAAGAAGAAATCAACGTAGCTGTTGAAAAGACAAAAGCTGAACAAGTACAGAAGGCAGTAGACGCCGCTTTGAAGAAAGCCGGCATCAATCCTGCTCATGTAGACAGCGAAGAACACATGGAAAGCAACATGGCTAAGGGTTGGATTACAGCCGAAGATGTAGCCAAAGCAAAAGAAATCAAAGCGACAGTTGCTGCCGAGAAGTCTGCCAACTTGCCTCAGGCTATGATTGAAAATATTGCGAAAGGCCGTTTGGGCAAATTCTTGAAAGAAGTTTGCTTGCTGAAGCAAGAAAGCATCATGGACCCGAAAAAGACGGTTGCAGAAGTATTGAAAGCTGCAGATCCGGAATTGGTGGTAACAGAATTCAAACGCTTCACTTTGCGTGCTGAATAATTGTTGTAGTTAAAGATTTTAAGAGCTGTCTTCAATATTTGAGAGGGCAGCTCTTTTTTATGCGAAATCTGTTTCTAGATTCTTGTCGATGGAATCTCATCGGATATAAGGATTTGTCCGTCGTTTCATTTCATTTTGCACACTTACTTATGATTGCATAGGAAAAGGCAATTAATCATTTAGCCAGTCCTATATTACTGGGATTGCAGTTTTGATGGGTCAGGATTGCAGTCCTAGTATATTAGGATTATGCGAGGACTGGTATGCATCTTGCTACGCAATTGGCTTATGCAGGAAAAGCAAATGGTAAGGTGAGGGTATTATTTCCGTATCCTCGGCAAATTTTTATCAAATAAGCTGTTTTTGAATTTATCGTCCAAAGCACGCACGAAAACGGATACATCAAGCCAAGAAAAACTTTTTGTCGAAATTCAAAACAGTTTCTTGGCCTTCTTTCTTTACCGCATTCTATTCTGTTTCTTTTTCTGCTAATTGTTTCCGGTATTGTTTGGGAGAAACTCCAATGTAGCGCTTTACGTATTTCCCGAAGAAAGACATGTTGGGGAAGTCCAGCTCGTTGACGATTTCCTTGATACTTTTTTCTGATTTCTTCAACATGTAGAGTACATCCTTGATGACGTATTGGTTGATGATGTCGGAAGCGGTTTCTCCGGATATCTCCTTGCATACGGCAGAGAGGTATTTGGGCGTGACGTGCAGCTTGTCGGCATAAACCGCTACCATCCGCGGTTTGGGATACGATGAGACAAGCAGGTGCAGGAACTCTTTGAACAGCCGTTCGCTGGAAGAATAGGTAGGCGTTGCGAATTTCCCGAAGCGTTCCATGGCGTCATGAAATTCGTAAAGGAATGACTGTATCAGTGAGTCGACGATTTCTTTTTGATGGCGTAGCGGAGTTCCGGTCAGTTTCGAACGGAGCAAGTCATAATACTGGCGAAACATGTCGGCTTCTTCGGGTTTTAGCGTGAGGATGGGGTTCTGTTCCAGGTATTTCAGGATATCCCAGCTGTTGTTCGAAATTACTGCAAGCTGGCTGATGTATTCTGGCGACATGCAGATGCAGCGGAACTGTACGTCTGCACTGACCATACTTTTTTCCAATATGATGTTGGGGTGGCAGATGAGCAGGTCGTATTCGTTCATCGTATAGGCTTCGCCGTTGATGTAGAGCGAGGCTCTCCCTTTGATGCAGAGGGCAGCTATGATGAATTCTACTCTGACGGCATTGGTTTGGCCTAATGTATGTAAGTCATCGATAAGGGCGAGCCGGTTGTCGCAATAGGTAGCGATGTGTTCTTTCGCTACTGTGTTCAGATTTCCTTGTGTGATATCCATGTTCTTATTTTCTTTTGTTTGCTGTGGCAAAATAAGTCATTATTTCTTGAAAAGACCTGATTCCAATCTCTTGAAGACTGTTCTGTTTGTCTTATTTGGCTGTATTGTTGGAAAATAGAACATTTATCAAGGAAAATAAAGCCATGTAATTTGGACTAAACTTGTTTCCTTTGCGCAGAATTTTAAAACAGTAACTATGGACAAAAAGGTTATTTTGCCGATGTGCGCCGCTGTACTCTTGCTTGCAGGATGCGGTCAGGAAGAACAGCAGAAGACGCAAGATGTGGTTAAGGTAAAAACAATGCAGGTCGCTCCGGCGGCGATTGAAGGCACGCGTTGCTTTTCGGGTACGGTAGAAGAAACGGCAGGCACGCCGCTCAGCTTTTCGGTAATGGGAACGGTAGAAGCTGTTCATTTCCGGTTGGGTAACCGGATAGGGAAGGGGCAGCTTCTGGCTTCGGTAGACCCAACGTCGATGCAGAGCAGTTATGATGCGGCAAAAGCCACGCTGGTGCAGGCGGAAGATGCCTATCGGCGTATGAAAGAACTGCACGACAAAGGCAGTTTGCCCGAGATACAGTGGGTAGAGGTGCAGAGCAAACTCCAGCAGGCACGCTCGATGGAAGAAGTGGCGCAGAAGAACTTGAAGGACTGTAAGCTGTACGCACCCTTTAGCGGTGTGATAGCTGATAAGTCGGTAGAGATAGGGCAGAACGTAGTGCCCGGCATGGCAGTGGGTAAGTTGGTGGGAGTGAGCCAGCTGAAAGTGAAGATAGCGGTGCCCGAAGCCGAGATAGGCAGCATCGCCTTGCGCCAGCAGGCGGTCATCAAAGTGCCTGCGCTGGGAGATAAGGTGTTCGCAAGTGTGGTGAGCGAGAAAGGCATTGTTGCCAATCTGATGTCGCGCTCTTACGAAGTGAAGCTGGATGTGACGGATACAGATGGTTCTCTGATGCCGGGCATGGTAGCAGAAGTCAGCCTGGCGGGTGGAAACGCAGGAGCACAGGTGGTGATACCGGCACGTATCGTGCAACTTGATGAACAGAACCGTTCGTTCGTATGGGTAGACAATCAAGGTGTTGCAGAAAAGCGGGTGATTGCCTGCGGCGATTTTTCCGGAAACGGGGTCATTGTCACTTCCGGGCTGAATGCCGGCGACCGCATCATTGTGGAAGGCCAGCAGAAGGTATGCAACGGAACAATTATAAATGAAGAATGAAGAACGAAGAATGAAGAATATGCTGTTTTCATTCTTAGAAGCTGTTTTGAATTTATCGTGCGATGATTTGGGATGAGTTTTTGAG
>ERZ779874.1145-NODE-1145-length-27103-cov-4.338177_pt1 | contig 27103 bp, 15 predicted proteins | sample MGYA00511031_ERZ779874 | MGnify/ENA primary metagenome ERZ779874 (study PRJEB29588, sample SAMEA2156850) | human gut metagenome | biome: human gut; feature: human-associated habitat; material: faeces | place: Denmark | collected 2008/2010 ...
TTTTTTTAATATAATTTATTCTTATTATAGTAATATACTTTACTTGCAGAGAACATCATACCTCTTGCGGATTTCAACGTATGGCTTTGTTGTAATCCGCATACCCTTAGTAGAAAACAACATGGGTAAACAACCCTGCTCCCTGATAAGTCCGATTTTTGTGCCTTTTTTGGGAAAAAAGACGTCATTTTCCCTGTTTTTGTATGCGAAAATGCCGTTTTTCGCCTCGTTTTTTGATGTAAAATGTCTCTCTTTTTTTGACAAATAAGCGACATTGCGCATACATTTTGCGGAAAAAATGCGACATGACGCATGCTTTTTTTGAAAAAGAGAGCTGTTTTTTAGTGTTTTAGCGTTGCTTTTTGGGGAATTAGGTGTTTTTTCTTGAAATGGTGTCAATTTAGATTTTTGTTTGTGATCCATTATTCTAAAGGAAAATTGGACTGATAATGTTTGATATGCTTATAATAACAAGAGCCGCAACTGTAAAAGCTGCAGCTCTTGTTTGTTATAAGTAATAAGAAGAATATGTCCTTAGTTAATGCTCATAATGAACGCATCATTTATCGTTATCATATTCGTATCTTAAATACTTGTTTGCCAATGCGAACAATATAAATGCCTGAATTCAAGCCCTGGTATTGCTTCAATCCGATTTGTTCACTGTTCTTGACGACAGTGCCTGCTATCGAGATAATAATGACTTGTTCTCTCTGCGGTGTTTGAATAAACAATGATCCGTTATTAGTGTAAATTTTCACACCTTCAACATCTTCTATATTGGTTGGAGTCTTTTCTTGGCTGCCTTCGGCTTTTACGTAGATGTCCGTTCGGATATCCTGAATTGTGTATTCGCCTTGTTGGTCGCTTTCTTTCAACTCCTCCCAATTATTGGTGTTTCCGCGCTTTATGTAAAGCTTAAAGTTTTCGAACGTGTAATGTTCTTCATCCTTTTTTACATAAACATTAACGGATTGACCTTCTGTTACAGATTCAGCGCTAAAGGAAATTTCTACGCCATCACATACTTCGTCTGTAGAAATATTATAGTATTCGCTTGATTCTTCAGGGGTATCGGGATCATCTATTGTTACGGTAGTATAAGTGACTAGAGTTGTCTCAACATTACCGTTTTTACAAGTAATGAAACAGCGATATTCTCCGGCATTCTCTGCATTCACTTTTAATTCTCTAACAAATTCTTTATCTGAATTCTCGGCTCCCTTAGTTGTCGTCTTGTTTTGGGAGGAAACAGGCTCCCATTCGTCACCAGACTTGTGTTGCCATTGAAATTCTGGTTCAACCGGAGCGATAACGCTAACTTTTAAGGAGATAGTTTCATTTCCTTCTTTAATCTGATTTAAAGATACAGATAGAGAGGCTTCTCCTTTGACTATTGTTATTGTTCCTGTTTCATCTTTAAATATGCCATTGTTTGTAATATTAAAATTATGTATTGTCGGGTTCCCTTGAAGTGTAATTGTCCCATTATTAATAAGTTCTTTTATGTCGATTGTACCATCAAGAGTAAATGTTCTTTCTCCTCCATCAAAAACGGTTAAAGTTGTCGCAGTGACATTCGACAAGATATTTGTTCCGTTTCCGTTGAAATCAACAGATTGGTATGTACCGCTAATTGTTTCGTTGTTACCATCTTCAATAACTTTATTTTCTTCTGGAGGAGTAGTTGGGTCACTATTCTCCATTGAGATAACCTCTACTGAAATATTCCCGGTTGTTTCTTTATAATTCGGATCTAATGGAATAAACTTCACCTCGCAAGATGTCGTTTTATCCAGTTCCTGATCAGGTTTAGACCATACGAAAGAACCTGCTACTAATCCTGCGTCTCCACCTTGTAACTCTGAAGTTGAGAGCTTTTGACCAGCTAGCACATTGCTGGCTTCCGGCCAGTTTACACTTGGAGTTGCGGGGTTGATGGTGTAAGAATATACTCGCTTGAATTCTAGATAAGAGTCATCTTCTGGACGATATACACGAACGTAATACGTCCCGGCATTCTTCATCTCTGCCGGTTGTGTGCATGCCTCGTCCGAGAAGAATAATACTTGGCATAGATCGTCACTACCCTTAACCTTTACGGTTTTTGCCATGCCATCATATGTGGAAGAGTTTGATTCTAATCCACTAATACTTATAGATGGTTTGGTTATAAATTCAGGAGTCAGATCAGTTGCCGTTCCAATAGTATATGTTCTTGGATTCTCAGTGTTCCCGTCTTTCCATTTATTAAACTTGTATCCTGAGGCAGGAATAGCTTCCAGTTCAACGATCGTTCCTTGAGGAATCTCTACTTGACCCTCTCCTTCATAAGCCAAGCCACCGTTTGTAATGCGAACATATCCTTTTACTTCTTCCGCTGAACGTAAAAGTCCAGTATTCCCAAATTGAATAGCTACTTTAGGAGCATTGGAATAATAATAGGTCGTCGGTAAATAGTTGTTTATGTTGGATTCTCCAGAAGGTTTTATTTCATATTTAGTCATATTACCTTCTTTGGTTCTCGTAATATTAACCTCTGATGGGCGTGTTGAAGGATTACTATTCTCGTTTTCTGGTGCTTGTGTTACCAAAACTTTAGATTGATGGATTGTTAATCCTGCCTCATACTCTGCATGGAATTTATTGTAAAGGCCGTCTTCCTCGCGATCCAAAATTACGGTATACTCACCGGCATCAATAGCTTTAGAGATTGCGTTTTCTGTCACGTTTGTTCCCGATCCATTTTTGACTCGTTTATAAGTCACGTCGAATGAGAAACCGGCATACGTTTGGGAAGCGAATGGTACGAAGTTTCTGGAAACACCATTGTAATAGAATGACTGATGAGGCCACATGATATATTCTTTTTGGATATCGACGCGATGGTCGAATACGGCCGTTACTGTCAAATCACCCGTAACTACAAGTTCTTCATGTTGACTGATTTCTTTTCCGTTCGCTAAAATATATAATAATATGGCCCCATTTTGTGCTTGGATATTTTTGATCCTGACGATTTCTCCATATTCTACTTCTCCGGAATGGTCTAATTCGATACTTCCGGAAGCTGTTTGTCCTGCTTGGCTGCTCAATGCCTGTGCCGAAACTTTATATTTTTTGACGTCGAATGAAGCTTTTGCAGTGATATCTTGAGTAACCATGTAGGTGCTTCCGCTGTTGTAGGTTGTCTCGTTCAATAGAATTTTATTTACTTGATAACCGGCTGCAGGAAGAGTTACCGCCTTGATATTCGTATTAGCGGGTACGGTTGATCCCGAAAGAACAGGTGTTCCATCTTCTTTATAGATCAAGAGAGAACCATGTTCGCTGTTATCGATTTGTATTGAATACATATCCACGGGCTTTTGTTCAAAGGTTACTTGGATATTGAGTGCTTCTTGCACTTTCAGAGAACCCGCCGTGAAATCACTGCCATTTATTTTCAAGGAGGATAATTGAGAGCCGGAGTTTGGTGTAACGGAAATCTGTACATTCGTACCTTGTTGCAGTTCGGAATTGTTGCTTATATTCCCGTTTTCGGTACTGACTTGGATGTTTCCGTTGCCAGTGACATTCCATGAAATTTTATGCATGATAGGTTCAAAAGAGGCGCTGTATGTTCCGTCTTTTTCGGCATTGAATGTTAATTGCTCATCTCCGGTAATACTGCTCCCATTCAGTTTCCACCCTGCGAATTTATAGTTGGTGGCCGGAATTGCCGTCAATGTGATGCTTTGATCCTTGACATATAGGTTGTCATTGTTTTTACCTGTCATCAGGACAGAGCCACCGTCTTCTGCGATTGTAGTAATCAGGAATGTCGGTATAACTTCTACATCTACTACGGTGTCTTTTGTGCTGTAGTAGGATGTGTTGGATGGTATAAAGGTTACCGCATACTTTCCGGAAGCGGTTATTCCCGTATTTCCGTTTGTCCAGACAAAATTGCCTGGAACCGGATTTTCCCCGTCAAGTGCGCTACCTCCAGTCAATAAAGATAATGAAAGCAATTGCCCTTTGACTATTGAAGTCGCTTCAGGAAGAGAAGCGATCGCGATTTCGGTCTTGCTGGTTACAGACAAAATATAGGTGTCCTCAAATGGAGCATAGGTGTCGTCTCCGGCATACGAAATTTTTACATAGAAAACGCCCTCTTTCTTTCGGTCTTCTGGACTAGCCGTATTTGTCAGTTCTCCATTCTTATAATATGTGACATTTAAATCAATGTTCTCTGGAACGACGGAATAAGAAATCTCCGCCGCTTTGTTTTCATTGACCTTTTGTTCTAATCCGGTGACATTAACTATGATGGATTGCTTTTTTACCAAGGCATTCAGTGTCGAACTATAGTCGCTGATCGTCTGACTTTGTGATTTCTTGTTGGCTAATAATCCATTAGTTATATTGAATTCTCCTGAAGTGAAACTAGCTGTTAATTGGATTGGAATCATCAGCAGGGTTCCGTTTGCCTGTTTGAAGTTATGATTGCTTAAACTGTAAACAACACCTCGATATTGGTTTCCTTGTTGGATTTCCCAACTGAGAGTATGCCCGTCAGCCATATCGGATGTCAGAAAGGGCTTCCCATCAATCAGTATTCCTGTTGGTAACTCAACGTCCAATTGGAAAGATGTGAATTCAAACGAGTTGCCTTCGAGTTGGAGAACTAGCGTGTCTTTCTCTCCAGCGGTACATAAATTGTTATTCGCTAATTTGAATTGTACTGCATTGGCAGTTCCTGCCGCAAAAAGCAGCAGGAAGATTGCCAATAAACTGTTTGTTATTTTGTGAACTTTCATGATTTACTTAATAATAAGAATGTTTGACTTACTGATCATATTTTTATTTTCACTCTGAGCGGACATCCGATAGATGTATATACCTGCGGGCAGATTGAATGATGCCGTGTGTTGGTTTAATCCAACCTCACCAGGTAAGCCGCTTAATACTGAGACTAGAGCTCCACTTGTAGCATATATTTGGATGCTGACGGCAGATGCTCTTTCTTTCAGGTTATAGCGGAATGTCGTACTTCCCCGGAATGGATTCGGATAGTTATCGATCCGATCGACTTGATTGATCGGTTGGATCCATTCGATGGCGGTAGATAATCCATCACCTTCAGCTTTTAAAGAGTTTGCCTGTGGATCTGCGAAAGCGGCACTTTCCAATTTGAGCCCTGCGGTAAGTTGCATGATGACTGTCTTTTTACCTGCGGGAATGGTTGTTCCGTCCATGCTGTACCCCAGGATACGCAGTGTGTCCTTATTCAGGCTGCATGCTTGAGCGAATTTAGCCGCATTACCAATTAAAGGTAATTCACTTGTCGCGCCCGTGAATTCTAATTGGATACCGGCTATGGCTACTGGTGAGGTAATGCTGAGGAATCCTTTCTCATCAGACTCGATCCATACTGTCGGCTCATAGTCGCTTCGTAATGGATTGGTTTTTGTTACAGTTTTCCCTTGAATCAGGTTAACAATGCCAACGATGTCGGCAATTTGTATTCTCTCATCGTAATTCACATCCGCTTCCACAAATCCAAAATTGGAGATCATGTTTTCCGTGTCTTGTAAGATATGGCTGGCAGTTGCCGTGATATCTTGTATGTTCACCCGCTTGTCGAGATTCGCGTCGCCGTCGAGTGTGTAAGTAGTTGTACAGAAGCTCATGGTCCAACCTGGGAACATCGTGTTCTGAATCGTCGCGATAACCTTTTTATTAGGGGTGATCGTATCCGAAATGGTGTAGGTGGCATTTGATAAACCTAAATCCTCACCACTCACAAATTCAGAATCCGCAACTCGCCATTGGATGCTGGAATTGGTTCCTCCGACGTTCATTTCTGCCGAATAATCCAACGTTTCCCCATATTTGCTATATGCGTTCCGGACGGAACCGACATACAACATTTGATTGTAATTTACTGGATCCATTTGGCGAGGATTCAATACATCACTATATTTAATTGACTCATTGCTGATAAACCCTTTCAGGTTGGGGAATAGGCTGAGGTCAATGCTCGTGACACTTTCCGGAGCTCCATATTTTTCCAACTGTCCGGCGATAGCAGGTGAGGTGCTTTCAATTCCGGATAATGTTGTTCCATTTAAATACAATTCCTTTAATTGCGTGTTTTGCGACACGTCGCAAGCGGTCAATCCAGTATAACTGATATCCAGATATTCCAGTGCCGAATAGGGTGATACGATCAACGACTCCAATGTGTTATTATTAGGCAACATAATGGATTTCAAATAACCAGTATTCGTTGGTAACATTAAATCCTTAACCTGATTTCCCGCTAACGAGAGGATTTCCAGTTTATCCAAACCTTGCAGATCAATATTTTCAGTCAGTTGATCTCCCATATTGTATAAATATAAATGGATAAGGCGTCTTGGTTCCTCGTTATTCCAGACAGCTTGGGCATGGGATGAATTTTCCCCGGTTTGCCATTCTTCACTATCCCACCAAGCTTGTAGCTCGGGGCTGGACGACGCACTGACGATATTGGCCAAAGTCCTTACATCGCCTTCATGGAAGGTAACAGGACGTTCTGTTTTAACATGTATGTATTGTGCCGCGATTTGCCATCCGTTGTAATAGTTAATATCTGTTATTTCACAGAATTGCGGATTCATGATTTTACACCAATATTCACCCCAGCCCTCTTCTTGGCTGTTCAATACGAATACACCGGGTTTCCCTTCTACTGGAATCAAGGCATTCTTCTCTTCTGTGCCGTATTTCCTGTTTACCCATAAGAATATGGATTCAACACCATTGATGACCGCTTCCGAAGAAAGATCAATGGTATCCCCATTCTCAAACAAATCCGGATATTCCGGATGTGAAGGAGAAACCAACCTGATTTCACTGCGGCCTCCGTAATTGATATTGCTTCTGTAATTTTTTATAGAAGAATATTTTAACAGTCCATTTTCTACATCCAAGTAATTCAGGTTAGGAAGATCTTGTAAATCCAGACTTTCTAAATTACGTGGTACACCTAATCGGATGAGTCTTGTCAGCTTATCAACAGGAGGCAAAGTGTAATTTGTTTCCTGAAGCCTTAATTCTGTGATCGTCTGTGGCAGATTGTTCAACAGTGATTGGAATTGCGTGGTATTGGGCAACTCGAGAGCATAAAGCTGTTGAGCACTTTCAAATCCTTGAATAGAAGGCAGATCTTGACAGTTCTCAATATATAGTCTTTGCAGATTCTTAAAGGGCGATAGATCCAGAGAGGTGATATGGGCATGCTCTATCCTCAGTTCTTCCAGTTGTGTACAATTATCTAAGCGGATTGAACGCAGAGATGTTCTGGGATATTCCCATTCAGGGCCTTCTCCTATGGATCGCGTTCCAAACCTAAAAGCCCTTAAATTTGGACAAGCAGATAAGTCTAATTCTTGCAGATTTCGGCTGTAAACATAGAGCTCTTCCAGCTTGGTGTTTTTAGACAGATCCAAATTAGTAATATTCATGAACCGCTCGCATTCAAAGTATCTTAGTTCATTAAAGACACTTAAGTCTAAAGAGGAAATAGAATCAGGCTCTTCTTCCCAAGGGAGTTCGATAAGTAGATGAGTCAAACGGGCCGTATCGCCAGAGCTCCAATTGGTCCGGATATAGTCTTCCCATGAATTCCAATTGTCGGTTTCCCAACCTTTGCTCTCTACAAACTCTTTCAGTTTAGTAATGTGTGGATTGTCATTGGCTAGTTTCTTCAAGCCATCAATATCTTGTTGAGAATAAGAATCTGAGTCGCGGGATATTTTTACTCGTGAGGATTGTAAAGTCCAGTCGTCATATAATGGATTCTTTATTTCACAAATATAATATTCACCCGGAGTTCCGGTCAATATGAATTTACCAGATGTTTCTCCTGATGCGACAGGCATCGTTACCTCTGTTCTTCTTCCGTTGGATTCATCTTCTTTATACCATTGATAAGTAGAAGCGGTTCCATCAACGACCGCATATTCAGAGAGATCAATTTCTGTCCCGTTAGCTGCGACTGAATTATAATCATCTAATCCTGACCCAATAGAGATTCTGGTATTTCCTGAAATATGAAAATTCTCAGGCTTGGAAATGGGAAGATCGACATCGTGCCAGTAAAGAGGCGTATCCCAGAGATAAAGGCGTTGGAGATTTGTAAAAGAGGATAAATTTAGAGATGATAAATTTGTCCCATTGATTCTTATTTCTTGAAGGGCGGTCAATCCCGTTATGCTGTTTAAATTATCGATCCGTTTTTCGTAGTCTTCAATGTTTAATCGCTCTACTCGACTGGGAATCTCCTTACTCCATACTACTCCTACATTATATCCGTCTTCATATGAATAATCTTTCAGATAGTATTCGTTTTCAATAAATCGTTGGAGATCCGTACTCAAAGGATTGTCTTCTGCAAGTTGTTTCAAAACGTCAATATCCTCTTCTGAATATTGCATAGGGATAATGACATTGATCTCTTGTGTGCCAGCTATGTAAGTTCCTTCTGCATTTGTCAGATTTATATTTATCCACCCTGCGAAATTATTGCTGGCTTCTATTTGGAAAGAATATGTTTGTGCTTGTGTTGATGCTATTTTAACAATATATTCACGATCATTATAGGGCATTTTTTCAATACCGTTTCCAGTAATGGTTATATCTTGAGGATTATATTTTTCATAATCATCCAAATTAATATGAATAAGAATTTGGCTGGAATCGTTTAGCAAAAAACCAGGTTGAAGAATCTGGATTTCAAAAGGTATTTTTTGATTTAAATCTCCAGATAAACGTGTAGAAGTCGTTTTGATATCAGGAAAGTTTTCATCAAGGATGAAATGAATGGCATGATTGTTGAAACTGGCCAATGGATTTCCTGTGACTTCAGATGAGGGATAAACGGATAGGGAGTAGTGAACTGTTATCTCCGTTTTAGATCTAATTAGTAAGTTTAGATTATACCACGAACTTCCATTTTCATTCTTGAAGTAGTTTTGGGGAATCCAAAATCCATTGTTGTTATCAATGGTTATGGCTTCTTCCTCTCCTGTATAAGAATCGTGTAGTGCAAAAGTTAATAACGAAGGATCGGTTTCTTCCAATTGGAACCAGACATATGAGCTGTCTGGATTGAAATAGTTTAATTCCACCCATGCGTTAGCGGTTCCTCCTTCTTCTGGATAAATCCTTTCATAAGAATCTCCTGAAGATCCATTAATTTGAACTTGTTCTTCATTCTCTGGTTCATAATATGCGGTTAAAGGTTGAACCGCATCAGAGAGTCTGCTTTTTGCCGATTGCCCGGGCATGGAAAATAATAGGCAAACGACAAATGCCGTGAGTTTTAGTAATGACTGTCTCATAAGCGTTAATTTATAAAATGAATAATTTTTCTTTATTGGTTTTTTATCGAAAATGACTAAGGGATAAATAATAAAATGGCATATAAAGGTTTAGTGCTACTTTATATGACAGATTTATCAAAATCCGTTAAGTTTAATGTTCCTTTAATATATTATGTTTGTTTTTTATGTTACTTTTTTACAAAAGTACAAATTAGATAATTGGAGTTTTGAAAAATATGGTTAATTATTGCTGCGTTGAATTTAAAATAGTTAATTTTGGTGTTGGCCTTAGATTGTTCCTATGGCAAATCAAATTGTTTTTTTTGAGATGCTTATCTACAATTTACCTGTTATTTGTATGCGGACTGAAAATTTAATAAAATTATTTCTTTTAATGGTATATGATAGTCTTCTCACGATATTTTGGGTATGAGTATGTGTAAAGTGTTATTAGATAGCGAATTATTGGTGATGTTGTGGGCTTGTAAAGGATTTTATGTTTGATATGAGAGGAACACCAAATAATCACCTTCGCATTCAATGGTGAAAGGCGACGAGGCGACTTCGTTTAGGGTGCCTTGCCACCAGTTGGTGAAATCGCGTAAGGGATAGCGCAGGCCTTCGGAGCGCATGCCTTGGGTGCCGAAGCTGAAGATGGAGACTTGGCTGCCGGGCTGAGCTTGGAAGCGGTTGGTGCCGGATGCGGGGATGAAGACGCCGTAATCGGTATAGATGCAGGCCTCAATGCCGAGGCGATGGTATTCGATCAGGAGGCTGATGTTGCCCAAAGTGTGATCCTCGCGCTTTCCGGTCGCGCCGAGGATGGCGACCGAGCGGATGCCTTTTCGCGTCAGGTATTGGATGGCCTTGGTTTGGTCGTTGGTCTCCTGATCGGGGTTCAGGTGGAGGATCGAGGCATATTTTCGCTTGTATTCTTCACGGAGGGAATCGCCGTCGCCGACAATCCGGTCCGGGATGCGGCCTGAGTCGAGGTAATGATTGGCGGCTCCGTCGCAGCAAACCGTGAACGGGGAAGCGTTGAGTAACTGGAGCGGCAGGGAATGGGTCGGGAAATCGCCATTGCCGATCAAGACCGCTTCGGGAGAGAAATCAATTCGGATATCCTGTTTCATTTTGATTCATTATGATTAGCCATTTCCGGTAGCCCAACAGAGCGATAACGGCGTAGAGCGCATAAAGCGCTGCCGTGAAATAGAGTCCTTTGTAAATATAGAGCCCGCTGCTGACCAGGTCGACGACGATCCAGACCAGCCATTGCTCGACCTGCTTTTGGGTCAGCATCCACATGGCGATGATGCTGGCGGCGGTAGTGAAGCTGTCGAGCCAGGGAACAGTGCTGTCAGTAAATTGGATCAGGATCCAGCCGATGAGGAGGAAGAGCACCAGGAAAACACCTGCTACAGCGGGCAGAGCGCTCCGGTCGAAATGGCGGATGCCGCTTGTCTCCGAATCCTTGTCGCTGGTTTCCTTTTGTTTTTTCTTGCCCCATTTCCAGACGATCCAACCGTAGAGCGAGGCGAGCAGGAAATAGATGTTGATGCCAAAGTCCGCATAGAGGCCGGCACGATAATAGACATTGATATAGATGGCGGGCATGATGATGCTCACGATCCACAGATAGATGCTCGCCTTGTATTCCAGCCACAGGTAGATGAGTCCCACGAGGGCGCCGATCATTTCCAGGTAGTCCATGGTTTAAATCCTCTAGATTGTTTTTGTTTTACAGGTATCGGATCACTCGGCAAGGGTTGCCCACGGCTACGCAGCGGGCGGGAATGTCGTGAGTGACGACGCTGCCGGCACCGATCGTGCTCTCGTCGCCGATCGTCACGCCGGGCAGGATGACGCTGTTGCCGCCGATCCAGACGTTGCGGCCGATGGTGACCGGAGCGGTCAGGCATTTCCAAAGCTGGCTGTCAGGTGAGAGGCGGCGCTCTGGATCGGTATCGTGATAGACAGCATAGATGTGTACGCCAGGCCCGATACCGGAATAGTCGCCGATGGTGATCCGGTTGCAGTCGAGGAAAACACAGTTCATGTTGATCTCGACGTTGCGTCCCAAATGGATATTCTCGCCATAGTCGACATAGAAGGGTGCGGTGACCCAAGCCTCCTCGCCTCGTGTGCCCAGAAGCTCGTCGAGCAGGGCGGTGAGCCGCTGGCGATCGGTCGACGGGGTGCTGTTGTAGGCCATTTGCAACGCTTTCGCCTTGTGCCAACGCTCCAGGAGTTCCGGGTCGGTACAGTCGTAAACCTCGCCGGCCAACATTTTCTCTTTTTCCGTTTTCATCCTCGTTCTATGCTGTTTTAATGCTTTTATCGTGTGAAATGATTTGGGTATAGGGGCAAATATACTCTATTTTTGTTACATTTGCCTCGAAATTCGTAACAATATGAGAGTAATCGACCTGATCAATAATAGTCAAGGCACGGCCTTCTCGTTCGAGATCCTGCCGCCGCTGAAGGGAAACAGCATCCAGAAAGTGTATAACGTCATCGACAAGTTGCGTGAGTTCGATCCGAAGTACATCAACATCACCTCGCATCATAGCGAGTTCATCTACAAGACAATGCCGGATGGCAGCTTCCAGAAGGTAAACATCCGTAAGCGTCCCGGATCGGTGGCGATCGCCTCGGCTATCCAAAACAAGTATGGCATCCCGGCGGTGCCTCACATCATCTGCAAAGGTTTTACGAAGGATGAGACGGAATATGCCCTGATTGACCTCAATTTTTTGGGAGTCAGCAACCTTCTGCTGTTGCGCGGAGATATCAAGACGCTCGAGGTAGAGCAGAATCCCTCGCTTTATCATGAGCACGCGACCGACCTGCAGCAGCAGGTGAACCGTTTCAACCAGGGACTGGCGTTGGATGGCTCGAAAATCGAGGGCATCGAGACGCCCTTTTCCTATGGTATGGCCTGCTATCCGGAAAAGCATGAGGAGGCGCCCAACATGGAGTCGGACATCTTCTACTTGAAAGAGAAGGTGCGCAACGGGGCTGATTATCTGGTAACGCAGATGTTTTTCGATAACCAGAAATATTTCTCTTTCGTGGCCCGTTGCCGTAAGGAGGGCATCGAGGTGCCCATCATTCCGGGCATCAAGCCGATCGTGTTCCGCAATCAGCTGACGGTGTTGCCGCGTGTCTTCCGGACCGACATCCCCGAGCCTTTCGCCGCCGAGCTGCGTAAGTGCAAGACCGACGACGAGGCGAAAGAGGTGGGCGTCGAATGGTGTATCCAACAATGCAAGGAGTTGATCGCCAGCGGCGTGCCGAGCCTTCATTTCTATACGATGATGGCGTCCGACAGTGTTCGCCGCGTGGCGCAGGCCATTTATTAATGGCGGATTCCCTCGAACATCTCGCTCCGATCCTCGCGGGTCGCATTTGATTTCGCCTTGTAGCTGTTGAATGTCCAGCTCAGGGTGAGCGTGATCTGCGGGTATTTGGGCTTGATCCGTGTGAGCGAGCGCAAGTCGGCGGTCTGGATATCGCTGACATATTTCGCCGAGCGGAAGATGTCGCGGAAGGCCAGCGTGGCGGTCAGGCGGCGATTGAACAGTTGCTGGCGGACCGCCAGGTTGGCGTACCAATAGGCGTCGGTGCGTCCTTGTGTGGTCACCGACGGACCGACGAAGCTACCATCCAGTTGCAGGCGGGTGTATTTGCCCAGGTCGAACAGGTTGTTCCACAAGATATCGTAGTTGGTGCTGGTCGAGGTGTTTCCACCGGCGGCCTGCTCGTTCTTGACCTTATAATGATAGAGATTGCCGTTGACCGTCGTATTCCACCAGCGGACGGGATGCAGGTTGAGGCTCAGTTCCAGTCCGGTGGAGTAATCATGGCCAACGTTTGCCATTGAGTCGAGCGTGACACCGGCGCTGTAGGGCACCAGCAGCCGTTCGATCTTGTCCTTGCGCGAGCGGTGGAACAGGGTCGCCGAGACACTGTTCTCGCCAAAACTCTTCTGGTAGTTCAGCTCGAAGGAGTTGATGTATTCCGGCCGGATATCGGGATTTCCGATCTCGGCGGTATAGAAGTCACGATAGGTGATGTAGGGCTCCATGTAATAGAGTTGCGGGCGTGTGGTCCGGCGTGAGTAAGAGGCCAGGAGCCGATGCCCGTTCGGGAAATTGTAGCCCAGGTGTACCGACGGGAAGAACTCAAAACGATTTTTCGTGCGATCAGCGCCCTCGACAGAGCTTCTCAGTACTGTGTGCGTATGCTCGCCACGCACGCCGGCCTGCGCCTCGAAGTTATTCCAGCTTTGCGAGAGGATGGCGTAAATCGAGTTGACGCCCTCCTGGAAATAGAAGGTGTTATAGATATCGTCTCGCCAATAGAAGACCTGTTTCTCCGGATCCCACCATTCCATCTTGTAATTGCCGTCTTCCAGATACGAGTAATATTGATAGCCGGCCTCCAGCTTGCCGCCCTTACCGAAAGGCAGGGCATAGTCGAGGTTGGCCCGCAAGGTTTCCCGGTGTTCCGATTCGTAGGCGCGGTGTCCCTGTTGCCGTTCGCCCTGGAGCGACATCAGGTCGTTGAAGAAATATTCCAGTGCGTTGCCTCCATATTTATAATAGGCGCTGGCGGAGATCTCGTGCCCCTTATCGTTGAACTTATGCTGTACGGACAGGCTGCCGAGACCGATATTCTCGTCATTGTCGTAGTCGTCGATGCTGGTGTAGCGTGTCGTGACCGGCGCTCCGCCTTTCAGCGTGATGGTCTCCTCGTAATTCATCTCGCCTTTCCGCTTGTTGCCGCCGTAGCCGCCTTCCAGGTCGAGCGTGATGGTCGTCTTGGGCAGGCTCAGGCTCCAGCCGCCTTTCAGCGTATAGTGGTAGCTGTCGCCCGTACGGGGACCGATAGCGTGCGAGCTGGTGGTTTGGTCGCCAACGATGGTCAGTTTCTCCTGGTCGAAATCACTCTTACGCATCCGGTCGGTCCATTGTCCGCCCACGTACCAGCGGGAACGGGCGTTCTGTTGGGTGAGAAGGAAATCCACGTGGCGTGAGAGCCAGGTGCTGCCCGACAGGTTGATCATGCCGCTCAAGCCTTGGCGGGAATGTTTCTTGGTGATGATATTGATAATGCCCACGTCGCCTTCCGTGTCGTGCTTGGCCGATGGCGTGGTGATGATCTCGATGTTCTCGATATGGCCCGCCGGAACCTGCTCGAGCGCTTGCGTACCGGTAAAGACGCTGGGCTTGCCGTCGATGTAGACCAAAAAGCCGCTGCTGCCACGGAAAGTGACGTCGCCCTCGGCGTCTACACGGATTGAGGGCGTGTTTTCCAGCACATCAACAGCCGAGCCACCTCCGGCCATCATGTTGGAGGTCGCCTCTACCACCTTCTTGTCCAGCTTGTAGACCAGCTGCCGTTTGGAGGCGACAACCTCTACCTCGGCGATGCCGACCTCGAGCGGTTTCATCATCAGGTCACCCAGGTTGACAGGCGAGCCGTTGGCTTCGATGTCTCGTTTGCTCAGGATATCGTAGCCGACCAGTCGGGCCATGATGGTATAACGTCCTTTCCCGACCTGCTCGAAGCGAAATTCGCCCCGTTCGTTGGGGAAGGTTTGCTGGATCGGTTTGGAATTACCGGTCTCATACAGGAAAATGTCCGCGTAATCGATGGCTTCTCTACTCGAGGCATCGAGCAGACGACCGTGTATTTGGGCAATCGCCATTTGGCTTATGCCGGATAATAAGAAGAGAATAAAGTAAGACCACGCCCTTTTTGCTTTCATGATATTATCGAGATTTAGATTTTAAGGTTATACTCTCTAACGCGAAGATAGGGCTTCAGGTTTAAAATTCCTATAATCATCTGTTCCAAACTGCCCTTGGTGCTGAAATAATGTTAAACCCGCGAAGAAATATGATCAAAAACTATGCTGCATAACATAAAGTGTCTATATTTGCATCGTGTTTTTCATGGTATTAGATTTAAGGTTAACAATGGAAATTGGCTGTCCGTGAGGATGGCCTTTTTTTGTGCCCTTAAATTTGCTACATTTGCCTTGGTGTATTTATACTTAATCTATAATATTATGAGAAACTGGAGATTTTATGCGGGTCTGGCAGGCATGGCCCTGACTTTGGGCATGGGTTCGCCTCTTAATGCCGGCAATCATGGTCGTGTGACCGTTCATGAGAATCAACGATTTTTGCGATATGAGGATGGAACGCCTTTTTTCTATTTGGGCGATACGGCCTGGGAGCTGTTCCATCGTTTGAATGAGGACGAGGCCCGGATGTATCTTTCGGATCGGGCCTGTAAAGGTTATACGGTTATCCAGGCGGTGGTGCTTGGTGAGTTGGATGGCTTGCGTGTACCCAATGCGAATGGCGACAGGCCTTTTCTTGATGAGGGTTATTCGGAGCCGAATGAACGTTATTTCCGGCATGTGGACCGGTTGATTGACATGGCCGACTCGTTGGGGCTTGTGGTTGGTCTTTTGCCGACCTGGGGTGATAAGATCAATAAGGCCTGGGGCGTTGGTCCGGAGATTTTTACGGACGAGGCGAAGGCCGAGCGTTATGGCCGGTTCCTGGGCGAGCGCTATCGTGATCGTGAGAATATTATCTGGATCTTGGGTGGCGATCGTGATTTTACCGGTTATGAGGCGATTGTACGGGCGATGGCTCGAGGTGTGGCGACGGGTGTCGGTGGTGGCCGGCCGGATTATTCTAAATGTTTGATGACGGTTCATCCGTGTGGCGGGCTGAGTTCCTCTAAATGGTTCCACGATGACGAGTGGCTGGATTTCAATATGCAACAGAATGGCCATTGTTATGAGAGCGACAGCTGGCGGAAGATCGACGCCGATTATCGTCGGAAGCCGACCAAGCCGGTGCTCGATGGTGAGCCCTTGTACGACGAGCATCCGATCTGTTTCGACCGGGAAAAGCATGGCACGTCGACCGATTTTCATACACGCCGTTATTTTTATCATGAGGTTTTCTCGGGCGCTTTTGGCCACACGCAAGGTTGCCATGCCATTTGGCAAATGTGGGCACCGGGTCGTGAGCCGGTGAACGGGCCGTTGAGGCCGTGGTACGAGTCGATTGGCTTGGCCGCTTCCTACCAGATGGGTTATGGGCGTGCGCTCATGGAAAGCCGTCCGTTTTTCAGTCGTATTCCCGCTCCGGAGTTACTGAGAGGGCAGGAGCTTGGCGAGCCTCGGCGCTTTTCGGCCACGAGAGACGAGGCTGGCACGTACGCGATGGTCTACTCTGAGTTTGGTGAGCCTTTTTCGGTGGATTTGTCCCTCTTGTCAGGCCAGGAGATCCAGGCTTGGTGGTTTGACGTGCGTTCGGGAAAGGCATTTTCCGCTGGTTATTTTCCCCGGGAGGGCGTGAAACGCTTCGTGCCGCCTACTTCCGGAAGGGGGAATGACTGGGTTCTGGTGTTGGATGATCGGGCAAAAGGTTATTCCGTGCCAGGCACTTCAGGCTCAGGAATGTAAATGGATGTAAATATTCAGCTCTCTAAGGCTGGATTTATGAAATAAATATTAATACTGAAGAAAAACATGATCAAAAACTATGCTGCATAACATAAAGTGTCTATATTTGCATCGTGTTTTTCATGGTATTAGATTTAAGGTTAACAATGGAAATTGGCTGTCCGTGAGGATGGCCTTTTTTTGTTTATGGACGATCGGATTGCGAAAGATTTCATGTATCTTCGCTTTCGGTTGTCTTATAATATAATGTATAATTCTCAAGGAGTATTTTGTTATGTATTTTAGGGATGTCGTTGGACAGGAAGAGGTGAAGGCGCATTTAATCCGCTCCGTTCAGAATGGTGTTGTGCCTCATGCGCTTTTGTTTTCGGAGCGGGAAGGATATGGCGCTTTTCCGCTGGCCTTGGCTTACGCTCGCTATCTGAATTGCGCGAACCGGACGGGAACGGATGCCTGTGGGCATTGCCCGTCATGCCTGAAATACGATGAGTTGGCTCATCCGGATTTGCATTTCGTTTTCCCGATTGTGGCCAAGAAAGATAAGAAAAAGGAGATCTGTGATGATTATCTACCCGAATGGCGTGAGTTCTTGCGGAAGAGCCCCTATTTCTCATTGGATGACTGGTTGGATTTTATTGAGGCCGGAAATTCGCAAGCGATTATCTATGCCCGTGAGAGCGATGAGATTATCCATAAGTTAAGCCTGAAGACTTATGAGGCGGATTATCGGGTGCTTTTGGTCTGGCTGCCCGAAAGGTTGCATCCCTCATGCGCGAACAAGCTGCTTAAGTTAGTCGAGGAGCCGCCGGCGAATACGGCGATTATCATGGTGTCGGAAGAGCCGGACGCGGTTTTGGGTACGATCCTGTCGAGGACACAACGAATTCAGTTGAGGCCGATCGAGACGGAGCTTATGCGTTCGGCCCTGCGTGAGCGTTTTGGATTGTCGCCTGATGACGCGGGGCAGGTGGCTCATCTTTCGGCTGGTAGCTTTACGGAAGCGATCCGGGTGATTAGTCTTGATGAGGAGAATCGTCTTTTCCTGGAGTTTTTCAAGAATATGATGCGCGACTCGTGGGCCCGAAATGTCCGGGGTATGAAAGCCATGTCTGATGAATTGGCTACGATCGGGCGTGAGCGACAGAAAAATTTCCTGGCCTATTGCCAACATTTGTTACGGGAGAATTTCATGTGCCGTTTCCGGTCGCCCGAGATGAATTATATGAACCGTGAGGAGAATAATTTCGCCATGAAGTTCGCTCCTTTTATTAATGAGCGAAACGTGATGGATATTATGGAGGAGTTGGCCCGAGCTGAGGCGCACGTCGGGCAGAATGTCAATGCCAAGATGGTCTTTTTTGATTTGTCTTTACGCCTGGCCGTATTGATTCGGCGTGCGTAAAACAGCCAAGGCTTAGGGGGATGATGTTTCTCTTTCCTTTTTATGGATCGGATCATCCCCCTAAACTTTTATTCGCTTAGGTACATACCAGCTTCCAGTACTTCTTAGAGAGTACTCCAGTCCGATCAGCATCGGACTCCAGTACTTTCCTAATGGTACTGGAGTACTGTCCGGACAGTACTGGACATACCTTAGGACGAATTAGGACATGGCCGCTTACTTGCCGTTCATTTTCTTCTTGGTGCTCTTCAATGGCACCTCATGCTCCTCTTCCATATAAGAAGGACCATGCTTTTTTCCCGGCTTTTTCGGCTTTTTGTTGCCTGCAGCTCCCATAGTGAAACCTCCTTGTTTATTAGTTTTATGAATGTATATACGTATCGGAAAAGCCTCAATAAATGTGCCAAATGCTTGGATTCTGAGTTAAATTAGTTAAAATGATAGAATAAAAGGGAATTTATCTAAAGGCAATAAAAAAGGTTTCCGATCGTTGAATAAGCGTATAAGGCATGAATTTTATAGGATTAGAAGATGAGAAAAGGAATAATAGGATTGGTCTTGATCGGAATGATTGTTTCGGGATGCTCATGTCAGGAACGTCGCGACTCGGCGGCAGTCGTGTCAAATTCTTCGGTATCGATACACCGTTTTGACAAAGCTTTGTATCAGTATGCCTGTTCGGAGGACTCTTTGACGACAGTGTTTCCTGAAGAGTATAAAGGCATGTTGGATTTGATCGGTCAGGCTGTGTTGAACATCAAATCGAGTGATGACGAGGCCCTTTGGCCGGAGGTAAGGCGTTATTATTCGGAACCGACGTTGCGGAAGCTGTATCAGGACGCGATCCGGACTTATGATTCAATCCCTCGCTTGGAAGAGAAACTGACAGCCGGTTTTGCGTTCTTAAAGAGCGAGTTTCCCGGGATGAGGATTCCGAAGGTCTATATGCATGTCTCGGGATTTAACCAGAACGTGTTGGTGACCGACAGCTTGCTTTCGCTTTCGATCGATAAATATCTGGGGGCGGATTATCCTTTATATAAGGAGTTCTTTTATCCTGACCAACGCCGGCGCATGTCGCCCATGTTTGTCCCTCAAGATTATTTGCGTGGGTGGGTGATGGCCGAATATCCATTTGATGGCAATCCGGATGTTTTGCTGGATCGGATGGTGTATGAGGGAAAGCTTGTTTGCCTGGTTGCTGATGCGCTTAACTTAAATCCGGCGAAAATCATGGGGTATATGAAGGCTGAAGAGGATTGGTGTGAACAGAATGAGGAGATGGTTTGGCGTTCGATTATTGAGCGGAAACGGTTGTATACGCCCGACCGCCTGATGACGGCTACCTATTTTGATGGAACTTTTAATCGTCCGTTTGCTGAACAAGGCGCGCCCAGTCTTTTAGGTGCATGGCTTGGCTGGCGTATCGTTAAGTTATATATGGAAGAGACGGGTTGCTCGTATGCGGAATTGTTTGCCGAGAAAGATGCCCAGCGTATCTTGACCTTATCGAAATACAAACCTTTTTAAATTGTCGGACTTTTTGTTGGGGAAAGAGGACCTCTTTTTTTAAGGGGGATATAAAAGAAAACCGTCCTATTCTCACGAACAAGACGGATAACCTTTGCTAACTTAATTCTAATACCATGAAAAACACTATATTTCTATAACAAGAGGTTTTCGTGTTCTGTTCATGGTGAATATATTAAAAAATATTAATCTCTTATTTTGATGGCCTGACAGCCGCTTTTTTGTCTCCCGTAAAATATTTGACGTATTCTTTCAGGATGTGGCAGGCGGGGACGACCATATTTCCGTGGTTGAAGCCATCCAATTCATAGAGGTAACACTCCTTATGGCCGACTACCTTCATCATTCGCCAGAAATAGGCCGTTTCCTCATAACGCCCGAGCATCTCCATGTCCCGGTCGCCGGAGATGATCACCAGGGGAGGTGCGTCCGGACGGACATAATATAATGGCGCGAATTGGTCGATACTGGGCTGCGTCTCTTTCATGCCGAGCGATTGGCGATAGGCGAAATGGCTGATGGCATGTCCGCTGAAAGGGATAAGCGCCGCGATGGAATCGGCCTCTATATCGTAATGCTTGAGCCATTTCTTGTCCAGCCCAATCATGTTGGTCAAATAGCCACCGGCGGAATGTCCGCTGACAAAGATCTTACTCTTGTCGCCGCCATATTTGCCGATTTCCCTGAATGTCCAGGCTACCGCTGCCGCCGCGTCATCAATGCAATCACTCAACTGGGCTTTTGGTAGTAGTCTGTAGTTGACGGCGACAATGGCCATGCCGCTGGCCTTCAGCTCTTCCGGAATATATTTGTTACCGCTTGATAAGCCGCCGCCGTGAAACCAGACCACGGTGGCGAAACCTTTGTTGTCTTCGGGATAGTACAAGTCCAATCGGCAGCGCTCAAGGGCGTATTGGTTGCCCGTATCCCTGTAGGCGATATTCTCGATTGTCTTGTAAACGGTTGCTAAGCTGGCTCTTGGCATCAGGCAGAGGCAAAAGCATAATAACATTAAATAATGAAATTTACTCATGGTATAAGATATTTTAGTTCACCTCCAAAAGTAATGAATAATAGTCAAATTTTGGAATATAGTATTAACAAATTTCATATATTTGCGGCATCGTAAGAAAGGTGATAAACGAATCCTCGGGTTTTGTTTACGAACTGATACGTACATTGTTAATTTTGAAACTAAATACATAACATCATTAGGATATGGAAAATTTGAATTGGTCCGAGCTTGGTTTCGGCTACATCAAGACCGATTATAACATCAGATGCTATTATCGGAACGGGAAATGGGGCGAGTTGGAGGTTTGTTCTTCCGAAATCCTTAATATACATATGGCATCGACCTGCCTGCATTACGGTCAGGAGTCGTTCGAGGGCCTGAAGGCATTCCGTGGAAAAGACGGTAAGATACGTGTTTTCCGTATGGATGAGAACGCTAAGCGAATGCAGTCCTCAAGCCGGGGCATCAAGATGGCAGAGTTGCCTGTCGAGATGTTCGAGGAGGCTGTCCGTAAGGTCGTGAAATTGAATGAGCGTTTTGTGCCGCCTTATGAGAGCGGTGCCGCATTATATATTCGTCCGTTGATGCTTGGATTGGGCCAGCAGGTTGGAGTTAAGCCGGCCCCTGAGTATATGTTCGTGGTTTTCGTAACACCGGTAGGCCCTTATTTCAAGGGTGGTTTCCAACCGTCGAAGGTTTGTATCATGCGTGAGTACGACCGTGCGGCACCTAACGGAACCGGAACGATCAAGGTTGGTGGTAACTATGCGGCAAGCTTGGTAGCTGGCGAGATCGCTCATGAGAAGGGGTATGCGGCTGTGCTTTACCTGGATCCGAAAGAGAAGAAGTATCTTGACGAGTGTGGTCCTGCCAACTTCTTCGGTATTCGTGGAAATAGTTACATCACGCCACAATCGCACTCGATTTTGCCATCTATCACTAACAAGAGCTTGCAACAATTGGCCGAGGATATGGGCTTGACTGTTGAGCGTCGTCCGATCCCATTCGAGGAGGTCGCTACGTTTGATGAGGCTGCCGAGTGTGGTACGGCAGCGGTGATCGCTCCGATCTCGCAGATCGATGATTTGGACGAGAACAAGTCGTATGTCATCGCCAAGAATGGAAAACCGGGTCCGGTTTGTGAGTCGCTTTACAATAAATTGCGTGCGATCCAGTATGGTGATGAGCCTGATAATTATGGTTGGGTAACCGTTATTGAGTAAATTTCGGATAAGCATAAGGGATAGGATATGAGGAATGCTCCTCATATCCTATTTTAGGTTTATATGGATGATTGTCCTTTTTACCTATTTAGAAATGATATTTTTGTTGTTAAATTGTAAACTCCGCATTGCAATTACACGAAAGTTGCCTATCTTTGTACGCTGATAATTCTCAAATTATTGCGATAGGAAAAAGTGGAATCATTCTTTCGGACACATAAATATTTGGTTGAGCATCTTTATGCCCCGGTTCGGAGAGGGTTGATGGATGAGATCGACTGGAATAACCGGCTTATTGGCATAAAAGGATCGCGAGGAGTCGGGAAGACGACATTCCTGTTGAACTATGCCCGTGAGTGTTATGGGGCAGACAATAAGGAATGTCTTTATGTGAACCTGAATCATTTTTATTTTACGGAACGGACATTGGTGGACTTTGCGGAGGAGTTCAGGGCGAAAGGAGGTAAAGTGCTCCTGATCGACCAGGTGTTCAAGTATAACGACTGGTCGCGAGAGTTGCGTTATTGTTACGATAATTTTGAGGATTTGCGGATTGTATTCTCCGGATCGTCGGTGATGCGGCTTAAGGAGGAGAATCCGGATCTGGCGGGTAAGGTTGCCTCTTATAACTTGAGAGGCTTCTCATTCAGGGAGTACCTGAACTTGATGGCGGGTACGGATTTCCCGGCGGTATCATTCGACGAGGTCATGCGTGACCATGCGCTGATCGCCAAGGATATCTGTTCGAAGATGAAGCCGATGGCCTACTTCCAGGATTACCTGCATCACGGCTTTTACCCCTTTTTCCTGGAGAAACGTAATTTCTCTGAGAATTTGCTGAAAACGATGAACATGATGCTGGAGGTGGATGTTCTTTATATTAAGCAAATCGAGCAAAGTTATTTGCCAAAACTCAGGAAATTGCTTTATTTGCTGGCGACGACGGCACCCTGTACGCCCAACGTGAGCCAGTTGAGCAAGGATATCGAGACTTCGCGTGCCACTGTCATGAATTATATAAAGTACCTGACGGATGCCCGGCTGGTGAATATGCTGTACAGGGAAGGGGAGTCCTTCCCGAAGAAGCCCGCCAAGGTTTATATGTACAATTCGAACCTGATGTATCCGATCCGGCCGGTGGCGGTGAATCCGCAAGCGGTTCGTGAGTCGTTCTTCTATAACCAGTTGTTGAAAGACAATAAGATTAATGAGGGAACGAGAAATGCGGTCTTTAAGGTCAATCACGCATACGATTTCAGGGTCGAGGAGAATATGCGGGTACGGAATAATCCGGACCTGTATTATGCGATAGATAAGGTTGAGGTCGGGACCGATAATATGATCCCGCTTTGGCTTTTTGGTTTTTTGTATTGAATTTGAGAGAAATCTTTAAATACTAATAGTTAGTTTATAGATCTATGGCAAAAGAAAAGAAATTTATTACATGTGATGGTAATGAGGCTGCCGCTCATATCTCGTATATGTTTAGTGAGGTTGCGGCGATCTATCCTATTACACCATCATCAACGATGGCGGAGCACGTAGATGAGTGGGCTGCCGCCGGTCGCAAGAACATCTTTGGCGAGACCGTGATGGTGCAGGAGATGCAATCTGAGGCGGGTGCTGCTGGTGCGGTTCACGGTTCATTGCAGGCTGGTGCCTTGACAACAACTTACACTGCTTCTCAGGGTCTGTTGTTGATGATCCCGAACATGTACAAGATCGCGGGTGAGCTGTTGCCTTGCGTATTCCATGTTTCGGCCCGTACGTTGGCTTCTCACGCGTTGTGTATCTTTGGCGACCATCAGGATGTGATGTCTTGCCGTCAGACAGGTTTCGCTATGTTGGCGGAAGGTTCCGTACAGGAGGTTATGGATTTGGCGGGTGTCGCTCACTTGTCTACGATCAAGTCTCGCGTGCCGTTTATCAACTTCTTCGATGGTTTCCGTACTTCTCATGAGATCCAGAAGATCGAGAAGTTGGAGAACGAGGATCTGGCTCCGCTTATCGACCAGAAGGCATTGGCTGAGTTCCGTGCTCGTGCGTTGAACCCGATGAAGCCGGTCGCTCGTGGTATGGCTGAGAACCCCGATCATTTCTTCCAGCACAGAGAGTCTTCCAACTCATTCTATGAGGCAGTTCCCGCGATTGTAGAGGAGTACATGAACGAGATCTCTAAGATCACTGGCCGTAAGTATGGCTTGTTCGATTATTATGGCGCTGAGGACGCTGAGCGTGTGATCATCGCGATGGGTTCTGTAACGGAGGCCGCTCGTGAGGCTATCGACTACTTGACAGCTAAGGGTGAGAAAGTAGGTTTGGTATCTGTTCACTTGTATCGTCCGTTCTCCGCTAAGCACTTCTTGGCAGCTGTTCCTAAGACCGCTAAGCGTATTGCCGTTCTGGATCGTACGAAAGAGCCGGGCGCTAATGGCGAGCCGTTGTATCTTGACGTGAAGGATAGCTTCTATGGCGTAGAGAACGCTCCGTTGATCGTTGGTGGCCGTTATGGTTTGGGTTCTAAGGATACGACTCCGGCTCAGATCCTGGCTGTTTACGAGAACTTGGCGATGGCAATGCCGAAGAACCAGTTCACGATCGGTATCGAGGATGATGTTACTTTCACTTCTCTGCCTAAGAAAGAGGAGATCGCCTTGGGTGGCGAGGGCATGTTCGAGGCTAAGTTCTATGGTTTGGGCGCTGACGGTACGGTGGGCGCGAACAAGAACTCTGTCAAGATCATTGGTGACAACACCAATAAGTATTGCCAGGCTTACTTCGCTTACGACTCCAAGAAGTCAGGAGGTTTCACTTGTTCTCACTTGCGTTTCGGTGATCATCCGATCCGCTCAACTTATTTGGTAAATACGCCTAATTTCGTGGCTTGCCACGTTCAGGCTTATCTGCATATGTATGACGTGACACGTGGTTTGCGCGAGAATGGTACCTTCTTGCTGAACACGATCTGGGAAGGCGAGGATTTGGCGAAGAACCTGCCGAACAACGTGAAACGTTATTTCGCTCAGAAGAACATCACGGTTTATTATATCAACGCGACTAAGATCGCTCAGGAGATTGGTTTGGGTAACCGTACCAATACGATCCTGCAGTCGGCCTTCTTCCGCATCACGGGCGTTATTCCTGTTGACTTGGCGATCGAGCAGATGAAGAAGTTCATCGTGAAATCGTATGGTAAGAAGGGTGAGGATGTTGTTAATAAGAACTATGCCGCTGTAGATCGTGGTGGTGAGTATCATCAGTTGACGGTTGATCCCGCATGGGCTAACCTGCCTGTTGAAGAGAAGGCCGCTAACAACGACCCGGCGTTCATCAACGAGGTCGTTCGTCCGATCAACGCTCAGGATGGTGACCTGTTGAAGGTTTCAGCATTCAAGGGCATTGAGGATGGTACATGGCATCAGGGAACCGCCAAGTACGAGAAACGTGGTGTTGCCGCTTTCGTACCGGTATGGAACGAGGCGAACTGTATCCAGTGTAACCAGTGTGCTTACGTTTGTCCTCACGCAGCTATCCGTCCGTTCGTTTTGGATGAGGAGGAGTTGAAGGGCGCTAACTTCGCGACAATCGCCGTGAAGGCTCCGGCCGCAATGAAGGGCATGGCTTTCCGTATGCAGGTTGATGTTATGGACTGCTTGGGTTGCGGTAACTGTGCCGATGTTTGTCCGGGCTTCAAGGGCAACAAGGCATTGTCTATGGTTCCGTTGGAAGGCCAGGAGAGCGAGGCCGCTAACTGGGATTACTGCGTAGCTAACGTGAAGTCTAAACAGGCTTTGGTCGACATTAAGTCGAACGTTAAGAACTCACAGTTCGCGACTCCGTTGTTTGAGTTCTCTGGCGCTTGCTCAGGTTGTGGTGAGACTCCGTATGTGAAGTTGATCTCTCAATTGTTTGGTGATCGCGAGATGGTAGCTAACGCTACAGGTTGTTCTTCAATCTATTCAGGTTCTGTTCCTTCAACACCTTACACGACGAACGAGAAGGGTCACGGTCCGGCATGGGCGAACTCTTTGTTTGAGGACTTCTGCGAGTTCGGTTTAGGTATGGAGTTGGCGAACGAGAAGATGCGTGCTCGTATCCAGAAGGCTATGGAGGCTGCGATCGCTTCTGAGGAGGCTCCTGCTGAGTACAAGGAGATCTTCCAGGCTTGGATCGAGAACCAGAACGACGCTGACAAGACGAAAGAGTTGGCAGAGAAGATCATCCCGATGGTTGAGGCCGCTAAGGATAAGTGTCCGAACTGCGCTACAATCGCTGAGTTGGCTCACTTCCTGGTAAAACGCTCACAGTGGATCATTGGTGGTGATGGTGCTTCTTACGATATTGGTTACGGAGGTTTGGATCACGTGATCGCTTCTGGTAAGAATGTAAATATCTTGGTATTGGATACTGAGGTTTACTCTAACACTGGTGGTCAGTCTTCTAAGGCAACTCCGGTTGGTGCTATCGCTAAGTTTGCCGCTTCAGGTAAGCGTGTTCGCAAGAAAGACCTGGGCTTGATGGCGACAACTTATGGTTATGTTTATGTCGCTCAGATCGCTATGGGCGCTGATCAGGCACAGACCCTGAAGGCTCTCCGTGAGGCTGAGGCTTATGACGGTCCTTCTTTGATCATCGCTTACGCTCCTTGTATCAACCATGGCTTGAAGAAAGGTATGGGCAAGTCGCAAGCTGAGGAGAAGGCTGCTGTTGAGTGCGGTTACTGGCACTTGTGGCGTTACAACCCAGCTTTGGAGGCTGAGGGCAAGAATCCGTTCACCTTGGATAGCAAGGAGCCGGATTGGAGCAAGTTCCAAGACTTCCTGAAGGGTGAGGTTCGTTTCGCTTCTGTCATGAAACAGTATCCGGCTGAGGCAGCTGAGTTGTTCCAGGCAGCTGAGGATAACGCTAAGTGGCGTCTGCGCAGCTACAAGCGCTTGGCCGCTGAGAACTGGGATGTAGAGGCTTAATCCATAGAGGATTTATATTATAGGAAAGGGCTGTGCCGGAATGTTGGCACGGCCCTTTTTTTGATGTATGCTCGGCATGAGTATTAGCTAACGGGTGCAAGTCCCTAATGAGCCC
>ERZ779874.1162-NODE-1162-length-26909-cov-71.791018_pt1 | contig 26909 bp, 22 predicted proteins | sample MGYA00511031_ERZ779874 | MGnify/ENA primary metagenome ERZ779874 (study PRJEB29588, sample SAMEA2156850) | human gut metagenome | biome: human gut; feature: human-associated habitat; material: faeces | place: Denmark | collected 2008/2010 ...
TGGGACCGGTCAGTCTGGTGGCTTTGGGGGTAGGCGTGATTATCGGAGCCGGGCTATTCTCGATTACAGGAACGGTAGCTTCGGAATATACCGGCCCCGCTATTACGCTCTCATTCATCATCGCCGCTATCGGGTGTTGCTTTGCAGGTTTGTGTTATGCCGAGTTTGCTTCGATGATTCCCGTAGCAGGAAGCGCTTATACCTATTCGTATGCCACCATGGGCGAGCTGATTGCGTGGATTATCGGGTGGGACCTGGTGCTGGAATATACCGTGGCGGCTACTACGGTGAGCATCAGCTGGAGCCGGTATTTAGTGGTGTTCTTGCAAGGAGTAGGTATCGATTTGCCTCACACGCTGACCGCTTGCCCTTGGGATGGAGGAATCGTCAATATTCCCGCTATGGTAATCGTAGTGCTGATGAGCCTCATCTTAATGCGGGGAACGGCAGGAAGCTCCTTCTTCAACGGGCTGATTGTTTTCCTGAAAATCAGTGTCATTTTAGTATTTGTCTTTTTAGGCTGGAAATTCATTCAGGCAGATAATTATGTGCCCTACATCCCCGAAAACACCGGTAAGTTAGGTGAATTCGGCTTTTCGGGCATCCTGCGTGGAGCGGCTATCGTATTTTTCGCTTTCCTGGGATTCGATGCGGTAAGCACGGCAGCACAAGAAACAAAAAATCCTAAGCGTGACATGCCTATCGGCATTTTGGTTTCCCTCCTGGTTTGTACCATCTTATATATATTGTTTGCCCACGTCATGACAGGCGTGGCACATTATACCGAGTTCGACGGACAAGAAGGCATCGCGCCTGTAGCGGTCGCTATCGAGCACATGGGTGAGCCTGATGCCCAAGGAGTCATCATTCCCGCCTATCCGTGGTTGAACAAGGCGATTATCCTTGCCATCCTGTTCGGTTATTGCTCGGTAATTATGGTCACGTTGCTCGGACAGAGCCGCGTGTTCCTCAGCATGAGCCGCGACGGCCTGTTACCTCCCTTCTTTTCGCGCATCAATCCTCGTTTCCGCACGCCGGTACATAGCAATTTCTTATTCATGGTAGTGGTCAGCCTTTTGGCAGGATTTGTCCCGGCCCAAGTAGCAGGCGAAATGACCAGCATCGGCACGTTGCTTGCCTTTACCCTGGTATGTGCGGCGGTGTTGATTGTGCGTAAGACCATGCCCGATGTACATCGGGCGTTTAAGACCCCCTTTGTACCGTTTGTGCCTATCATGGGTATCCTGACGTGTTTGTGCATGATGTGCTTTCTTCCGGCGGACACCTGGATACGGCTGGTGCTTTGGATGCTGATAGGACTGGATGTGTATGCTTGCTACGGACGGAAACACAGTTGTCTGGAACCAGACCGGGCACACCGCAAAGGCGACACCGTATTGAACGTGTTGGGCTTGGTGCTGGCGGTATTGAGTGTCATCACAGGATTGTGGCACCAGCAGACTGTAGGTTGGGAAGCCGACAAGACTTTGCTGGTCATCTCTTTTGTCTTCGCCTTTACCCATTGTGCCTACTATATGTGGAGGCTCTGGCATCAGGCAAAGGCGCATGGATAATAAATAAAATTAAGAAGTGACACAAAAAACGAGATATGAACTATTAATAATAAAAGAAAAAGCTGTTATTTTACGCCAAATTAGACAGATATGGAAAAAGAAGAACTGATGCTGGCTATCCGGGCCTCGTTAGAAGCCGGAGCTGCGATAATGAACGTATATACCGATCCGGATGCGGATTTCGAAATAGAACGAAAAGCGGACAATTCACCTCTTACCATTGCCGACAAACGTTCGAACGAGGTGATAATGCGTCACCTCTCTACCCTGCCCTATCCTGTATTGAGCGAAGAAGGAAAAACCATCCCTACCGAAGAGCGGAGAGGATGGAAATCCTTATGGGTGGTCGACCCGCTGGACGGAACGAAAGAATTCATCAAGCGCAACGGGGAGTTTACGGTGAATATCGCATTCGTAAACGAAGGGAAACCCGAAGCTGGTGTCATCTATATTCCTGTAAGAAAAGAGCTTTATTTTGCGGATAAAGCGGTGGGGGCTTATAAGGTGGAACATGTCACGGCATCAGACGTCAACGGAACCTTCGAGTCTTTGCTGGCACGCGCACATCGCCTGCCTTATTCCGAAGATACTTCCAACGACACTTTCATTATCGTGGCATCGCGCTCGCACTTAAGTGCGGAGACCGAACAATATATATCCGAAATGGAACGGAAATACCCGAAAGTGGAAACGGTATCGCGAGGAAGTTCGCTTAAATTATGCTTGATTGCCGAAGGAAAAGCGGATGTCTATCCACGCTTTGCGCCTACCATGGAATGGGATACGGCGGCAGGCCATGCTATCGTATGCGCTTCGGGAGGTGAGGTATATCAGGCAGCACACCCTGATACACCTTTATTATATAATAAGGAGGACTTGTTGAATCCGTGGTTTATTGCTTATCCTAAAAAGAGAATGTCATGAATTTCGAGATAATCTTTGTATTGGTCGGGCTGATTGGGATGCTCGTTGCGCTTATCATGGACAAAATGCGTCCGGGCATCGTGTTGCTCTCGCTGGTCGTGGTATTCATGGCGGCAGGTATCATCACTCCCAAACAAATGGTGGCAGGATTCAGCAACCGAGGCATGATTACGGTGGCTTTGCTCTTCTTAGTGAGTGAAGGCATCCGGCAAAGTGGGGCTTTGGCAACTGTGATAAAGAAGCTCCTTCCTGAACGGAAAATGACGGTCTTACAAGCTCAGCTTCGTTTGCTTCCGATAGTAAGCGCCTTCTCGGCTTTCCTCAACAATACGCCCGTTGTGGTTATCTTTGCCCCGATTGTGAAAAACTGGGCGAAAAAGGTGGGGCTATCGTGCACCAAGTTCCTCATCCCTTTGTCGTATGCCACGATTTTGGGTGGGTTGTGTACCCTTATCGGTACATCTACCAACTTGGTGGTACACGGCATGATGATAGACCGGGGCTTGCCGGGCCTGAAAATGTTCGACCTTGCCTTTATCGGCATCCCTATCACCATTGCCGGCTTGCTTTTCATCTTTATAACTTCCAAAAAACTGCTTCCTGCCGAACGTCCCGATAATTTCGAGGAAGAAGAAGCGGACGCGGCAGAAGAAAACGGAAAGCACATCGTAGAAGTGGTGCTTGCTTCTCGCTTTCCTGGCTTGAAACGTAAACTGAAAAGCTTCGACTTCAAACGCCGCTACGGTGCTGAAATCAAAGAGATACGCCAAGGCGGACAGGTCATTACAGAAAACTTAGACGAAGTGCGCTTGCAAGAAGGCGACACGCTGGTATTGCTTGCCGATGACGCCTTCACCAAAGCGTGGGGCGACTCTTCGGTTTTCCTGATGATGACCAATGGAAAGGAAATCCCTTCGCGCCCCATGCCGGTATGGAAGAAATGGACGGCTCTGGCCCTGTTACTTATCATGATTATCGGAGCCACTATCGGCGAGCTTCCATATTTCCAGGAAAGTTTTCCTAACGTAAAGATGGATATGTTCTTCTTCGCGGCGGTCACGGCGGTAGTAATGGCTTGGCTCAAGATATTTCCGCCTAAAAAATATACCAAATACATCAGTTGGGACATCCTGATAACCATTGCTTGTGCCTTTGCCATCAGTGCGGCAATGGAAGAATCGGGCTTGGCGGCACTGATAGCCGAGTTTATCAAGAGTGTTTCGGGCTCATTAGGTGCATGGGGAGCCTTGGCATTGCTTTATTTCGTCACGCTTGTAGTGACCGAACTGATTACGAACAATGCTGCGGCGGCACTTGCCTTCCCGCTGGCACTGGAAACCGCAAGCCAGTTCGGAGTAGACCCGATGCCGTTCTTTATCGCTATCTGTATCGCCGCATCGGCAGGTTTTGCCACTCCGATAGGCTATCAGACAAACCTCATCGTACAAGGTGCCGGAAACTACAAGTTCACCGATTTCGTGAAGATAGGACTCCCGATGGACCTTATCGTGATGATACTCTCTATTGGACTTATCCCGCTGATCTGGCCCTTTGCTGCGGTGTAAATTTATCGATTTTCACCATAAAGCATACAAGCTCATAGGGTATTTACAATAAGTTTCCCCTCTGTGTCAGCCAGTGGCCTATGCGGTGAAACATAAATATATAAAATAGTAAATTGCAAAATAATAAATGAACAACATTTATCCGATATTTGACAAGATGCTGGCCCGTGCCGACAAGGAAGCCTTATTAGGTCAACACGGGCTGATGGTTTGGTTCACAGGTCTGAGCGGCTCGGGAAAGAGCACTATCGCCATTGCCCTTGAACGTGAACTGCAAAAACGCGGATTGCTTTGCCGCATTCTGGACGGAGACAACATCCGGAGCGGCATCAACAACAACTTGGGATTCTCGCCCGAAGACCGTGTAGAGAATATCCGGCGTATAGCCGAGGTAGGAAAATTATTCGTCGATACAGGCATCATTACCATAGCTGCCTTTATCAGTCCGAATAACCAGTTACGTGAGATGGCATCACGTATTATCGGCAAGGATGATTTTATGGAAGTATATGTCAGCACCCCGATAGAAGAATGCGAACGCCGGGATGTAAAAGGCTTGTATGCCAAAGCACGCCGAGGGGAAATCAAGGAATTTACGGGTATATCCGCTCCCTTCGAAGCTCCTGAACATCCTGCCCTGTCGCTCGATACCTCGAAGCTTTCACTGGAAGAATCTGTAAACCGACTCTTGGAATTGATACTGCCGAAAGTGAAACGAAATTAAAGTCATATATGATATCAAAGATATAAATTCTATAAATTATGGAAGAAACATACAATTTAAGCCACTTGAAAGAGCTGGAAGCGGAATCTATCCATATCATCCGGGAGGTAGCAGCCGAATTTGAGAATCCGGTAATGCTCTATAGCATCGGAAAAGACTCATCCGTCATGGTGCGGCTTGCCGAAAAGGCATTCGCACCGGGAAGACCGCCTTTCCCCTTGATGCACATCGACTCGAAATGGAAATTCAAGGAAATGCTTCAGTTCCGCGATACGTATGCCAAAGAGCATGGCTGGAAACTGATAGTGGAAAGCAACATGGAAGCGTTCCGTGCCGGAGTAGGTCCTTTCACGCATGGAAGCAAAGTCCATACCGACCTGATGAAGACCCAAGCCCTGCTTCATGCCCTCGATAAATATAAATTCGATGCAGCTTTCGGCGGTGCACGACGGGATGAAGAAAAATCGCGTGCCAAAGAGCGTATCTTCTCTTTCCGCAACGAGTTCCACCAATGGGATCCGAAGAACCAACGTCCTGAATTGTGGGACATTTACAATACCCGCATCCGCAAAGGTGAGAGCATTCGAGTGTTCCCTTTGAGCAACTGGACCGAACTGGACGTATGGCAATACATCCGTTTGGAGAAAATTCCTATCGTACCGCTTTACTTTGCTAAAGTACGTCCTACGGTCAACATCGACGGCCAATTGATTATGCCCGACGATGACCGCTTGCCCGAAAAATACCGCGACAAGATAGAGATGAAGAAAATCCGTTTCCGCACCTTGGGATGCTGGCCCTTGACCGGTGCCATTGAAAGTGAGGCAGATACCATTGAGAAAATCGTGGAAGAGATGATGACCACCACCAAGAGTGAACGTACGACCCGTGTCATCGACTTCGACCAAGAAGCCAGTATGGAGGAAAAGAAACGGGAAGGATACTTTTAAATGAACAATTAATAATTAATAACGATTCCTACATTCGTTTGTTGTTCATTACCTATTCATGCACCGTTATTAACGATTAATTGTTAATTATTAATTGAAGGAAAATGGAAGAAATAGATAAAACCAAATCAGGAAACCCGATGGAAGGCGAAGCCAGAGGCCGTATGTCTATTGAAGAGTTTCTGAAAAAGGATGAAGAAAAGGACTTGCTGCGTTTTCTTACCGCAGGTTCGGTAGACGATGGCAAATCCACCCTTATCGGACGCTTGCTTTTCGATAGCAAGAAAATTTACGAAGACCAGCTTGACGCACTTGAGCGTGATAGCAAACGTGTGGGCAATGCGGGCGAACACATCGACTATGCCCTTTTGCTCGACGGACTGAAAGCCGAACGTGAACAAGGCATCACCATCGACGTGGCATACCGGTATTTCTCTACCAACCACCGCAAATTTATTATAGCCGACACTCCGGGACACGAACAATACACGCGCAACATGATTACCGGTGGTTCTACCGCTAACCTGGCGGTTATCCTCGTCGATGCACGTGCCGGAGTCATTACCCAAACCCGCCGACATTCATACCTTGTTTCCTTATTGGGCATCAAGCATGTGGTATTGGCGGTAAACAAGATGGACTTAGTAGACTTTTCGAAAGAAGTGTTTGATAAAATTGTAGCCGATTATAAGGCGTTCATCACCCCACTGGGTGTGCCCGATATCACTTGTATCCCGCTTTCGGCTCTTGATGGAGACAATGTAGTAGAAAAGTCCACACGTACTCCGTGGTACGAAGGCCCTTCCTTGCTGGAATTCCTTGAAAACGTACATATCGGAAACGACCACAACCTGACCGATTTCCGCTATCCCGTGCAATATGTGCTCCGCCCGAATCTTGATTTCCGCGGATTCTCATCCAAAGTAGCTTCGGGTGTCGTACGCAAGGGAGATGAAGTAATGGCACTTCCTTCGGGAAAGAAAACCCACGTGAAAGCCATTTACTCGCCTGACGGAGAATGTGGCTATGCGTATCCTCCCATGTCCGTCACCCTGACATTGGAAGACGAAATAGACGTATCACGCGGCGAAATGCTGGTACATCCCGATAACGTGCCGATGATAGGACGCAACTTCGAGGCAATGCTGGTATGGATGGACGAAGAAAAAATGGACATGGAAAAATCGTTCTTCCTGAAACAGACCACCAACACCAGCCGTACCCGCATCGATAGCATCAAGTATAAAGTGGATGTCAACACGATGGAACATCTTTCGCTTGAAAATGGGAAACTGACCAAAGAGACATTGCCTTTGGAACTGAACCAAATCGCCCACGTAGTGCTCACTTCATCGAAAGAACTGTTCTTCGACCCGTATACCCAAAACAAGGCTACAGGCGCATTCATCCTTATCGACCCGATAACGAACAACACCAGTGCCGCCGGCATGATTATCAACCGGGTAGAGGATAAGGACATGCACACTACGATGGAAATCCCGGTACTCGATTTACCCAAATTGGGCATCGCTCCAGAACATTACGCAGCGATAGAAACCGTAGTGAAAGAACTGGAACGCCGCGGATACGCAATTGAGATAAAGAAGTAAGTTTTTTAATGAAGAATGAAGAGGTAAGAATGAAGAACGTTGATTGATTCGCGTCATTCTTAGTTCTTCATTCTTAACTCCTCATTTATAATATGGGTTTATTAGAATTCAGCAAATTACCGGTGAACACGTTGGTGGGCGCCGACTGGAAAACATTCAATGAGATAACACGAGGACGGGTAATTGATCCGAATTACCGGGGAAAATACCGCTTGACCAAAGCCGTATGCCGCCTGCTCTCTATATTGAAACCGCTGCAAGACAAGAAATACGAAAAGCTTTTGGCATCCAAACCCCTCGAACACGATCCGGTATTCATCCTCGGGCATTGGCGGAGCGGAACCACTTTCATGCACAACGTTTTTTCATGCGACAAGCATTTCGGATATAACACCACATACCAGACCGTATTCCCGCACCTGATGATGTGGGGGCAACCTTTCTTTAAGAAAAACATGAGTTGGCTGATGCCCGACAAGCGTCCTACAGACAATATGGAACTTGCCGTAGATTTGCCTCAAGAAGAAGAGTTCGCCCTCACCAACATGATGCCTTATACGTATTATAACTTTTGGTTCCTGCCCAAACACATGCAAGAGTATGCCGACAAGTATCTACTCTTCGAAGACATTACGGATGCTGAGCTGAAGGTATTCGAAGAAACCTTTACCAAGCTTATCAAGATTTCGCTCTGGAACACTGGAGGCACCCAGTTTCTCAGTAAGAATCCCCCTCACACAGGCCGCGTGAAGGAATTGGTGAAGATGTTCCCCAACGCCAAGTTCATCTACCTGATGCGTAATCCCTATACGGTGTTCGAATCTACCCGAAGCTTCTTCACCAATACCATCAAGCCCCTCCAGCTACAAGGCATCACCCCCGAAGAGCTTCAGGAAAATATCCTTTCGGTCTATGCCAAGCTTTATCATAAGTATGAGACAGACAAACACTTCATTCCCGAAGGCAACCTGGTGGAAGTGCGCTTCGAAGATTATGAAAAGAACGCATTCGACCTGACACAAGAAATCTATCAGAAACTTTCTTTGCCCGGATTCGAAGAGGCTCGTCCCGCTATCGAAGCATACGTCAACAAGAAAAAGGGTTATAAGAAAAACAAGTATCAATACAAGCCCGAAACGGTAGAGCTGGTAGAAAAACACTGGGGATTTGCCCTTGATGAATGGGGATATAAAATTAACCCATAAATACAACCTGCCCATAACCAGCTTTTGTATATACACGCAGACGACACGCCATCCTACGGATAACACAAATGTATTTTTAAGAAGCTGTTTTGAATTTATCGTGCGATGATTTGGGATGAGTTTTTGAGGCATTTTCGCTTCTGTGATGAGGAAGATAGCGGGCTATCTGACGAAGAACAGGAGCGAAAAGGACCCAAAAATCGCCCAAAGCACACACGAAAACGGATACATCAAGCCAAGAAAAACTTTTTGGAGAAATTCAAAACAGTTTCTAAGAACATCCCGTGAAAATCCGTCTCATCCGTGTCGTCTGCGTGCTAATAAGTTATCGAGGGGATGCTTACCCTGTTAAAGTACAAGTCATTTCCCTTTAGCCACTTCTTCGGTCTTCACTTTCCGAAGCAGGTCGGACGCGAATATAAAGTCGTTCAACCGCTGGTTGGTAGCGGTAAATACCTGATCTTTATTTCCTTCCCATTCCTTATGCCCTTGATAGATATACAAGATACTATCACCTATGCCCAATACCGAATTCATATCGTGGGTATTGATAATGGTGGTCATGTTGTATTCTGTCGTAATATCGTGCACCAACGCATCAATTACCAAAGAAGTTTTCGGGTCAAGTCCTGAGTTCGGTTCATCACAAAAGAGGTATTGAGGCTGGAGCGCAATGGCACGGGCGATAGCCACACGCTTTTGCATACCGCCGCTTATCTCGCCCGGATACTTATTTTGCGCATCAAGCAAATTAACACGGTCCAAACAGAACTGGGCACGCTTTACCCGTTCACGATAAGTCTTATTTGAAAACATATCAAGAGGGAACATCACATTTTGCAATACAGTCAACGAGTCGAACAAAGCAGCACTTTGGAAAATCATACCCATTTCCCGCCGCAAGGACTTCTTTTCTTTCTTGTCCATACCTAAGAAATTACGCCCGTCGTACAACACTTCCCCTGCATTCGGTGTAAGCAATCCTACCAGACACTTCATCAGGACGGTTTTTCCCGAACCGCTTTGCCCGATAATCAGGTTGGTCTTTCCGTTTTCGAAAGTGAAACTGATGTCTTCCAATACATTTTTATCTTCGAAAGACTTATATATCGATTTGATTTCTATCATGATGATTACGCTTTAACTAAGTAGTTGGGTTAGAATCAAGTCGGAAAACAGAATCAATACGCTGCTCGATACGACAGCGTCGGTACTTGCTTTCCCCACTGCAATAGAGCCTCCCTCGACAGTATAGCCAAAGAACGCCGAAACGCTGGCTATGATGAACGCAAAAAACAACGACTTGATGAAGCTGCACCACACGTACCATTCCACAAAACAATACTGGATACCGTATTCAAGGTCGGTAGCATTCATGATACCGGCAAACCATGCGGTACAGAAGGCTCCTATCACTCCGGCAAATATACTGAATACGACCAAAAACGGGATCATGGTCATCAATCCCAGTATCTTGGGCAAAATGAGGTAGGAAGCCGAATTTACCCCCATGATATCAAGCGCGTCAATCTGCTGGGTGACACGCATCGTACCCAGCTCGGAAGCAATATTCGAACCAACCTTTCCGGCAAGGATCAAACACATGATAGAGGATGAAAACTCTAACAAAAGGATTTCACGGGTCGTGTAACCTACCACGAAACGCGGCATCCACGGACTTTCGATGTTCAGCTTAATCTGTATGCAAATAACTGCACCGATAAAGAAAGAAATAAGCAACACAATCCCGATGGAATTGATGCCCAACTGCGCCATTTCGTTGACGTATTGCTTGAAATACATCCGAAAGCGTTCGGGACGCGCGAAGACTCTTCCCATCAGCATCATGTATTTCCCTAAAGTTGAAATTGGCTTTACCATAATCTTATTCAAGTATGATTTTTGTGCAAAAGTACGGTTTTTTAGCTATATTATAATAAAAGGAAGGAGGAAAATCGGATGAATGACCACATAACCCAAGTTTTTTACTACTTTTGCCGAAGATTTTTATCAAGCAACGAAATTTAAAGCTATATGGCAGAACAGGAAAACCAGCAACAAGCTACAGGAACGTTTGAACTTCCAGCTGACGGGCGCATGGTGCTCCGTACGGAAAACTTAGTGAAGAAGTATGGCAAACGTACGGTGGTGAGCCATGTTTCTATCAATGTGAAGCAAGGAGAAATCGTCGGGCTATTGGGACCGAACGGAGCAGGAAAGACGACCTCTTTCTATATGACCACCGGCCTGATTGTCCCCAACGAAGGACACATCTACCTGAACAACCAGGATATAACCAGTTACCCGGTGTACAAACGGGCGCAGAACGGCATCGGTTATCTGGCGCAAGAGGCTTCGGTATTCCGCAAGATGAGCGTGGAAGACAACATCGCTTCGGTACTGGAATTGACCAAGACATCGAAAGAATATCAAAAAGAAAAACTGGAAAGCCTGATTGCCGAGTTCCGCCTGGAGAAAGTACGCAAGAATTTAGGCGACCAACTTTCGGGTGGCGAACGCCGACGTACCGAAATAGCCCGTTGCCTGGCCATCGACCCGAAGTTCATCATGCTGGACGAACCTTTCGCCGGAGTCGACCCGATTGCAGTAGAAGATATCCAGCACATCGTATGGAGGCTGAAAGACAAGAATATCGGCATCCTGATAACCGACCACAACGTGCAGGAAACACTGAGCATCACCGACCGCGCTTATCTGCTGTTCGAAGGAAAAATCTTATTCCAAGGAACGCCCGAAGAACTTGCCGCCAACAAAATCGTGCGCGAGAAATACTTGAGCAACAGCTTTGTGCTCCGCCGGAAAGATTTCCAGATGAAAGATATACGCGAATAGTTTTCTGCCTCGGCCTCGCCCCTGGAGCAAAGCCAACTATCTGCACAGGCAGAAGAAGCCGTTTGCATCAGGCATCTCACATAGCCGCGCAGACCGATGAATATAAGTGCGGAGAGGCGGGCTTTTATGGAAAATTTGGTTTGACATTTGGTTATTGCAAGATAAAACATTATTTTTGCAACCTCATTATAAAATATTTCGAAACATAGTAGTAATTAAAACAATAAGTCGGAAATGAATATTTCATTGCAAAATGTAGACAAGGTAAGCGCAGTGCTTACCGTTCAGATTGAAAAAGCTGACTATCAGGACAAAGTAGAAAAAGCGTTGAAGACACTCCGCAAGCGGGTGAATATGCCGGGTTTCCGTCCGGGAATGGTGCCTATGGGCTTAATAAAAAAGCAATACGGCACATCGGTATTGGTAGAAGAAGTAGACAAACTGATGCAAGAAAAGGTGAACGAATATATCCGTGAAAACAAAGTGGATATGTTGGGCACACCGCTTCCGAAAGAAAGCAACGTAGATTTCACGAAAGACGAAAACTTTGAATTCGCTTTCGATATCGCTTTGGCTCCTGAATTTACAGTAGACCTTTCGGCCAACGATACCATCGATTATTACGACATCAACGTAACCGATGAAATGGTAGACCAGCAAGTGAAGATGTACACACAGCGTACCGCTAAATATGAAAAGGTAGAAGACTACCAAGACAATGACTTGCTGAAAGGCCTGCTTGCCGAACTGGACGAAAACGGCAATACAAAAGAAGGCGGCATTCAGGTAGAAGGCGCGGTAATGATGCCCACCTACATGAAGAACGATGACCAGAAAGCCATCTTCAACGGCGCAAAGACAAACACGGTGCTGGTATTCAACCCCTCAACCGCATTCGACAACAACGAAGCCGAATTAGCTTCACTGATGAAAATCAAGAAAGAAGAAGTAGCCGCCCATACAGGCAACTTCAGCTTCCAGATTGACGAAATCACCCGTATGATTCCGGGCGACCTGAACCAAGAGTTGTTCGACCAAGTACTGGGTGAAGGCAAGGCACACAACGAAGAAGAATTCCGTGCACAGATCAAAGAAACCATCGCCAAGCAATTCGAAGCAGACAGCGACTATAAGTTCCTGATTGACGTACGCACGTATGTGTCAGGCAAAATCGGCAAACTGCAATTTGCAGACGAACTGATGAAACGCATCATGCTGGAAAACAACAAGGATAAAGGCGAAGAGTTTGTCACCGAGCACTACGAAAAGAGCCTTGAAGAACTGACCTGGCACCTGATTAAAGAAAAATTAGTAGCTGCACACAACATCAAAGTGGAACAAGCCGACATCAATGAGATGGCAAAAGAAGCTACCCGTGCCCAATTCGCTCAATACGGCATGATTAACGTGCCCGATGAATTACTGGAAAACTATTCAAAGGAAATGCTGAAGAAACGCGAAAGCATAGAAGCTTTGGTAAACCGTGCCATCGAAGCGAAGTTATCCGAAGCGCTCAAAGCTCAAGTTACATTGAATCATAAAGCAATATCAGCAGAAGATTTCAATAAGATGTTCGAGTAATTTCCTTTCCGCTGGCGAAAGTAAATTGCTAAAAACATGCTTAAAGAGAAGTTTTTAATTTGGCATTCCGTCAAGCAAGCAGAAGTTTTTGTACTTTTGCCCCTCGGAAAAAGAAGCCGGCTTAAAAGCTTCTCTTTTTATTCACAACTAAAAAATGGAAAGACAAATGGATGATTTTAGAAAATATGCTGTCAAACATTTGGGTATGAACAGCATGGTACTCGACGACGTAATCAAGTCGCAGGGTTATTACCTAAACCCTTATATCTTGGAAGAACGCCAGTTGAACGTAACACAACTCGATGTATTCTCGCGCCTGATGATGGACCGTATCATCTTCCTGGGCACTCCTATCGATGATTATACGGCAAATACCTTACAGGCACAATTGCTGTATCTGGACTCGGTAGATTCAGGAAAAGATATTTCCATTTACATCAACTCGCCGGGCGGATCAGTATATGCCGGCCTGGGCATTTACGACACAATGCAATTCATCGGCAGCGATGTGGCTACCATCTGTACCGGCATGGCGGCTTCGATGGCTGCGGTATTGCTGGTAGCAGGCAAGGAAGGCAAGCGTTCGGCACTTACCCATTCGCGGGTAATGATTCACCAACCGATGGGAGGCGCACAAGGACAGGCTTCGGATATCGAAATCACCGCCCGTGAGATTCAGAAATTAAAGAAAGAACTTTATACCATCATCGCCGACCATTCTCATACCGACTTTGATAAAGTATGGGCCGATTCCGACCGCGACTACTGGATGACGGCACAAGAAGCGAAAGAGTATGGCATGATTGATGAAGTGTTGGCACGCAAACCGGCTTTATAACCAAGCTTTTCACCACAGAGGACTGCAAAAGCAAAGAGAGAGAAAAAAATAAAACTCCTTAACCCCATGTCCCCTGTTGTAAAAAACTGATAACTAATTAATGAAAGGATAAAAACATTGGAAGACAAGACAAATCAAAGAGGCAAACGGCGCTGTAGCTTTTGCGGGCGTTCAGAAACAGAGGTAGGATTCCTCATAACGGGAGTCAACGGATGTATCTGCGACAGTTGTGCCGAGCAAGCACACGAAATCGTACAAGAAGCCACACGCCAAAAGAAAGGCAGTCTGAACCTTAACTTGAAAGATTTGCCGAAGCCAAAGGAAATCAAAGATTTTCTCGACCAATATGTCATCGGACAGGACAGCGCGAAGCGTTACCTTTCGGTTGCGGTTTATAACCACTACAAACGGTTGCTCCAACCCGAAACGAAGGATGACATAGAAATCGAGAAATCGAATATTATCATGGTGGGAAGCACCGGAACGGGAAAAACGTTGCTGGCGCGTACCATTGCCAAGTTGTTGCACGTTCCTTTTACCATTGTAGACGCTACGGTACTGACCGAAGCCGGTTACGTAGGCGAAGATATCGAAAGTATCTTGACCCGCCTGCTACAGGTAGCCGATTATAATGTAGAAGAAGCGGAAAGAGGCATCGTGTTCATTGATGAAATCGACAAGATTGCACGCAAAGGAGACAATCCTTCCATCACCCGTGACGTAAGCGGCGAAGGAGTACAACAAGGCTTGCTTAAACTGTTAGAAGGTTCCATCGTCAATGTTCCTCCTCAGGGCGGGCGCAAGCATCCGGAACAAAAACTGATTCCGGTCAACACGAAGAACATCCTGTTTATCTGCGGCGGCGCTTTCGATGGTATCGAACGTAAGATAGCCCAGCGTCTCAACACACATGTGGTAGGATATAGCGCGGCGAAAGAAACGGTAAATATCGACCGTAAGAACCTGATGCAATACATAGCCCCGCAAGACTTGAAATCGTTTGGTCTGATTCCCGAAATTATCGGACGTTTGCCGATATTGACTTATCTGAATCCGCTAGACCGCACGGCACTACGTAATATCCTGACCGAACCCAAGAACTCTATCATCAAGCAATACATAAAACTATTTGAGATGGATGGAGTAAAACTGGAATTCGAGCCGGAAGTATTCGAATACATCGTCGATAAGGCCATTGAATATAAGCTGGGTGCCCGTGGATTGCGTTCTATCGTCGAGACCATCATGATGGATACAATGTTCGAGATTCCTTCGCACAAGGTCGATACCTTTACGGTGACACTGGATTATGCGAAAGAACAGATGGGAAAAGCGAACATTTCACGCCTGCAAATGGCTTAAAACGTAGACCGTGATGGAAAAATGCAGTTTTTCGTAGAAAATATTCCCCAGAAATTTGCATAATATCAAAAGTTGTTTATAACTTTGTTAAAAGGAAAAAGGAATTATTTTCTTGAGAACTAAAAATAACATCACTTAAAACGAAGAGACAATGACGGAAAACATCAATTTAGCAGCACAATTGAAAAAGTATTTCGGTTTCGATACTTTTAAGGGAAACCAGGAAGCAATTATTCGTAACCTGCTGGCAGGAAAAGATACATTCGTGTTAATGCCTACCGGAGGGGGGAAATCTTTGTGTTATCAGTTGCCTTCCTTATTAATGGAAGGTACGGCTATCGTGATATCTCCGCTCATTGCCTTGATGAAAAATCAAGTAGATGCGATGCGCAACTATAGCGATGAAGACGGAGTGGCGCATTTCATCAATTCTTCATTGACAAAATCGGCAATCGACCAGGTGAAGTCGGACATCTTGGCAGGAAAGACCAAGTTGCTGTACGTGGCTCCCGAATCATTGACGAAAGAAGAAAACGTTGATTTTCTGAAGCATGTAAAAATATCTTTTTACGCCGTTGACGAGGCACACTGTATATCGGAATGGGGACATGATTTCCGACCTGAATACCGCCGCATCCGACCGATTATCAATGAAATCGGTAAAGCACCCGTAATCGCATTGACCGCTACGGCAACTCCAAAGGTGAAGATGGATATCCAGAAGAACTTAGGCATGAACGGCGCAGTCGAATTCAAGTCTTCGTTCAATCGTCCGAACTTATATTATGAAGTACGTTCCAAAACGAACAACATAGACAAGGATATCATCCGCTTCATCAAGCAAAACCCCGACAAGTCGGGCATTATCTATTGCCTGAGCCGGAAGAAAGTAGAGGAACTTGCTGAAATTCTTCAAGCCAACGGCATCAAGGCACGCCCCTACCACGCAGGAATGGATTCGGCCGCACGCAATGCCAACCAAGATGCTTTCCTGAAAGAAGATATAGACGTGATTGTAGCGACCATCGCATTCGGTATGGGAATCGACAAACCCGACGTGCGGTTTGTCATTCATTACGATATGCCGAAAAGCCTGGAAGGATATTACCAAGAAACAGGACGTGCCGGACGTGACGGAGGAGAAGGCCAGTGCATAACGTTCTATTCGAACAAAGACCTGCAAAAGCTGGAGAAGTTTATGCAGGGAAAACCCGTGTCCGAACAAGAAATCGGAAAGCAATTGCTTTTGGAAACGGCCGCTTATGCAGAGTCGTCACTGTGCCGCAGAAAGGTATTGTTGCATTACTTCGGCGAAGAATATACAGAAGATAATTGTGGTAATTGTGATAACTGTTTAAATCCGAAGAAACAAGTGGAGGCTCAGGATTCATTGTGCGCAGTGATTGAAACAATCATTGCGGTAAAAGAGAATTTCAAACAAGACTATATTGTCGACATCCTGTTAGGGAAAGAGACAAGTGAAGTGTTGGCACATAAACATGAAGAACTGGAAGTGTTCGGTTCTGGCATGGGAGAAGACGAACGTTTGTGGAATGCAATAATTCGTCAGGCACTGATAGCTGGTTATTTAAGCAAAGATGTGGAAAACTACGGTTTGCTGAAAGTAACAGCAGAGGGACGTAAGTTCCTGAAAAAGCCCAAATCTTTCAAGATTGTAGAAGATACCGATTTCGATGAAGAGGAAATCGAAGAGGTTCCCATACGCGGAGGAGCTTCGTGTGCGGTCGATCCGGTATTGTTCTCCATGCTGAAAGACTTGCGCAAGAAAATGTCGAAGAAGTTGGACGTTCCGCCTTATGTCATTTTCCAGGATCCTTCATTAGAGGCAATGGCAACTATCTACCCCATCACGTTAGAAGAATTGCAAAACATTCCGGGAGTAGGGGCAGGAAAAGCGAAACGTTACGGACAGGAGTTCTGCGACTTGATTAAGAAACATTGCGAAGAAAATGAAATCGATCGTCCGGAAGACTTGCGCGTACGTACGGTAGCCAACAAATCGAAATTAAAAGTGTCTATCATCCAAAGTATAGACCGCAAGGTAGCTTTAGATGATATAGCGGTAGCGAAGGGCATCGAGTTCAATGAATTGCTTGATGAAATAGAAGCTATCGTTTATTCGGGCACCAAATTGAATATCGATTATTTCCTGGAAGACGTAATGGATGAAGACCACATGCTCGACATCTATGATTATTTCAAGGAATCGACTACCGACAACATCGATGATGCCATGAGTGAATTGGGAGGTGATTATACCGAAGAAGAAATTCGGTTGGTACGTATCAAGTTCATTTCCGAAATGGCCAACTAAAACCAGCCGGTTTAACCAAAAAAAGAAAGGAATCATAACAAGAAAACCAACCAACTTGTCATGATTCCTTTTTTGTGTAATCACCTGCGTGTGGGTAATGTAAACTCTTGCCAGTCATATTCTGTCCCTTCATAGTCGGCCACAGCTATGTGGATAGTAACTTCCCCGTCTTTTAACCGTTTTCCTCCTTTTAAATGCGCAGTGTATTTAATACCGTTATGAGGTTCAATCTGTTCTATCATGACCGAAGGCGATACATAGATACGCTTGTTATCGGTTTGCACAATCGGCACAGCGTTGAATACCGTTTCATGGCTGGTATTAATAATTTCAAAGATAACCTTACTCTGCTCTTCCGACTGGATTACATGATCGCGGTTCTCGTCAATAAAACGGATGTTGCGGATTTGTAAATACCCTACACCCGAAGGAGAACTATCCGTACGGGGAGTGTAAACAGGCTGTTCCTCAGCCTGATATGCTTGCGCCTTACGCTCTTGTGCCGAACCGACAGCTCCTCCGATAGCCGCTCCAGCCAGTGTCCCTACCAATGTGCCGATAGCCGAGCCACGGTAACCTCCGTCCCAATGTCGGTTGCTGCCAACCAGACCGCCTATCGCTCCCCCTACATTCCCGCCTATGGAGGCTCCTGCCATTGTAGTGGCAGCCTGATATGTACTGCCGCATCCGCATAGTACCAGCGATGCCAAGCCTAAAACGATTATGCCCTGTTTCATATTTTCCGGTTTTAGATTCATCCTTGAACAAAGATAATGAAAGAGTTTGGATTTACCACCCCTTCTCCTGCTTAAACTTTGTTATGATTCCCTTTTGCAGACTTCCACACATCCGATATTTTTTTAATGAATGTCCGCATCTTGCCAATTAATCCTGCCCCCACACAGGCATATCGCGGAATCCATACTTGTTTATTCGAATCTTTATTTGTATATTTGCTGCATAAAAATAAATAAAGTATGAAGAAAGCAGTAAACGGTTGGCTGAATATCCTGATAGGATGCGCTATTTTAGCGGCAGGTTTTGTATTTTTCATTAATCCCTATAACATTGTTCCCGGCGGCGTGTACGGAGCAAGCATCGTATTACATAATTTGTTTCCTTCCGTCCAGGTCGGTACGTTCGGATATATGTTTGACATTCCGTTACTCATCCTTTCGGTTGTCTTTTTAGGAACCAAGCTGGGAGCGCGCACCATTGCCGCAGCATTGATTACCCCCTTATTGATGAACGTAATGTCACGCTTGGCATACCCCACGCAGGAAGCCCTACATGCGCTCGACCCTTCACTGCTTTTAGGCGGGATTATGAATTTATCAGACCACCTGATGCTGACTTGTGTAATGGGAGCGGTACTGATAGGTATTGGAAGCGGCATCGTAGTAAAGAATCAAGCGACAACAGGAGGAAGCGACATTGTGGCGATGATGCTTCAAAAGTATATGCATATCCGTTTTTCACGGGCTATATTATTGGTAGACGGAATGGTTGTTTGTTTCGGCCTGCTGGTTATCGGATTCGGATTGGGAGGCAAAGAAATATCCGATGAACCTTCCGTTTATTTGTCGTTATATTCCTTGATAGCCATCTTCATCATCTCACGGGTAATCGCTTACATGATAAACGGCTCGAAGAACGACAAGCTGATATTTGTCATCAGCAATAAAAGTTTGACCGATTTACATCAGTACATTTTAAAAGATTTAGACCGCACAGCTACCTGTATCAAAAGCAGCGGGCTTTATACGAAAGAAGAGAAAGAAATGATTTTCCTGGTGGTCAGCTACAAAGAAGTGGCGGGTGTGAAAGCTACGATAAAGTTAGCCGACCCACGCGCTTTCGTCGTAGTTACCGATGCGTATGACACGTTTGGAGAAGGATGGAAGCAACTCCCGTCGGCTAATGACATAGAGCCGGAATGACAACTTTACAGGCACCATACAAATCCTCCTTATCCGAATCCATAATCCTATCGGGCTGTGGCCACACTTATAAGAAAAAAAAGAATATATACTGCATCGGCTGTTGAATATATACTGCAACCGCACATGAATATATACTGCATCGGCCGATGCAGTATATATTCATAATTTTGCCCTATCGTCTGTACTTCCAGTTATACATCAGCGCCAAGTCGAGCAACTTGCCCGAAGCGACTTTCATCCGACAGACAATGGAAGCTATCTTGACACATACGCACGCATAAAGTACATAAAGCACAAAAGAAGCAGCCAAGCCGGCAATCAAAGGAAACAGAGCCGCTTGCATATCCCCAGCCACGCTCGCTATCGCCATGCCTTCCGCATGGCTGAGATTGCCGAAAGCCATAGCCACGCCTGTAAATGTGCCTAAAACACCTAAAGCCAACGTAAGGATTGTAAACACTTTTATCCACAAACGGCTTCTATACAGGCTGCCCCTTTGCACCTCGGCACACAAAGCCATCGCTTTCTCCATGATATCCAAGTCATTGTCAATCTTCCGCAAACCCGTGCTACATACCGACGCTACAGGTCCCCGTGTGTTCCGGCAAACGTCTAACGCAGCTTCCACATCACCTTTCTCGACGGCGGATTCTATCTTTTCCAGCAATTTCTTCGTATCGGCATCAGAACTATTTAAAGAAACCATATGCACGACACAAAGAAGCAACCCCGATGCAAAGGCCGCAAACACTCCTGCGACAAGCCAGGCATTTTCCCCGGCAAGCCCGGAACGCAAAGTCTCGCATACGCCTTCTTGCCTTACCACTCCCGCCGTATCCGCCGCTACCTGCCCATAGCTTTCCAACGGCTCGAATGCAACTAAGGCATCTACATTCTGAGCCAATGCAGACCGAATCATCCCCAACGACAGCACACCTGCCATTGCAAGAATCGCAAAAAAACTTCTCATTGTGGAATACTTTTTAATCTTAACGACATCTACCGCCTCAAAAAAGGCTTTGTGCGGAGAGAACGGGATTCGAACCCGTGATACGCTTTTGACGTATACACGCTTTCCAGGCGTGCCTCTTCAACCACTCGAGCATCTCTCCTTGCTTCTTGGAAACCGGATGCAAAAGTAGGCTTTATTTTTGATTTCACCTAAATTTTGCCCCTAAAACTCTTCCCGACAGAGATACAATTAATATATTTTAAGCAATATGCACCGATTATCCCCACATCAAACGCAAAGGCGCAAAAGCTTTATATCGCCCGACTGGACCGTTTGTGCTTTTGCGCCTCCGCGTTTGATATAAAAGCATGCCGCTTCATGTTATCTTAAACACTTTCAACGCATTTTCCGAAGTGACACGGGCTATTTTATCCCACGTCGTTCCGTAAATATCCGATAATTTTTCGGCTACCTTTATAATATAAGCGCTTTCGTTCCGCTTGCCCCGATAAGGCACCGGAGCCAGATAAGGCGAATCGGTCTCCAACACCACACGTTCCAAAGGAACCACAGCTTTCAACAAGGCAGGCAAAACACTCTTCTTAAAAGTTACTGTCCCGTTCACACCCAACATAAATCCGGAGTATTCCAACAAACGGGCCGCATCGTCTTCCGTCCCTGAAAAACAATGGAAGATGCCTTTCAGATTTTCGTGCTTATAAGGCGACAGCACCTCCAGCAACTCCGGATAAGCGGAACGGCAATGGACAATCAAAGGCAAGCCGGACGCCAACGCCCAACGGATTTGCCGGTCGAACACATCCAGCTGCTCTTTTCGGTAAGTCGTATCCCAGTAAAAATCCAAACCGACCTCACCGATGCCATAGAATTTCCTGTCCGAACGAAACCACTCCTCTACCCGCTTCAACCGGACCTCCCAGTCGGCGTCGACCGAAGTGGGATGCAACCCTATCATCGGATAACAACCATCGTGCGTGTCACATAAAGCCAACATACGCTCTACCGACGTATCATCGATATTAGGCATGAACAAACGGGTCACTCCCGCTTTGCCAGCCCGGATAAGCACCAATTCCCGGTCTTCATCAAATTCTTCGACAAAGAGATGGGTATGTGTATCTATCAAGCCTAACATATCCATTATAAGTTTCGATGCATCAATCCGGTTACAAACTCTTGCAAAAAGCGCTTACACCCTTGTTCCACCTGTACCTGTTCCAACAGGCGCATTCCTTCCTGGTAATACGCTTCTACTTTGTCCTGGCAGATATCGCCTGCCTTTACCTTGTTATATATGGCGGTGACAGCCGCAATCTTGCGGGCAGGCTCAAACTCTTTGGCTGTAACCCAACGGAGCAAGTCGGCACGGGTCTCTTCGTCCGCCTTCTCGAAAGCTGTAATCAGCATAAAAGTTTTCTTGTTGCAAAGGATATCACCTCCGATATTTTTGCCGAACACCTTCGGGTCGCCATACACATCCAGCCAATCGTCCTGCAACTGGAACGCCAATCCGATACGGATACCGAAGTCGTACAACGTTTGGGCATCCTGCACAGAAGCACCTCCCAATATGGCACCAACCTTCAATGCTCCCGCCAGCAAAACCGAAGTCTTCAGGCGTATCATTCCGATGTACTCACCGACTGTCACATCCTGCCGTGTTTCGAACTCCATATCCCACTGTTGCCCTTCACACACTTCCAGAGCTGTCTGCGAAAAGACTTCCATCACCGGTTTGACATATTCCGCCGGACAATCTTGCATCAAGAACTGGTAAGCGAGGATAATCATCGCATCACCCGATAGGATAGCGGCATTTTCATCCCAACGTTTGTGCACGGTAGGTTTTCCCCTGCGCATATCCGCCTTATCCATCAGGTCGTCGTGCAACAAAGTGAAATTATGATAAGTCTCCAAAGCGACAGCCTGCGGAAGAACAGACCGCACATCTTCTTTAAACAAATTGTAAGCAAGCAACATCAACACGGGACGGATACGCTTCCCGCCAATGTCGAGCACATATTCTATCGGTTCGTACAACCCCTTCGGATTGCGCGCATAAGCCAACCCATTCAGGTACGAATGGAAAAGTTCCTGTAATTCCTTCGGTGTTTGTTGTTTCATGATATTCTTTTGCTTTTTTAAATACTCTGTCCTGCAAATATAGCAGAAAACTTAAAACGACCCATCGAATAAAGAAAGAATTATCGTGAAAATGCGTATCTTTGAACCGCAAACCATAAAGAAAAACTGATATGAAAAAAATAACCATCGCCATCGACGGATTCTCCTCCTGCGGGAAGAGCACCATGGCCAAGGATTTGGCAAAAGAAATCGGATACATCTATATAGACAGCGGAGCCATGTACAGAGCCGTTACCCTGTATTGCATCAACCACCGGCTCTTCAACGAAGACGGCAGCATACAGACCGACGAACTGAAAGAACAGATGAACAACATACACATCTCCTTCCGACTGGACAAGGAAACCATGCGTCCTCGCACTTGCCTGAACGGCGAAGACGTGGAAGATCGGATACGCACATTGGAAGTATCGTCGAAAGTCAGCCCTGTAGCCGCAATTGGGTTTGTACGTGAAGCATTGGTACGCCAACAGCAAGAAATGGGTAAAGAAAAAGGCATCGTCATGGACGGACGAGACATCGGCACGGCGGTATTTCCCGATGCAGAACTGAAGATTTTCGTGACCGCATCGCCCGAAATACGTGCGCAACGCCGTTACGATGAATTATGCGCCAAAGGACAAGCCGCATCATTCGAAGACATCCTGCACAATGTGGAAGAGCGCGACCGTATCGACCAAAGCCGTGAAGTAAGCCCGCTCCGCCAAGCGGAAGATGCCATCGTATTAGACAACAGCCATTTGACCATTGCCGAACAGAAAGAATGGCTGCTGAATCAATTTAAACGTGTGACACAAGCCTGACATCATGGAAAAGAAAGTAGAGATAGACGAAAGTTCCGGATTCTGCTTTGGGGTAACTACCGCCATCAAAAAAGCCGAAGAAGAATTAGCAAAAGGCGAAACATTGTATTGCCTGGGCGACATCGTGCACAACGGACAAGAATGCGAACGGCTGAAACAGCTGGGCCTCATCACCATCGATCACGGAAAATTCGCCCAGCTTCATGAGGTAAAAGTATTGCTACGCGCTCACGGCGAACCTCCGCACACCTACGACATCGCCAAAGAAAACCATATCGAGATTATCGATGCCACCTGCCCTGTAGTATTGCGCCTGCAGAAACGCATCAAGCAAGAATACGACACTCCCGAAGAACGAAAAAAACAAATCGTCATTTTCGGGAAGAACGGACATGCCGAAGTGCTGGGGCTGGTAGGACAAACCAACGGAGAAGCCATTGTCATCGAAAACCTGGAAGAAGCCAAGCACCTGGACTTTACAAAAGACATCCGCCTGTATTCACAGACAACGAAATCGCTTGATGAATTCCGCGAAATCGTAGCCTACATTCAATCGCACATTTCGCCTTCAGTCACTTTCCAGTATTACGACACCATCTGCCGTCAAGTGGCCAACCGTATGCCAGAAATACGTCATTTTGCCGCCGCCCACGACTTGGTATTCTTCGTCTGCGGACATAAAAGCTCGAATGGCAAAATACTTTACCAGGAATGCCGCAAGGTAAACCCGAACTCTTACCGCATAGACCAGCCCGAAGAGATAGACGGAAGCTTGCTGCAACAAGCCCGCTCCATCGGCATCTGCGGTGCCACCTCTACCCCCAAATGGCTGATGGAAGCCTGTAAGGAAACAATCTTGTCGCTCACCCGGGAAGATAAATCGAAATGAGAAGCTGTTTTGAATTTCTCCAAAAAGTTTTTCTTGGCTTGATGTATCCGTTTTCGTGTGTGCTTTGGGTGATTTTTTGGCCCTTTTCGCTCCTGTTCTTCGTCAGATAGCCCGCTATCTTCCTCATCACAGAAGCAAAAATGCCTCAAAAACTCATCCCAAATCATCGCACGATAAATTCAAAACAGCTTCTGAAAAAATAGAACGCATTCATTTGCTTGTATATGAGATTTTTAATACCTTTGCCGTATCACTATTATAACGAACTACAATTTTATGGGAACTATTAAATGTATTGGTATTCTGACTTCGGGGGGTGACGCTCCCGGCATGAACGCGGCAATCCGTGCCGTCACCCGTTCTGCTATTTATAACGGATTAAGAGTAAAAGGCATCTACCGCGGATATAAAGGCTTGATTACAGGAGAAATCCAAGAATTCAAGACGCAAAACGTCAGCAACATCATCCAGCAAGGAGGTACGATCCTGAAGACAGCACGTTGTCAGGAATTCAAGACGCCGGAAGGACGCAAAGTAGCATACGAAACCATGCAACGTGAAGAAATCGATGCCTTGATTGTCATCGGAGGAGACGGTTCGCTGACTGGAGCACGCTTGTTAGCCCAAGAGTATGATATTCCATGTATCGGTTTGCCCGGCACCATTGATAACGACTTGTACGGAACAGATACAACCATTGGTTATGACACCGCACTAAATACGATTCTCGATGCCGTGGATAAGATTCGCGATACCGCTACCTCGCACGAACGTCTTTTCTTCGTGGAAGTAATGGGACGTGATGCCGGATTCCTTGCCTTGAATGGTGCCATCGCCGCAGGTGCCGAAGCCGCCATCATCCCTGAATTCAACACGGAAGTGGACCAATTGGAAGAGTTCATTAAAAACGGATTCCGTAAATCGAAAAGCAGTTCCATCGTGCTTGTTGCCGAAAGTGAAATCACCGGAGGAGCCATGCATTATGCCGAACGTGTAAAGAACGAGTATCCCCAATACGACGTGCGTGTTACCATCTTAGGCCACTTGCAACGTGGAGGAAGCCCCACGGCACACGACCGTATCATTGCCAGCCGCATGGGTGTAGCCAGCATCCAAGCACTCATGGAAGGCCAGCGCAACGTCATGATTGGTATCGAAAACGACCAAATCGTATATGTGCCGTTCAGCAAAGCCATTAAAAACGACAAGCCCATTGACCGCGAACTGGTCAACGTATTGCATGAATTGTCTATCTAAGACTTGACACAATAAAGTATTGCCTCAAAACAGGAATAACGTTATCTTATTCACACAGTTATCTTTCTGTTTTGAGGCAATTCCATAATCAGTCCTGAGGAACAAGACGCATTCCTCCTTCTTCCAAAACAATCAGACGCTTCTTGTATAAATCGCCTACCGCTTTCTTAAATGTTTTCTTGCTTACCCCGAATGCATTGTAAATCACAGCCGCATCGGTCTTATCGTTCAAATCCGTATATCCGCCTTGACTTTCGATATACCGCAACAAAGTTTCCGCAAAATCATCTATTTTTTTATAACCGCCCTTCTGTAACTCCAAATCTATTTTCCCATCCTCACGCACTTGCTTGATATAAGCCCGCAACTGCTTGCCAGGTTGCAAAGGCTGGAATATCTCGTTATGATACAACATACCGCCAAACTTATTGTCAACAATCACCTTGTATCCCAAATCAGTGCGTTGCCATACCAGGATATCCACTTCTTCTCCTGGCTCATACTCCGGACGGTCTTTCGACAAAAAACGTTCCACTTTGGCAGAGGCGACAATGCGATAACTCTCTTCATCGATGTAAGCATAAACCATATATTTGCCTCCTTTCACCATCTTGGCTTTTTGCTCCCGATAGGGCACGAACAAATCTTTCATCAACCCCCAATTCAAGAATGCGCCAAACTGGTTGACCCATGCCACTTCCAGACAAGCGAATTCGCCTACCTGCACGTACGGCTCAAGCGTAGTAGCTACCAACCGTTCATCCATATCCAAATAAATGAAAACGTTCAGCATATCGCCCGGCACACAACCTTCGGGTACATAACGTTTGGGCAACAAGATTTCGCCATCCTCATCACCATCCAAATAGACACCGAAGTCTACCTCCTTCACGACTTCCAACTGATTATATTTTCCTAACCGTATATGACTCATAAAAATAATTTTGATACAAAGATAGGAAGTTTTTTCCATTTATTTCGTATCTTAGCCGAATAGAAGAACGCTCCTTCGGAAAAACAGATGTATCAAACCATTTTAAACGAACCGTTATGAAAAAACTATTCTTATTAGCCGTCACGATTGCATCGGCATTTCTATCCCCACTGTGTCAAGCACAAACTGTTACATGGGCCACATTCAATATCCGATACGATAATCCGGCCGATCAATCGAACAACTGGCAATTCCGCAAAGACACGGTCACCCGATTCATCAAGACGCAAGACATGGACATCGTAGGGATGCAGGAAGTATTGCACAATCAATTGGAAGACCTGCTGCAACGCCTTCCGGGCTATAAATCTATCGGAGTAGGACGCGACGACGGGAAAACCAAAGGCGAATATGCTCCTATATTATATAAGGAAGACAGATTCG
>ERZ779874.1177-NODE-1177-length-26709-cov-11.714527_pt1 | contig 26709 bp, 21 predicted proteins | sample MGYA00511031_ERZ779874 | MGnify/ENA primary metagenome ERZ779874 (study PRJEB29588, sample SAMEA2156850) | human gut metagenome | biome: human gut; feature: human-associated habitat; material: faeces | place: Denmark | collected 2008/2010 ...
CCACCGCTCTGCTCCCGCCGCTGCTGATCCTGCTTGCCTACTTTATGCTGCGTAAGAACTTCGACGCTGCTCCCCGTGGCTTCCGCATGGGTTCGCGTACCTTTGGCCTGGTCATTGCTGCATTCCTGCTTGTGGTCTTCTGCTTCGTGCTTATCTGCGGCACCATTCCGCTCGATCAGCCGCTGTGGCTGACGCTGTTGATAACGCCGATGTGACCCGAGCCCTTGGGGTTCGACCACTTGTAGCAGAAGTAGGCGACTATCTGCGTGGCGATGTAGTTCATCATCAGCGTGAAAAGCGTCTCGTTGGTGTTCCACTTCGCCTTGAAGAACGCGGGAATGAAAGCCCATATCGCACCCGCAATGACGCTCGTTATTATCATAACGGGGAAGAGAATGTAGGACGGGAGCTTGTCGCCGAAGAGGATCATGCAGGAGGCGGTTGCGAAGCCGCCCATGAGCGCCTGCCCTTCGGCGCCGATGTTCCAGAATTTCATCTTGAATGCGGGGGTGACTGCGAGCGAAATACAAAGGAGCATCGCGAGGTTCTGGAACAGGCTCCATATGCGCCTGGGCGAGCCGACCGCGCCGAAGATTATTGCGGAATAGACCTCCGCGGGATTCTGACCTGTGATAACGACGGTCACGACCGCGCAGACGAGCAGCGCCAGAATGACCGCGCCGATTCTGATAAGCCATGCCGCCCATGAGGGAACGGTGCTGCGCTTGACTATGTGGAAAAGCGGCTCGCGCTTCTGTCCGTTTGACTTACTCATGGGTTTCACCTCCGTCGGTTTTTGTCATAAGCAGACCGAGCTCTTCCTTTGTGGAAGTCCTTGCGTCAACCACTCCCGTTATCTTGCCGGAGTTTATGACGAGGATTCGGTCGCAGAGCTCAAGCAGAACGTCGAGATCCTCGCCGACAAATATAACGGCGACGCCCTTTTCCTTCTGCTGATTGAGCAGGTTATATATGAGATAGGATGAGTTGATGTCAAGTCCGCGCACGGGGTAGGCGGCCATAAAGACGGTGGGGGAGGAGGCTATCTCACGGCCGACGAGCACCTTCTGCACGTTGCCGCCGGAGAGACGGCGAACGGGCGTATTCGCGCTCGGGGTGACGACCTCGAGGTCGCTGATGACCTTTTCCGCGAGCGTCTTGGGCTTCTTGCGCTCAAGAAATGCGCTCTTGCCCTTGCGGTAGCTTCGCAGCATCATGTTGTCGACTATATCCATGTTGCCGACGAGTCCCATGCCGAGTCTGTCCTCGGGGACGAACGACAGGCGCACGCCGAGCTCGCGAATCTGCATGGGCGTCTTGTCGCGCAGGTTGTCCTGATTGCCGGTCTTGGGGTTGTTATAGAGTATTTCGCCGCTGTTGAGATGCTGAAGTCCGGCGATGGATTCAAGCAGCTCGCGCTGACCGCTTCCGGCGATACCCGCGATGCCGAGTATCTCGCCCGAACGCGCGGTGAACGAAATGTTGTCGAGGAGCTTTACGCCCTCGCGGTTTATGCAGTTTATATCCTTGACTATGAGCCTGTCCACGGGGTCAACGGGCTCGCTGCGGTCGATGTTGAGGCTTATCTTTTTGCCGACCATCATTTCGGTGAGCTCGGATTCGTTAGTCTCTGCGGTCTTGACTGTGCCGATGTATTCGCCCTTTCTGAGAACCGATACGCGGTCGGAGAGGGAGAGCACCTCGTGGAGCTTATGGGTGATGATTATGATAGCCTTGCCGTCGTCGCGCATACGGCGCAGGACGTCAAAGAGCTTGAGCGTCTCCTGCGGAGTGAGAACGGCTGTGGGCTCGTCAAGAATGAGTATGTCGGCGCCTCTGTAGAGCACCTTGATTATCTCAACGGTCTGCTTTTCGGAGACGGACATCTCGTATATCTTCTTGTTTGGGTCGATGTCAAAGCCGTACTGCTCGCTTATCTTTTTTATGCGTTCGGCAGACTTTTTGACATTGAATTTGCCCTCGTCAAGACCGAGGATAATATTCTCCGTTGCGGAGAACACGTCCACGAGCTTGAAATGCTGATGGACCATGCCTATTTTGTAGTCAAGCGCGTCCTTGGGGGAGCGGATGACCACCTCTTTGCCGTCGATGAAAATCTGACCGTGATCCGGATAGTAAATTCCGGCGATCATGTTCATCAGCGTTGTTTTTCCGGAGCCGTTTTCGCCGAGAATGGAGAGTATCTCGCCGCGGTTGACGGTCAGACATACATCCTTGTTGGCAACGATGCTTCCGAAGCTTTTTGAAATATTTTTCAGTTCGATTGCTGCGTTCAAGCCCACTTATCCTCCTATTTTAAATCTCAAAAGCCGATTAAGACAGGAAGGATAATCGGCTTTTCAAACTTAAAATCTTTTTAATTTAACTGCTTCAGACGGAGCGGCTTTCGTCGCCCCGTCTGAATGAAAGTTACTGCTTGTTAATCAGCCCTCATTGAGAAGAGTAATGCCGTCGATGTTGACATCGAAGTAAGGAGCGGAACGCTTCTCGGACTCGTGGAAATAGCCGTTGGAAATAACCTCGGTGTCGGGGGTGAACTTCTCGTCGGTGTCGACGTCGGCCATGTAGCTGGTGAGGGTCTTGCCGTCAACGGTGAAGGTGGAGGTGTCAAAAACATGGAGAGTGCCGGCCTTGAACTGCTCTTCGGCAGCCTTGATGGCCTCGGCAGTGCCGGGAGCGGCGACCTTCTCGTTGATGGGGGTCAGCTCGACAGCGCCCTCGTTGATGCCCTTGCACCAGTCGGTGTCAATAGCCTTGTTGTCTCTGACGCACTCGATCATGTACTTCATGTAAGGTACCCAGTTGATTCTGGAGGAAACGATGAAGGTGTTCGGGCAAGCGTCAAGAGTGGAGCCGTTGTAGGAGACGTTGGGAACGCCTGCGCTCTCGCAAGCGGTGGGAGCACCCATGGAGTCGGCGTGCTGGCTGATGAGCTTGCAGCCTCTGCCGATAAGCAGGGTAGCAGCTTCCTTCTCCTTGGCCTCGTCATACCATGAACCGGTGAACTGGACTTCCATGGTAGCCTCTTTGCAGACGGATCTTACGCCGAGGAAGAATGCGGTGTAGCCGGACTTAACCTCTGCATAGGGGTATGCGCCGACATAGCCTATCTTAGCGTCCTTAGCCTCGAACTTGCCTTCCTTGATCATAGCGTTGAGCTTCATGCCTGCGGCGATACCCGCAAGATAACGGCCCTCGTAGATGGAAGCGAAAGCATTGTGGAAGTTCTTGAGATTCTTAGTGTGAGCCTGAGTGCCGGTAGCGTGGCAGAACTGGACGTCCGGATACTTCTCGGCAGCCTGGATCATGAAGCTCTCGTGGCCGAAGCTGTCGGCGAAAACAACGGAGCAGCCCTGCTCGGCAAGGTCGGCCGCCGCATCGAAGCAGGCAGCAGTCTCACCAATGCCGGTCTTCTTGATGATCTCAACGCCAAGCTCCTTGCAGGCTTCCTCAGCTGCGGTGATGAAGTTTTTGTCATAAGTTGAGTTTTCGTCATGAAGGAAGATAAAACCGACCTTCATCTTCTTCTCGCCGCCGTCCTTGTTGCTGCAAGCCGCAAAGCCGAAAATGGTAGCGAGTGCAAGAACAATTGCGAGGATTCTTGTGAATTTCTTCATTTTTGACGTACCTCCAAAAAATTTTTTATATTTATCCCGCGATGTCGGCGGGAAAAAATAACTCAGTTGTCCTGTTCTTTGAAAGTTATGCTTCCGTTGCCCATCTTCTCGATTATTGCGAGGGATTCGACTCTCGCGCCCTTTTCCTCGAGAACCTTTCTGCCGGGCTGGAAGCCCTTTTCTATTGCGATGCCGACGCCCTCAAGCTCGGCGCCCGCCTGCTTGATTATATCGATAAGCCCCGAGACGGCAGCGCCGTTTGCGAGGAAATCGTCGATAATGAGGATTCTGTCGCCCTTTTTTATGTAGTCCTTCGACACTGCGACGAGGCTGTCCGTGCCCTTTGTAAACGAGTGAACGACGGTGGAATAGACGTTGTCGCCGACATTTTTATGCGCGCCTTTTTTGGCAAAAACAACAGGCACAGAGAAATATTGCGCGGTTATGCACGCGATCCCTATGCCCGATGCCTCGATAGTCAGAATTTTATTTATATTACACCCGTCAAAACGGCGCTTGAACTCCTTGCCGATTTCCTGAAGAAGGTTCACGTCGATCTGGTGATTGAGAAACATATCCACCTTGAGAATATCGTCCCCGATCACCTTGCCGTCAGCAATTATGCGCTCCTCAAGCAGCTTCAAATCCTCGTTCCCCCTAAAGAAAAGTACGGTGAAAATACAATAATAGTATAGGGCTTTTTGGGGGTAAAAGCAAGGAAAAGTTTAAAAATCTGCATTTTATACAAACGCCGTCGTAAAAAAGCGTATAAGTGTATAAATATGTCAATTTTGTGTACAGCCTGTGTCAATTTCTCTTGATGTTTCCCGCAAAAACGTAACCTGTTGTGTTTTTAAACTCTATGGCATACCACCCATTGAGTGCGCCGATGATTTTTACGCCGTGTCCGTTGGGGAGAGTGCCGATAACGGCAGAGGTCATATTCGGTGCGCGTCGGACGTTCAGAACCCCGCCCCGCGTGCTAACGGTACCCGTGGCGGGAAAAACGGGCGGATAGTACTGCACGCCGAGAAAGTCCGCGATGCTTATAACAAGGTTTTCGGCTATTGCGTCAATGTTGTCGGCTATCCACCGCGCGTCCTGCTCGTTGTCGTGGTAGGCAAGCTCAAGGTAAACCGCGGGAGCCTTCGAACGTTTCAGCTCGAGCAGTGTTGTTGAGGTGCGTGTGTTCACAAGCTCGGGCTCGGGGTAAATCTCGCGCAGTCCGTTTGCGATTATATCGGCAGCGCGCTTTCCCTGTGCGCTCGTCGGATAGTAGTAGACGTCCGGTCCGCGCAGAGTGCCCTCATATATGGCGGGCGCGGCGTTTGAGTGCAGGGCGAGATAGAGCCGATAGTTTCCTCCGTTTCCGCGCGCGACAGCCGCCGTCGCGTTGCCGTTCGGGTCGTTCCTGCCGTAGCTTATCCCGCTTGAAGAGAGATACGGCTCCATTGCGTCGGCGAGGAGATTCATATAGTATTTCTCGCTCTCGCCGATTATATATGGATTGTAGCCCTGAGTTGAGGGGCTGAGATAGACATCGGGCATAAAAATACCTCCGCATATTCATTTACTATAAGAATATGCGAAGGCGGGTCGGTTGGTTAATTGCATTACTTGCGCCTATAAGCATAAAACCGGATTTGGTAGGGTACGGCGACCCCGACGCCGACGACGATAAAAAGAGCAACCACGCACGAACCTGTCCGCAGGCTCCCTTTGCAGGGGAGCTGTCACGAAGTGACTGAGGGGTTACTCATATATGCCAACTGACGGGATGTGCGAAAATGATAGCCGTCATCAATACCCCGATAAAAAACAGGGAAAACAGAAATCATCCGTTTTCCCTGCATGAAGTTTTATATATCCAGCGCCGAGGCGTCCTCGGTTATGTCGCTCTTTTCAAAGCCGTTGTCTCTGTCAAAATAGAACACGCTTCCGCCGTCGTTTCCGCACATGGCGGAGAAGTGGCCGTCCTTGAAGATGAGCGCCGCGCCGTCCTCAACGCCTATGCCGGAGTCGCGGCAGCCTTTTACGGCTGTCCCGAAGCTCTGCCAGCGTTCGCTGATGAAGTGCGGGCAGTAGCAGTAGGGGAGAAGTCCGATGCAGTCGACGAACATGAAGCTGCCGTTTTCGCCGCAGTCGTCATATCCCATGTCGAACCAGCACATTGCGCCGGAGCTGAGTCCCGAGAGGACTTTTCCGCGTTTATATGCCTCTTTGAGCGCCTCGTCCGCGCCGGTTGCCTTGAATGTGTTCATCATGAACTCAAGATTTCCGCCGCCGGCGTAGACTATGTCGGTGCTCACGAGCGTATTGTATATGTATTTATCCGTGTTTTCGGGGTCGGTCAGCTTGAGCGTTTCGACTGTGCAGCCGAGCTTTTCAAAGCTCTCCCAAATAGGCTCGTCGCCCTCGGTATCGTCGTGCCCCGCAGTCGGCAGAAACACGACATGAGGATGCTCCTTGCCCGATTCGCGGACTATCCTTTCAAATATCGGCATGACCTCGCCGTCGTCATAACGGCCGCCGCCGAGTGCGATTATCGTTCCCATTTTTCCTCCGTCAACCGATAATGCTTACGTTGAAGCCGTTATCCTTAGCATATTTCTCGGCGCCGCTTCCGCTCTCGGTTATAACCGTAAGCTCGCCGACGGCCTTGAATATTTCGCCGCCGAATACCTTGACTCCGGAGTGAACGGTTATCTCGTCAAGTCCGTAGCAGTTGTAGAACGCATATTTGCCGAGCTCTTCCATGCTCTCGGGCAGGACGACTGTTTTGAGCGATTTGCACTCTTCAAACGCGCCCTTTTCGAGCTTTTTGACTCCCTCGCCGATGGTGAGCTTCTCGAGAGAGGAGCAGCGGTAGAATGTGCTCACCGCAATGCTCTCAACCGTGCCGGGAATCGATATCTCGACCGCTCCGGTGCACTTGAGGAACGCGTGGTCGTCAATTTGAGTGACGCCCTCGGGGATAATTATCTTCTTTGCGCTGAAGCACTTCGCAAATGCCCATTCGCCGATAGTCTCAACGCCCTCGGGCAGGACTATCTCGGTCAGCGCGGAGCAGAAGTAGAAGGCCTTTTCGGAAATAGTCTTGGGTGCGCCGTTGAAAATGACGGTCTTGAGCTTGCTCTTTCCGGTGTAGGTGTTCTCCTGCGAGCCCTCGAAAGCGCTTATGCCGATGTGCTTGACGTTCTTGCCTATCGTGACCTTTTCGAGATTGTCGCAGTACATCGCCGCATAGTTGCCGATTACCTCAACGGAGTCGGGGATAATAAGCTCCTTGAGAGAGCTGCTGCCCTTGAGAGACTTGTTCTCGAGACCGACGACCTTTGCGCCGTCTATTTCGGCGGGTATGGAGACGACGGGATCGTTTCCGGTGTAGTCTGTGACACAGGCGGTGTTATCCGTATACAGTGTATAGACAAAGCTTCCGTTCTTTACGGATTCGGTTTTGACTTTCTTGTCGAGTATGTCCTCAACCTTGACGAGCGCGGGGTCGTTTACCGTGACGTCGAGGGAGAGAGCAGAGAGTATTGTTTTGCCGAGATTGTCGCAGCCTGTAAAAGAGAGGCAGACGACGAGCATCAAAGCAACGATAGCCGTTATTTTAGTGAATTTTTTCATCGCCGTTTCCTCACTTTCCGTTCTTCTTCGCCATGCGCTCCTGCTTCCTGCGCTCGATGTCGGCCTTGCGCTCCTCCTCGAGCCTTTCGATCTCGATTCTGCGCGCCTCATATTCGGCGTCGGTGTGGGCTTTCGCGTCGTTGTATCTCTCGCGTATATCCTCAAGATGCGCGTAGTTCTCTTTTTCCGTCAGCTGGCGTCTTGCGTCGAGAAGAGGCTTAACGCTTCTGATGTACTTGGATTTCTCGTTGACGAGCTTCTTGACGGTCTTTTTCTTTGCAACCTGATGCGAGAAGGTATCTTCCGGCAGAGCCTCGGCGGCCTTGAAGGCTTCCTCGGAGGGCTCGACTATCTTGTCGGGCGTGCCGTAGAACTTGATCATGGCTTTTCTTGCGTTCTTGAGTGCGCGGGCGTGGACTATGGCGTCGCTGCGAATCTCGCGCTCCTCGTGAGTGGATCTCGGCAGAGCCTTTGCCTCGGCCATGATCTCTTTGTTGTAATCGAAGATTCCGTTGTATCCGGCTGCCTCAAGCGCTCGGGAACGCTCGACCTGCTTTTTGATACGCAGGGTGTTGTATTTGTTCATCTCGTCGATGATGAAATCGCACACGGAGATGTCCGCGTTGAGCTTGTTGAGCTCCTTGTTTTCTTTCTTCGCGGCCTTTATTGCGGCCTTTCTCGCCGCCTTCTCGGCGTCGGTGCTCTTGGGCATGGCCTTTGCCTGATTTATGCGGTCTTTCTTTATGCCGCGGTTCTGAGTGTTGAATTCTTTGTAAGCGGCTTTCAGTCGCTTGATTTCGTTCTTCCTGAACTCTTTCTCCTCGGGAGTTCTTGCGGGCAGCCTCTTGGCCTTGTTTATGTCGTCCTTCGTGGTCATGAGGGCTCTGTCCTTATAGAGAAGGTTGGCCTCGTCGATTATATCGATTGCCTCAACGATACTCTCGTCGCGGAGAATACCGTTGCCGTAGTCCTCGAACATCGCGCGAATCTTGAGCACCTTGACTATGCCGCGCTGCTTTGTCTCGGTCAGATCGTAGAAGATATATGGAACGAAGTTGAGCGCCGCGCCGATGACTGCGGCGACGATGAGCACGTCGAACATATCCTCTCTGAACGAAGCGACTTCGAGCACGTCGTAGTTGTCCTCAAGGCCGAGCATCTGATAGATGATCGGGAGCACCATGCCGGTGAACATTCCGATAAACGAGCCGATTATGCCGACGGCGCCGAACATTCCGTCGATGCGCTCGCCGGTGAAATACTGCTGATAGTCACGCATATCGGCGTTGATGCCCGGGGTGTAGACTATTGAAAAAGAGTTGACGAATCCGTTGAGATAATAGAGAATTATCAGAGCGGGGATGTTGTTGTAAAGGGGATAGAGCAAACCGATGAGCAGGACATTTGTGACGTTGCACCAAATGAGCAGGTTTCTCTTGCCTATAACTCTTATCGCCACGGGGCACAAAAGCATGGCCCAAAGCGCCGCGTTGCCTATGAGCGTTGTAGCAATGCCGTAGAGCGCCATTCTGTTGGGGTAGGCATAGATGAAGGTCCAGCCGATGATAACGCCGACCGCGCCCTCAAGGAAGCCGAGCCAGCCCGCAAGGGAGGTTATCCAGAAATATTTGTTCTTTGCAACGGCGCGGAATGCGTCGGAGAACTTGAACTGGGTAACGTGGCTCTCCGCAACGATTATTCTCTCTCTCGTTCCGGCGTATGCAATATAGGACAGAAGAAGTCCTACTATGGCGACGATGGGATGAATTATACGGTAGGTGGTTATGGAGTTAAGACCGCCCGTGAGAGTTGAGAGCATCGGCACGAACAGACCGGTGAGCGAGGGCGCCATGGAATAGATAATGGACGAGACCGAAACGATATCGGTACGCTCATGGGAGTTCGGCGATATGACGTTTGCAAGGTCGGTATACGCCTGCTGGAAGAAGGGATAGAAACACTGCAGGAGATTGTAGCAGATAAAAACAGCCGCCACCTTCTGCAGATATGACATTGTGTCATAGGGCAGCCAGACGAATATGACCGCTATGGCAGCCGAAGGAATACCGGTTATTGCAAGCCATGGGCGGAATTTTCCGGATTTAAATCGGGCGCTGTCGATTATGTAGGAGCGCCCTATGGTAATTCCGAAGCCGATGATAGTCGACGCGACCGCCATGTACTGCAGGTGCATCGGCTTAATGCCTATGGTGTTTCCGACGAGGAAGCTCGTTGCGGAAAGCGCGATTTGCGAGCAGAAGAACATGACGAATTGAACGCCCATTCCTCCGATGCCATAGGCGATTATCTCCTTGTAGGGGACATATTTGCCCAAGGCGGGTGTTTTCCAGTGCAGTACGACATTGTTCCATATCGTGCTGACCTTTTCCTTGAGATTACTCTTTCCCATTTCAACACTCCTTCTGGTCTGCGGCTCGGCGGGAAAACACGCTTGCAGACAGTTGTTTTAGCTCCCCGGAGGCAAAAAAGCGGGGAGCATCGACAATTTGCATAAAAGCTTTTACCATTATAGCAAAACTATTAATAAGTTGCAACAGCAATTGTGAACTAAAGTACAATTTACTCGAAAATTACTCGAAAAAACTTCAAAATTTAATAATTATTTCAGTTATGTCACATTTCTGTTGAAATTTCGAAGTACGAGTGATATAATATTTTCAGAAATTTTCCAGAGGTGAAAAGTGTTGAATAAGCCAAAAATTATTGCACACCGCGGTGCTAACCGCTATGCTCCCCAGAACACGATACCCGCATTTGAAAAAGCAGTCGAGCTCGGGGCGGACGGAACCGAGACCGACGTCCATATCACTAAGGACGGACATATAGTTATCTGCCATAATGACACCGTTGACGAGATGTCCAACGGCACCGGCGCTATCGGCGACTATATGTTTGACGATATCCGCAAGCTCGATTTCGGCAGCAAGTTCTCAAAGGACTTCGCCGGCGTCACTCTGCCCACCGTCGAGGAGTACCTCGAGTGTATGAAGAAGAGTGACAAGCTGAGTGTTATGAATATCGAGATAAAGCCCAACAAGTCCGAGCGCGAAGACATAGTGCGCAAGACGATAGAGGCAGTCAAGGACTACGGACTTTTCGATGAGCTTCTCATTTCGAGCTTCGACTATAAGATGCTTGTTGAGGCGAAGAAGTACGATCCCAAGTGCAAGACGGCGTATCTCTATCCGATTTACGGCCAGGTAGTCAGAAGATGGTTCTTCCAGCCTCTGCACCTCGCGCAGAAAATCGGCTGCGACGCACTGCATCCGCATAAGGCGTTTGCGACAAAAGCGCTCGTCCGCCGCGCCCATGCCGCCGGCATTAAGGTCAACGCATGGACGGTTGACGATGAGAGAGACGTTATCCAGATGCTCGAAAACGGCGTTGACGGTATTATCACAGACCGCCCCGACTACGTGGAAGGTATTGTGGACAGATATCTCGCCGAGCATAAATAAGACAAACGAATCAAACCGCCGCAGAGCAAAAGGCCTGCGGCGGTTTTGCTGTCTGCCGACAGCGGTTTTACGCAGGGGGTAAGATTACGAAGCCGAGACTGAGGGGTTATTGCACGGACCTACCTCTTTGCATAAACTGTTTTGTTTCTCAATGTCCCTGTAGGGTGCGGCGACTCGACGCACTGCTGCCGCTCTCTGCCTCAACAGCAAAACCGCCGCGGATATCCGCGGCGGCTCGTCTTATCAACTTTTACAGCGCCCTTACGCAGTCTTTGAATATCTCGCCGCGCTGCTGATAGCATTTGAACATATCCCAGCTCGCGCACGCGGGGGAGAGCAGTACGCAGTCGCCGCTCTCGGCGTCGGCGGCAGCTATGCTGACAGCCTCTTCGAGCGTGTCGACGAATTTGTAAGCCTTGAAGCCGGCTCTGTCGCAGGCGGCGGCAATGTCGTGCTTCGTCTTGCCTATGAGCAGAAGTTCTTTTACCCTGCCCTCAAATGTCGCTACCCACTCGTCGTAGCTCGATTTTTTGTCGTAGCCTCCGCCTATGAGAATTGTCGGCGAGGGCATGGCGCAGACCGCCTTTATTGCCGCGTCGGGGTTCGTGCCCTTCGAGTCGTTATAGTATTTGACGCCGTTTTTCTCGGCGACGAACTCTATCCTGTGCTCGACCGCCGTGAACTCCTTTATGCCTTGACGGATGGTGTCAAGCGGCACGCCCATGGCGCGGGTCATGGCGACAGCCGCCATGATATTCTCATAGTTGTGCATTCCGACAAGGCTCGTGTCTTTTGTTGTGCAGACGGGCGTTTCAACGCCGTTTTCTTTTATTATTATTGTTTCGCCGCGCAGGAAAACGCCGCTCTCGAGCTCTTCGGAGGAGCTGAAGAATATGACCTTGCAGCGCGGAGTTTCGGAAAACTTGCGCAGAACCGGGTCGTTGTAGTTGAGCACGCAGAAATCGTTTTCGTCCTGATTCTTGGTTATCGACTCTTTTATGGCAATATAGTTTTCGAGCGTCTTGTGCCTGTCAAGGTGGTCGGGAGTGATGTTGAGAATAGCGGTGACATGGGGCTTGAAGGTGACCATAGTCTCAAGCTGGAAGCTGCTTATCTCCGCGACCGTCACGCTGTCGCTGTCGCTCTCGAGCGCATAGCCGGTGTAGGGTATCTCGATATTGCCTACGAGCAGAGCCTTTTTCACATGGCGCTTCATTATGTCGTAGGTGAGCGAGGTGGTCGTGGTTTTGCCGTTCGTGCCTGTTATGCCTATCACGGTGCCCTTATCGTGCCTGTAAGCAAGCTCTACTTCGCCCCAAATCGGTATATTGTGCTCCTTGACGGCTTTCATTATCGGCGTGTCGAGCGGTACGCCGGGGCTGACCACGCAAATATCTATGCGCGAAAAATCGAAGCGCGAAAAATCGCCGAGGACAAATTCAATATTATCTGCGCCTATTTTTTCGCAGGCCGCCTCGGTGTCAAAGCTTTCGTTGCCGTCGTAGATGATAAAAGCCTCGCCGACTTTTTTCAGCAGCTGCGCCGCGTTTATGCCGCTGCGTCCCGCGCCGACTATAAGATATGTGCTCATTGTTGTTACCTCCGAATCAGTTGTCGGTCAGGTCGAAATAGACCTGCTTCATATTTTCTGCGCTCAGCTCGTCTGCGCGCTCTTTTCCGTTCTCGGACAGACGGGCGCGAAGTTCTTCGTCTGTCAGTATTGCTTCCAGCGCCTTTGCATATTCGCGGTGGGCGCCGTTTATATTGCCGTAGTCAAAGTCCGGCGTTTCGGACATGACGGGGCAGAGAATGCCGCATTCGACCTGCGTCATCCTGTCGCAGTGCGGCAGGAACGGACGGCTTGGCGCGAGAACCTCGGCGGGTCCCGAGGTGCAGTCCGTGCTGACAGTCGGCGTGCCGACCGCCAAAGCCTCGACTATGACATTCGGAAAGCCCTCGTAGTATGAGGTCATGGCAAAGACCTCGGCGCGGGAGACGAATTTAAAAACGTTCTTTTGGAATCCCGCGAAGATTATATCGTCTGAATATGCGCTCCTTTGCGCCATCTCTCGGACGGCGTTTTCATGCTCGCCGCGGCAGCCGAGGAATATCAGCCCCGCGTCGGGGATATTTTTTTTCAGCAGCTCAAAGCTCTTCAGCATATCCCATTGGCATTTCTGCCCGACGAACCTCGACGAAAACGCTATCACCCTGTGGGTGCCGTAGAATTTTTTGAACTCCCCGTCAAGCTCCTCTTTCGCGTCCTCGCGGGCTTTATCGCAGTCGATGATATTATATGCCGTAAAGAGCTTGTTTTCGTTTCCGGGGAACAGCTCCTCGCATTTTTTCTGCATCTCGAGGGCGTTAAAGAGAATATTGCACCCGCGGCGCAGCGCAAAAGAATAGAGCTTCGCGCTCTTGATAAGCCTTTCGTAGTCGCGGCAGGAGATATATTTTTTGCATTTTGCGCCCGAGAGGGCGAGAGCCTCGTTGGGCGCGTGGGTGAACGAGTACGCCGTGCATATATCATGCTCTTTTACGAATTTTCTTATAGCTGCGGCGCGTTTCAGCATAATTACCGCGCGCTTTACCGTGCCTTTGCCTGCTGGCAGACCGAGGTCAACAAACTCGCCCGCACAGTCGAACCGCTTCTCGCTCGCGTCAAAGACAAGGACATACACATTGAATTTTTCGCTCAGCAGCAGGGACAGTCTGCTCGCAAACCGCTCGCTGCCTCCGCTTCGCAGATCCTGAAGTATAATTGCGACATTTTTCATCTTCGGCTCACTTCTTTGCATATTTTTCGCTCTGGGCGACGGCGAGCCTGTCGCACCGCTCATTCTCGGGATGCCCCGCATGCCCCTTGACCCAAATGAAATCGTATTCATGCTTCGAGAGCGCCTTCAGCAGCCTCTCCCAAAGCTCGGGATTCAGAACCGGCTTCTTGTCGGATTTTTTCCATCCGTTCCTTTTCCAGTTCCATATCCAGCCTTTTAAAAACGCATTGGCAACATACTGCGAGTCGGTGTATATCTTTATATCGCAGGGCTCCTTGAGCCGCTCGACCGCGCTTATGACCGCCATGAGCTCCATGCGGTTGTTCGTAGTGCAAGCGTCGCCGCCGGACATCTCAGCCTCGTGCTCGCCGTAGCGCAAAACCGCGCCCCAGCCGCCCGGCCCGGGGTTGCCGGAGCAAGCGCCGTCCGTGAATATCTCAACTTTTTTCAGTTCGCTCATATTTTTCTCCGTCGGATAGATTGTTTGTTCATCTAATTCTATCACTAAGCCCCGTTAAAAACAAGGTGAATTTTGTTGTTCGGCGCTGCCGTGTGTTTGCAAAATAATTTTTAAAACCGCTCCCGTCAGGCAATAATAGGAATATCACATCTTCGGAGGGGTCATCATGTACAGCTACTGTTCGGATGCGGCTTTTATAAAGCGGGCGCAGGGACTCACCGCTTTAGACTGCGCCAAGGCGGGCGAGGCGGTGGGCGCGGCAATAGGACGCGGCAGGGTAGGCGTAGCCTGCCGTAACGACGAGCATTCCAAGGCCTGCGCCGACGCGGTGTGCGCCGGGCTGCGAGTCTCCGGCGTCAATGTGTGGTCGATAGGCGCGTCATTTGAAGCCCAGCTCTCGTTTCTCGTGCCGTTTTCGTCGCTCAATGCGGGCGTGTTCGTCTGCGCCGGGGAGGGGACCGTCAGTATTTTCGGCGAAAACGGGCTGAGCGTATCCGCGGCGCTCGGCAGAAGGGCGGAGGACTTTATGCAAGCGGAGCTTTCTCCCGCGCCGTCGTGCGGGCGGCTTTTTGATATGTCCGCCATAAGTATGCTCTACCGCGACGAGCTGATGCGATGCGTGCCTTACGGCGTGACGGACTGCGCCGTGCTCAGCTCCGATTCCGCTGTGTCGGCGCTCATAAACGACTGTATGCGAACTTCGTCGAACGGGCGCGCGCTGACACTCCGAATAAACCGCAGGGGAACGAGCCTGAGTGCATACACGGAGGAGACGGGCGTTGTGCCGTTTGTAAAGCTCATTGCCCTGTGCGGAATGTACGAGTTGGAGAGCGGGCGGGATATCTCCGTGCCCTATGACGCGCCGGCGTTTTTAGATGAGCTTGCCCGAAGCTACGGCAGGACGGCGTACCGCTATCTGTCCGCCCCGTCCGACGGTTCCGACAACGTGGCAAGGCGGTTGGCGGCGCGGCAGTTCTGGTCGCGCGACGCGCTGTTTACTGCGGCAAAGCTCGCCTGTATCCTCGAAGAGAAGAATATGACTTTTCCCGAGCTCTATTCGCTTTTGCCGCCGTTTTTTGTTTACAGCACCACTGCGGCACTCGCCCTGCCGCCCGACTACCTCGACGAGTTCGAGGGCGAAAGCTTTTCGTTCGGGCGCGACGGAGCTAACGGCTTTGTGCTCGTGGAGAAGCGCGGAAAGACGCATATTTCGCCGCTCGGGGACGGACGGGTTCGCCTGACCGCGCAGAGCCTTGACGAGGAGACGGCGCGTGAGCTCTGCGCCGAAGCGCGGGATTTTATCTCGTCGCGCCCGAAGTAAAGGCGGCGGCTTTTTCGTCTGCGCACGGCACATAATTTATTGTTTAGAAGATGTTAATTTGCTCCCGCGTCACTTGACAGTTTTATACAATCATAGTAAAATTAACAATAGGGATATTTTTGTATTATGACTGCGCGCATATATTAACTATCCGAATTTGTCTTGTGTCAATGCTGAAAATATCATCGCGTTTTTGGAGATTTTTAACAGGCAAGGCTTTATTTCCCGCACCTTTGAGAGGTCGGGGTTCTACTTAAATCAAAATACAAAAGAAAAGGAGATTTTTATGCCGAAAGCAAAAGAAACCGGTGCAGCGTCTGCGCCCGCAAAGAGGACTGCGGGCAGGCGCGGCTATCACAGCTACGGTAAAATCAAACCCGCACCGGGTAAGTCAAAGGCCGAGCCCAAGCCTATAAAAATATCGTTTTTAGGCGGCCTGAATGAAGTGGGCAAGAATATGACTCTGTTTGAGTACGGCGAGGATATGTTCCTTGTCGACTGCGGACTTGCGTTCCCGGATCAGGATATGCTCGGAGTCGATCTCGTGCTTCCCGATTTCACCTATGTCGAGCGCAACGCGGACAGGATACGCGGAATCGTCATAACCCACGGACATGAGGACCATATCGGCGGTTTGCCGTATCTTCTCAAGGTCCTCAACGTGCCCGTCTACGGCACGAACCTCACCATAGGTCTTATCCAGGGCAAGCTCCGCGAGCACGGACTGCTCAATTCCGCCACTCTTAACGTCATCAAGCCCGGCGACGTGATAACCCTCGGCGGCTTTACGGTTGAGGCTATCCACGTCAACCATTCGATACCCGACGCACTCGGACTCGCTATCCGCTGCGAGGGCGGCACCGTCGTCCACACGGGCGACTTCAAAATCGACACAACGCCTATAGACGGCGGCATGATGGATCTCGGCAGACTCGCCGAGATAGGGCAGGAGGGCGTGCTCTGCCTTATGTCCGACTCCACCAACGCCGAGCGCCCGGGCTTCACCGAGAGCGAGAGGAAGGTCGGCGAATCGTTTGAGACCCTCTTCCGCAAGGCGGGCAACAACCGCATAATAGTTGCAACATTCTCCTCAAATATCCATCGCGTGCAGCAGATAATGAATGTTGCGGAGAGCCTCGGACGCAAGGTGGCTCTCGTAGGCAGAAGCCTCGAAAACGTCGTCAATATCTCGGCCGAGCTCGGTTATCTCAATATACCCGAGGGGATAGTCATAGATATCAATATGATAAACCGCTATCCCGCCGACAAGCTCGTTATTATCACCACGGGCAGCCAGGGCGAGCCCATGAGCGCGCTCACCCGTATGGCGTTCTCCGACCACCGAAAGGTCGAAATCCATCCAAATGACTATGTTATAATTTCGGCAACTCCCATTCCCGGAAACGAAAAGACGGTCAGCCGCGTCGTCAACGAGCTGATGAAGCTCGGCGCGGATGTCGTTTATGAGAGAATGTACGATGTCCATGTCTCCGGCCACGCCTGCCAGGAGGAGCTGAAAATGATAATGGGTATCGTCAAGCCGAAGTATTTTATTCCGGTTCACGGCGAACTCAAGCACCTCAGAAAGCACGCGGGTCTTGCGCTGAATGTGGGCATCCCCAAGGAGAATATCCTCATTGCCGACAACGGCAGAGTCGCCGAAATCAGCAAAAAGGCGCTCAAATGCACCTCTACCGTGCCCGCGGGCAGAGTATTTGTCGACGGCTACGGCGTAGGCGACGTCGGCTCCGTAGTGCTCAGAGACAGAAAGCATCTCGCGCAGGACGGACTTGTTATTGTCGCCGTCTGCATAGACCGCGAGAACGGCGAGATAGTCTCGGGTCCCGACGTTGTGACAAGAGGCTTTGTCTATGTCAAGGAGTCGGAGGAGCTTATCAACGCCGCGCGCGAGGTCGCGGTCAGAGCTATCGAGGCCCAGACGGACGGCGGTTATTTTGATTGGAACAGCATCAAGGCGAGCCTCAGGGATGAAATATCTCACCTGATGTATGAGCGCACCAAGCGCAGCCCGATGATACTTCCCGTTATTATGGAGGTCTGATGAATGAGCTTTAAGGATTTCCTGCGAGAATTCGCAGTGGAAACGGCTGCCTTTATTGCGGCGGCTGTGTTCATTGTCGTTGTCGCTGTCCGCTACAGCAGGTGGGCGGCGCTTGTGGGTACTGTCCTTCTCGTCGCGTTTTCGGTTTATAAGACGGTCAGGTTTTTCAATATCCGCAGCCGCGAACGCCAGCTAAGGGACATTGCGTCGCACAGCTTAGACGCTGCCGACGCAGGTTCCGTCAACGATTTTCCCATGCCTATGCTCGTGTGCGACGGCGACGGAATAATCGAGCTTTTCAACAAAAGCTTCTTTCATACTTTTATGGATGAGTCCGTTATCGACCGCAAGCTCGTTCAGCCGTTTATCGGCGGCTGCGACCCAGAGCAGGCGGAGTCGAACGGCGCATCTACAGTCAGAATAAAGGACTCCTATTATATAGTCACCCCGTCCTCGTTCGAGTTCAGGGGCGGCAAAGAATATATTTTCTATTTCACCGATGTAAGCGAGCTCAAGCGCGCTCAGCTCGCTTACATAAAGAACAGACCCGTCATAATGCTCCTGCAAACCGACGACATCGCGGATATCAAGGCGGATTACAGGGACAGCGAGCGTGCGGCGATACGCGGCGGAGTCGAAGAGGTGATAGAGAACTGGACGGGTCAGTATGACTGCATCATGAGAAAGATATCCGAGGAGCGGTTTATGATAATCGCTCAGAGCGATGTCCTCGAAAAGATGCGCGCCGACCGTTTCAGCGTTCTCGATAAGATACGCGAATATAAATACAAAGAAAGAGTGCTCGGCCTCACTCTATCGATAGGCGTGGGCACGGGCGTTGCCATAACCGACTGCGAGAAGTCGGCGGAGCAGGCGCTCGATATGGCACTCGGACGCGGCGGCGACCAGGCGGCCGTCAAGACGAAGGATGACTATGAGTTCTTCGGCGGCGTTTCAAAGAGCGTCGAAAAGGTGACCAAGTTTCAGACCCGCGTCGCGGCCTCATCGCTTTCGAGCCTTATCAGCGCGAGCGACCGCGTGATGATAATGGGTCATTCGTTCCCCGATATGGACGCTTTCGGTGCGGCAGTCGGTATGTCCGCGATAACGGAGGCTCTCGGCATCGATTCATATATCGTCCTCGACGAAAACCGCAGCTTTGCGGGCGCGGCAGTCGATATGCTCAGAGCCGACGGCTGGAACGGCAAAATAATCGATGTCAACGAAGCTCTGACGCTCATGACCCGCAAAACCCTGCTCATTGTTGTCGATACCCATAAGAGCAGCTTTGTCGATTTCCCGAGTCTCTATGAAAAGGCGTCCGCCACCGTGGTTATCGATCACCACAGAAAATCGGTCGATTATATCAAGGACGCGCTCATTTTCTTCCATGACCCCAACGCCTCGTCAACCTGCGAAATGGTCACGGAGCTTATGCGCTATATAACCCCAGCGCCGTCTCTTTCGGCAGCGGAGGCGCAGGCGATGCTCGCGGGCATAATGCTTGACACAAAGGAGTTTGTCCTCTCGACGGGCGTGCGCACCTTTGAAGCGGCGGCATTTTTAAAGGGTAAGGGTGCCGATACCGTAGCTGTAAAGCGCCTGTTCTCAAACTCGATCGAGAGCAACCGCAAGCGCAGCGAGATAATCTCCGCCGCACATATTTACAGAGGCTGTGCCATAGCCTGCACCGCCCCCGGAACGGAGAACGCGAGACTGCTCAGCGCGCAGGCGGCAGACGAGCTGCTTGAAGTCAGCGGAGTCAAAGCGTCGTTTGTTATCTTCGACAGCGGAAATGACAGCATCAGCATCTCGGCGCGCTCCTACGGCGACATGAATGTCCAGATAATCATGGAATATCTCGGCGGCGGAGGTCACCGCACCATGGCGGCGGCTCAGCTCGGCGGCGTGAATATGCAGGAAGCGAAGTCGAAGCTCTGCGAAGCGATAGACGCAAAATATCCCCGCGCAGACGGCGAGGAGCAGGATTCGATTTCGTGATATAATACCGCAGGGCGGATATCATTCGCCCGCAAAGCTTGCATGATTTTATTCTTGTAAGTGCGGCAACCGACGCACCGACAAAGTTAAACCCGTAAATAACCCGAAAGGAATTGATATATATGAAAGTTATTCTTACACAGGATGTAAAAAGCCTCGGCAAGAAGGGCGAGCTTGTCAATGCCTCCGACGGCTACGCGAGAAACTTTCTCTTCCCGAGAAAGCTCGCAGTCGAGGCTAACGCACAGGCGATGAACGAGCTTAAAAACCGTGAGTCCGCCGAGAAGTACAGATTGGAGACCGAGCTCAAGAACGCCAAGGAGGTCGCCGCGAAGATAAACGGCAAGACCGTGAAGCTCACCGCAAAGGCGGGTCAGGGCGGAAAGCTGTTCGGCTCTGTTACCGCAAAGGAAGTTGCGGAGTCGATAAGCCGTCAGTTCGGCGTATCTGTCGACAAGAGAAAGGTGTCCATGGAGGATATCAAGTCGTTCGGCACTTTCAGCGCCGAAGTAAAGGTGTATAACGGAGTCAACGCTACGGTCTATGTCAGCGTGGGCGAGGAATAATTTCCGAAAACCGGAGGATCTAAGAACCGTGGATGTGAATAATTTAACCCTGCCCGAGGGGTATCAGATGCCCTTCAGCCTTGAGGCGGAGCAGGCGGTGCTCGGATGCGTGCTCATGGATCCGAACTGTATGCCGCAGGTGCTCATCTATCTGCGCCCGGAGTATTTCTATCTCCCGCAGCACAGAGAAATATTCTCCGTCATGGTGAGCCTCGATGCGTTAGGCAGCAAAATCGATCCGCTTGTTATTCTTGAGGCGCTCAAGAACAACGGAACATACGATGAGGCGGCGGGCAAGAACTATCTGTTCCAGCTCGCTCAGAGCGTGCCGACTACTTCAAATGTCGAATCATATTCGAAAATTGTGCGCGAGAAGTATTTTATGCGCACCCTCATCACCGTCTCGCAGGAGACTATCGACAACGCCGTCGCCCAGACCGACAGCGCGGATATGCTTCTTGACGCGGCGGAGCAGAGAATATACGATATCCGCCAGGGCAAGACGAGCACGGGCCCGTCCAAGCTCAGCGACATAATAGTCAATCAGGTCTATGACACCCTGCAAAAACTCAGCTCCGAGGGCGCGGAGGCGTTCAAGGGAATCTCAACGGGCTACAGGGATCTCGACGACGTAATAGCGGGACTCAACAAGTCCGACCTCATACTTATCGGCGCGCGCCCCGCAATGGGAAAGACAAGCTTTGCCTTGAATATTGCGAGAAACGTCGCTGTCAAGGCTAAGAAGAAAATTCTCTTCTTCTCGCTCGAAATGACAAAGGAGCAGCTTGCTCAGAGAGTTCTCTCGACCGAAGCGCGCGTATTAAGCACAAAGATGCGAAGCGGTCAGCTCGATACCGACGACTGGACGCGCCTCGGCCTTGCCACCGCAGCGCTCAACGACTGCGAGCTCTATTTCGATGACACGAGCTCGATAACCGTTGCCGAAATGAAAGCGCGCGCACGCAGACTCAAGAATGTCGACTGTATAATCATAGATTACCTCGGACTTATCCGCTCCGGCACAAAGGTTGAAAACCGTGTGCAGGAGGTTACGGAGATAACCCGAAGCCTGAAGCTCATGGCGAAGGATTTGAATATCCCCGTAGTCTGCTGCGCCCAGCTCTCCAGAGGCACCGAGGGCAGGGGAAAGTCCCACCGCCCGCAGCTTTCGGATCTGCGCGAATCGGGCTCGATAGAGCAGGATGCCGATATAGTCCTCATGCTCTACCGCGAGGAATATTATAAGAACGAAAAGGACGACCCGGACGGCGACGACGAGCCTGTATCCGCAGCCCCCGTTGCCAACGAGGTCGAGGTTATTGTTGCCAAGAACAGACATGGTCCCACAAAGACGGTAGATTTCATCTGGGATGCGGATCACACTCTGTTCATGGGCGTGGAGAAGATTCAGAATGCTTGATAAAGCGCTCGGCGCCGTGGAAAAATACAATATGCTCAGCCCGGGAGCCGCAGTTATAGCCGCGGTCTCGGGCGGTGCCGATTCAATGGCAATGCTGCTGTTCCTTATGAAGATAAGGGAACGGTATTCGCTGTCGTTGACCGTAGCCCATGTCAATCATGGGCTTCGCGGCGAAGAGGCGCGGCGCGATGAAAACTATGTGCGCTCCTTCTGTGAGAAGAACGGACTGCGCTTTGAGGTTTTGCATGCCGATGTAGCGGCGCTCGCAAAGCAGAGAGGAGAGTCATGCGAGGAATGCGGGCGCAGAGTGCGCTACGAGTTCTTTGAATCGATAGACAAAAACGCAAAAATCGCAACCGCCCACACGGCGAGCGACAATGCCGAGACCATGCTTTTCAATCTCGCTCGCGGCTCGTCGCTAAAGGGGCTTTGCGGTATTCCGCCCGTGCGCGGAAATATAATAAGACCGCTTATTTTCTGCACGAGGGAAGAAATAGAGGCGTTCTGCCGCGAAAATTCTCTCGATTTCGTAACAGACAGCACCAACCTGACTCTCGATTACAGCCGCAATAAGATTCGCCGTATCGCAGTCCCCGCGCTAAAGGAGATAAACTCCGCTTTTGAAGAGAATGCCTCGCATTTTTCTCAAAACGCCGCGCTCGACGAGGACTTTCTCGAGGGCGAGACGAAGGCGCTTTTGCTCTCGGCACAAGCCGACGGCGGACTTTCCTGCGAAGCGCTGCTCTCGGCGCATCCGGCGATACGCCGCCGCGCCCTGCTCGGCTGTATAAAGAACGTATGCCCGAAATCGGCGGACTTTAAGACCGTAGGCGCGGTTGAAAATATTCTTTCGCCGGGCGGAAAAATTCAGCTTTCACCAGATATGTTTGCCGTCTCGGACGGCGCAGTTCTGCGCTTTGCCGCCCCAATAAAGAAGGGCGAGGAGTGGTCGGAGAATATAGAGCCCGAGTGCATAAACGGCTCCGTTTGTCATAACGGACGCGTATCAATTTGCAGAGTTAATAAAAAAATTTTTTTAGATACACAAAAAATTCACAAAGATGTGTTGGATTATTGCATTGATTGTGATAAAATTATAGGAAGAGTTCAAATCGGCAGGCGCCGTTCGGGCGATAAGCTGACCCTTGCGAGGCGCGGCTGCACAAAGAGCCTGAAAAAGCTTTTCAACGAGGCGCATATTCCGCCGGAGAGCCGCTGCGATATCGCAGTGCTGCGCGACGAAGCGGGTGTGCTTTGGGTCGAGGGCTTCGGCGCGGACAGACGGTGCCGCGTCGGAAAAAACACTGAAAATGTGCTTATAATACGGAGGGAAAAGCAATGATAGAGGATATAGAGAGAGTATTGCTCAGCGAGGAGCAGATACGCGATATCGTCTCCCGCCTCGGCAGGCAGATAAGCGAGGACTACAAGGGCAGGAAGCTGCTCATGGTCAGCGTCTTGAAGGGCTCCGTCGTGTTTATGGCGGATCTTATGAGAGCGATAACAATACCGTGCGAGATAGATTTTATGGCGGTTTCGAGCTACGGCTCGGGCACGGAGAGCTCGGGCGAAGTCAAGATAATAAAGGATCTTGACAGACCCATAGAGGGCTATGACCTGCTGATAGTCGAGGACATACTCGACTCCGGTAAAACTCTCCATTACATATCCGAGATGCTCAGAGCGCGCAGACCCGCGAGCATTAAGATATGCACCTTCCTCGATAAGCCCGAGCGCCGCATGATAAAGGATCTCAAGGCGGACTACGCTGGAACGGAGGTTCCCGACGAGTTCGTTGTCGGCTACGGTCTCGATTACGATGAGAAGTACCGCAATGTGCCTTTCCTCGGCGTGCTCAGCCGTTCGGTCTACGAGAAATAAGAGCGGTCAAAAGAAAACTTCGACAGTCACAGGAGGATTTGACGTTTGAAAAATAAGAAGAACAACACTGACAGCAATGCAAAAAAAGTGCTGGCGTGGATACCGTATATTCTCATTCCCATCCTCATAATTTCCGGTGTCTCCCTCTATGCCAGGCAGCAGAAGAACGAAAAGCTCGAGTATTATCAGGTCGTGCAGTATTTCGATGAAAAAAAGGTCACGGAATATAACCTCAATATGTCGAGCGGTGCGCTTGAGTTCAAGCTCAAGGGCGACGATAAGACGTATAGCTTCACCGTGCCGAGCGTCGGTATGTTCCAGGAGGACATACACAACGGCGTTATCGCATATAACAGAGAGCATCCGGATACTCCGATAAAGGCGCAGTATCAGACCGGCTCGACCGGCGCCATTCTGCTCAATATCGTCCCGACGCTTCTCATGCTCGTTATCCTCGGCGCCATCCTCTTCTATATGTTCCGCAAGATGAACAACGCCATGAACAACGAGAACAACCGAACTCTTTCGTTCGGCAAGGCGCGCGTCAAGCGGGCGAAGGACGAGAGCCGCAAGACGACATTTGACGACGTTGCGGGCGCGGACGAGGAGAAAGAGGAGCTCAGCGAGATAGTCGATTTCCTCAAGGATCCCTCTCATTTCAACAAGCTCGGCGCGAGAATACCGCGCGGTGTTCTGCTCGTCGGCCCTCCCGGTACAGGTAAAACCCTGCTTGCAAGGGCTGTTGCGGGTGAGGCAAATGTTCCGTTCTTCTCGATTTCCGGCTCCGATTTCGTCGAGATGTATGTCGGTGTCGGCGCTTCGCGAGTGCGCGACCTTTTCAATGAGGCAAAGAAAAATTCACCCTCGATAATCTTTATCGATGAGATAGACGCCGTCGGCCGCCACAGAGGCGCAGGCATGGGCGGCGGACACGATGAGCGCGAGCAGACGCTTAACCAGCTGCTCGTCGAGATGGACGGCTTCGGCGCAAACGAGGGCGTTATAATCATCGCGGCGACCAACCGCCCCGATATCCTTGACCCCGCGCTGCTCCGCCCCGGAAGATTTGACCGTCAGGTAACGGTAGGCTATCCCGACCTCAAGGGACGCGAGGCCATACTCAAGGTTCACGCCAAGGGCAAGCCCTTAGGCCCCGATGTCAATCTTTCGATTATTGCAAAGACAACCATAGGCTTCACCGGCGCAGACCTCGAAAACCTGCTCAATGAGGCGGCTCTTCTCGCCGCCCGCCGTGATAAGAGAGCCATAACCATGCCCGAGATAGAAGAGGCGATGATAAAGGTCGTCGCAGGCACCGAGAAGAAGAGCCATAAGATGACCGACAAGGAGAAGCGCCTGACCGCCTATCATGAGGCGGGTCATGCAGTCTCCGCCTATTATCTCGAGTATAATGACCCGGTTCATCAGGTATCCATAGTGCCGAGAGGTCAGATGGGCGGATACACAATGTATCTCCCGACCGAGGATAAGAGCTATCATTCGAAGAACGAGATGCTCGACAATCTTGTCAGCCTCCTCGGCGGCAGAGTTGCCGAAGCCATAGTTATAGGTGATGTTTCAACCGGCGCGTCGAACGACATTGAGCGCGCCACGGATATCGCGCGCAAGATGGTCACAAAGTACGGCATGAGCGACAGGCTCGGCCCGATATCCTTCGGCTCGGGTAACGATGAGGTATTCCTCGGCAGAGATTACTCGCATCTGAAGAATTATTCGGAGGAGACAGCCGCAGAGATAGATGAGGAGATAAACCGCATCATCACCACGGCCTACGGTCATACCGAGGATATACTCAAGGAGCATATCGACAGACTCCATGCAGTCGCCGACGCGCTTATCGAGCGCGAGAAGATAAGCGGCGAGGAGTTTGAAACGATAATGCACGGCAACGAGCTTGCCCCGTTGGACGTGCACAGTGAAGACAACAGCAAACCGACAGAGCCGTCGGAGCAGTCCGACGCTCAGGACAATGGGGAGGCAGACGAAAATGAGAAAGAATCTGAATAAGATATTTTTCGGAATAGCCGTTTTAGCTGCGGGAATCATATTCCTCGGCTCGGCGTTCGGCTTCTGGGAAATAGGCGAAATGAGCGGTTGGTGGACCGTGTTTATCATCGTTCCCGCTATCGGCAGCATGATAGCCTCGGGTATTGATTTGCTCAATGTCGCGGCCGTCGCGGTCGGCGTCTGGCTGCTGCTCAAGTGCAACCCCCAGTGGGTGCCCGCAGAGAGAATGAACCATTTCGCTATCGCAATCGCCCTTGTCACCGTCGGCTTCTGGCTGATATTCAGCACGGTAAAGACAAAGAAGCTCAAGAAGCATCTCGATGACAACAGCGGCCCTATTTCGCAGGAGAGCAAGCCCACATACACCGCAGTCTGCTCGGGCGGCGTTTATAAAAACACCACCGGCAACCTGCTCGGCGCTCACTGCCTTGCAATTCTCGGCGGTCTTGAGGTCGATCTGAGCGAAGCGCAGATAAATGACGAGATAACGATAAGCGTCACCGCGATTCTCGGCGGAGTCGATATTTATCTGCCCGAGAACGTCAGGGTCGAGTGCTCGGACGGTGCGAGCCTGCTCGGCGGTATCGACAACAAGATGCCCGCAAACGGAGATATGTCTCAGCCGCTCGTCCATATCAAGCATTTCGATGTCCTCGGCGGCACCGATGTTATGACGAGAGTTCACAAAAAAGCATAAACGGCAATTAAATAACCTCGCGCCCGGGATCCTCGGATTTCCGGGCGTGTTTTAACGGAGAAAAGATGAACAGACGCAAATTTGTAAAACTGCCGCCCGAAAAGGCGCCCGAGATGTTCTCTCTCGTCCTTGAGCGGATGCAGTGGATGGACGAAAAGGGGATAGAGCATTGGAATGTTGTGGAATACGATAAGCTTTATCCGCTTTCATATTATGAAGAAAAATGCAGAGACGGTCTCGCTTTTGCGCTCGAGGACGAAAACGGAGAGCCGGTCTGTGCCGCCGTCCTGCTCGAGCACGATGACAGGTGGGAGGACGATGCTCCCTCGCTCTATGTCCACAACCTCGCCTCGAAGTTGGGTGAGCGCGACGCGGGAGCGGAGTTTCTGCGCCGCGCGGGGGATTACGCCGTGAGCGAAGGCAAAGCATATCTTCGTCTCGATTCGGCAGAGGACAGTGCAGCGCTCGCAAAGTACTACGAAAGCCTCGGCTTCGTCAACGTGGGAACTTGCCAAGACGGCTCATATAAGGGCATTCTCCGTGAAAAAAAGTTGAAATAACGGACAGTGCTTTTCAGCACCATATGAATTGAAATTTGCAGCGCAGCTGCAAGAGGTATACCGTAGCGACAGCTTTGTTCGCCCGCAAAAATACAGCGACTGACAAATATTGCAACCGTGTAGGGGCGGATATAATGTCAAGAGAAACATGGTAAACAGTAGTGTAAGGACATGGTATACAACTCAAAG
>ERZ779874.1179-NODE-1179-length-26676-cov-3.743210_pt1 | contig 26676 bp, 21 predicted proteins | sample MGYA00511031_ERZ779874 | MGnify/ENA primary metagenome ERZ779874 (study PRJEB29588, sample SAMEA2156850) | human gut metagenome | biome: human gut; feature: human-associated habitat; material: faeces | place: Denmark | collected 2008/2010 ...
GTAAGGTTTCCGGGGTTTTTCTGTTATAAGTAAAAATTATTATAGAAAAATACACACATCTATGATAAGATACCTATAAGAACATACATTTGTATTTGGAGGAGTTCCCTCTATGAAACGAATTTCCTTAGAAGCTCTTCTTCGCACTATGCAGGATCAGTCCTATCAGGAGCAATACGAATATATTCGGAAGCTGCTTGAAGAAGAAAAAATAAAGCCCGTGAAAGCATCCAGGACCAATGGGAAAAAGCCTGCACTTTATCGGGAATATTGGATTCTGGAAGAGAAGAAGGATTACAGCGAGTATATAGAGGAAATAAAATATAATTTTTCTACAAGGATTTCAGTAGATTATTATCTTACACATCCAGATGTTTATGAAACAGATCGACCATGGGTGCTTCTGTTGAATGAGTACCTGAAAGAACATAAGGACGCTTTGAAGACCGCAGAGTCACTGAATGAGAGAAGCTTTGAAATCTGGAGCAGAGAGAAATTCCTGGACAGGGAGCAAGGGAAGAAAATACTGAATCGATGCGGACTGGGCTTAGAATTTTTGAATATCTATCGGACGACAGAACCGTTGGCATATTACACTCATACAAGAAATACCCCGCAGAATCTCCTGATTTTGGAAAACAAAGATCCTTTTTTCAGTATGCGAAGTCATTTATTGAGCGGGCATACTGAAATTTTTAATATGGAAATGGGAACACTCATTTATGGGGCAGGCAAAGGTATTCTCCGTTCCTTCCAGGATTTTGACCTGTGTGCGGAACCCTATATGACAGATTCTGGAAATAAGATTTTTTACTTTGGTGATCTGGACTATGAGGGAATTGGAATATATGAGAATCTGGTAGAACGATTTCAGGACAGATGGGAAATCAAGCCCTTTATTCCTGCATATGAAGCAATGCTGAACAAGGCAGACCGCCTGGAAAATTTGCCAGAGACCAAAGAACATCAGAACCGAAATATTACTTCCATATTCTTTTCCTATTTCAGCAACACTACTGTGGAAAAAATGCAGGCAGTTTTACAGAATGAAAGGTATGTTCCACAGGAAATTCTAAACAGAGCAGACTTTTAGAAAATCAGATAAGCTAATATCTAATATGGCAAAAGGCAGCAACGCAAAATATAGAATAAATTACGAAGCATATCTACCAATGCTGAAGGAGGCAGTCTTTGCAGTACGAATTCCTCAAAAATTTTCCAAGACGAATGAAAAATGTGGGACTGTATGCGGTGCTCATTCAGAACAGCGCTCAGAAAATGTCCTGGAAACAGTTTGGCTTTTCAAAATTTGATGAACAGCTGAATCTTATTTTTGCTGTTATGCTTTACATTATGGAGCAGTCCCTGAAAGAAGAAAATTGTACCATGGATGATATCGGGGCATATATTGATACCCTTAATACCAGATATCTGCAAAAGCAAATCACCTACGAGGACTGCAGGAAGCTGGGGGATTTTATTGTCAACGTCATTCTGTCCAACGAAGGCCGTGCCATGTATTTTGACGGGTACGATTTCGAGCAGAATGCCTATCATATTATGCATGTCAGTTATGTGGCGAACCGTATTGTTTATCTTGATCAGGAGGTTCGCAGAACGTCCTATTATCTTACCGATGACGGGTATAATCTTATACTTTCCACCCTTGAAATTGAAAATAATATGAAGCTTACCATTCACGAAATGATCTTTCAGATGCATCTGGAAAAGCAGAGCTACGACAAGGCTGTGGATGAGATAAAAAATGTATTTAACCTGATGCGGATCCAGCTTCAGAAGATTCAGGAAGCTATGGGAAAAATCAGAAGAAATGCATTGAATTACTCCGTAAAGGATTACGAAGAAATCCTTTTGGAAAATCTGGATACTATCAGCGACACCAAAGAAAAATTTCAGAAATACCGGGAATTGGTTCGAAGCCGGGTAAAAAATCTGGAAGAAGAAAATATTAATGTTCGTCGTCTGGGAGAAAAGGAAGAGGAAAATCTGGAGAATCTTCGTATCATAGAAGGATACCTGAACCGCACCATCGATGAACACCAGAAAATTCTCAGCAGTCATTTTGACCTGAAGGCTCTTTATACCAAAGAACTGGAATTATTGTCTCAGGTATCGCTGATCCAGAGATTTTCTTTCCGAAACGATTTTTATGATAAGGTTCTGGAAAAACCAGCGTCTCTTGGAAATCTGGAATATTTTTTGCGGCCTTTATTTAATCAGGAGCCAGAGAAAATTTATAATCTGAATAAGGCGTTGTTATATCAGAAACCCAGTGTACGAAATGAGGAAGAAGATACAGAAGAAATTCTGGATTTTGATGAAGAAGCATACCAGAAAGAACAGGAAAAAAAGCGAAAAGAAAAACTGAAATGTTATGAAAACAGCCTGGGATTTCTTATAGAACAGACGGTTGAAACAGGAGAAATTTCTCTTTTAGAAATACAAAGCAGGCAGGAAAACCTAAACCAGCTCATTCCAAATGTAGAAATTTTTAAGGAAATTATGGTAGAACTGATTCGAAATAAAGAAATTGATATGGACGCCCTGAAAAGAGAACGAAGTGAATTTATTCAGGATCAGACATCTGATTTTCAGCTCAATGAAATGCTTCTGCTGCTTTGTGAAGGAAAATTTTCACAGCAGAAAATAAGAAAAATAGAAGTATACAGAATTGAAGACGGAAATACCGTTATTTTTGATAATGTGTTGACTGAAGGTGGAGAAAGGAAGAGCATCCGCTGTTCCAATATCCTTGTCCGAATCTTAAGAAATGAGGAATAGCCCATATGGCATACGAAGCAGAAGAAGTCCTTTCCAGCCAGGAGATCTTTTACTATTTACTGGAACATCATGAATTGAGAGAAGAGGATGAGCCTCTTTTATATAAGGCCTATACGGAAGAGGAAGCAATCCGGAATCTGGTAAAATCCCAGGGTGAGGTGGCTGCAGCCAATGTAGAACGCTATGGAAATGTTATTTATCTGATTCCCAAAGAAGAAAATAATTTTCTGGGATTTTCCAAGCAGCAGTTAAAGAATACGTTATGTAAATCTACAGCAACAGACAAAGACTACTACTTATCCCAATTTGTAATACTTACATTGCTTGTGGAATTTTTTGATGGGCAGGGAAGCAGCAGTAAAGCCCGGGAATATATGCGGGTGGGAGAGCTTATGAACTGTATTTCCACAAGGTTGAAGGAGGGTGCAGCAGAGGAGGATGATGAGAAAGATACAGCAGGCATTTCCTTCCGGATTCTGTACGAAACCTATGAGGCTCTGAAGTCTGATGACAGAGGTTCCAGAATGAAAACAACGAAAGAAGGTTTCATTTACAACATTCTGATGTTCCTGCAGAAACAGGGACTGGTTGAATATGTAGAGCAGGACGAGATGATAAAAACCACCAGAAAACTGGATCATTTTATGGACTGGAACCTTCTGAATCAGAACAATTATGAGCGAGTTCTCAGAGTACTGGGGGTGGCAAAGGATGAGTAAGATTAATGCAATACGTCTGATCAATGTGAATTACAACAACAATGCATATCGCATCAGTGATGAAACCATGTATTTCAATGGAGAAAGTACATTGCTTTCTCTTCAGAATGGCGGCGGAAAATCCGTACTGGTGCAGATGCTGACAGCCCCATTTGTCCATCAGAGATATCGCAATACCAAGGACCGTCTGTTTGAAAGCTATTTCACAACCAATAAACCCTCTTTTATTCTGGTGGAATGGGTCCTTGACCAGGGCGCTGGCTATGTCCTTACCGGGCTTATGGTGAGAAAAGCCCAGGATCTGCAGGAGGACAAAAAAGAGAATCTGGATATGATCGGCATTGTGAGTGAATATCAGGAGCCATGTATTCAGGACATCCGTCATCTTCCCGTAGTTGAAAAGGGCAAAAAAGAGATGATTCTGAAGAATTTCAATTCCTGTAAACTGTTGTTTGAAAGCTACAAAAAAGACAGGGATATGAAGTTTTTCTATTATGACCTGACCAACTATGCCCAGTCCCGGCAGTACTTTGACAAGCTGATGGAATACCAGATCAATTATAAGGAATGGGAGACTATCATTAAGAAAATTAATGTGAAAGAGTCTGGCTTATCCGATCTTTTTTCCGACTGCAGAGATGAAAAAGGCCTGACAGAAAAGTGGTTTCTGGAAGCCATTGAGAGCAAGCTGAATAAAGACAAAAACCGTATCCGCGAGTTCCAGTCTATTCTGGAAAAATACGCTGGACAGTACAAGGATAACCGTTCCAAAATCAAGCGAAGAGACAATATCCGTGCCTTTAAAGAAGAGGCAGAGTCTATCCGCACAAGGGCAGAAGAATATCAGGAAGCTGAGCGTGAAGAGGGAAAGCAGGAGAACAAAATTGCCTGGTTTATCCATGATGTGAACGCTCTTTTGAATGACACCCAAAAGGAATACAGTGCGTCAAAAGAACAGCTGGAAGGTCTGGATAAGGCTGTTGCAAGAGTACAATATGAGGAGCTTTCCAGCAAGGTTTATGAAAGTGAAAAAGAGAAAAACCTTCATCTTAGTGACCGTGATATGATTGATATGGAACGGGAAAATCTTCAGGAAGAGGCAGCTAAGACACAGGAAAAGCTGCATATTCTGGCTTGTGCCAGAGGACAGCAGTCCGTTAATGAGGAGAAAGGGGAATTAGAGCTTCTCCGGGAAAAAATTGCGGTGGCAAGGCAGCAGGGAGAGGATCTGGAGCCAGAGCGCAGGGCACTTGGATTTTCACTGAAATGCTTTTTGGAGGGACAGCTTCGGGATAACCGCGGGCAGCAAAACATACAGAATGAAAGTGCAAAAAAGGCAGGAGAAGAGGCAGACAAAAAAGCGCAAAAAATTCAGGAGCTGGAAGAAAAAATACGTGATTGTTTTGGAAAAAAAGGAAAACTGGAAAGCCAGATTGAAGCATACAGCCGCGTGGAAGAACAGTACAATTCCAAATATCAGGAAGAATTAAGGCGCAATATTCTTGGCAGTTATGAAGCTGGAACCCTTCAGATCTGTCAGCAGATTTACGAACAGGATCTGGAAAAAGCAGTGCGGGAGCGCACCGAAAGCCAGAAAAAATGGGAAGCAGACAAGGAAACAATCCGTGGTCAGGAGCGCAGATTAGAAGATAAAAAAGAAGCTTTAATTCACAAGAAAATAAAAATTCAGAAGCAGACAGGCAGATATCAGACCTATGAAAAAGAACTGGAAGACAGAAAAGCGGTTCTCAAATATCTGGATATGGAAGAACGCTATCTCCTGGATCGGGAAAGGATTCTTGACGTTTCAGGACGAAAGCTGCGGGAACTGGAAGAACTTCGCAGAAATCTGGAGAAGGAAGAGGACACTCTGGAAAAGGAATACACAGGCCTGACCAGCGGCAAAGTCCTGGAACTGCCAGAAGAACTGGAAAATGAACTGAAAAACCTGGATATCCATGCAGTTTACGGTATGGAATGGCTGAAAAAGAACGGCTATTCCCAGAAGAAAAACCAGGAGCTTGTGCGTCGAAATCCGTTCCTTCCGTACGCCCTGATTCTTACCAGGCAGGAGATGGAAAAGCTGGGACGAAATGGGAAAAACATTTGTACTTCTTTTCCAGTACCTATTGTAGAAAGGGAAAAGCTTGAGGAAGTTCAGGAGAAATACGCGGATAAAATTGTAAGATTTCCGGGAATCAGTTTTTATATTCTGTTTAATGAAAACCTGTTGGATGAAGAGAAGCTTCAGGCAATGATCTGGGAGAAAAGGCAGAAGCTGGAAAAAATCGGGCAGGCTGTTTTACTTCGCAAAAAGGAATATGCAGAGTATTTCCAGCGTCAGGAAATGATCAAAAATCAGACCGTGACAAAGGAAAGCTGGCAGGAAGTACAGGAAACTCTGGAGAAGCTGGAAGAAGAGAAAAAGCGTCTGGAAAAGGAAATAAGGGACGATTCCCAGAGTCTTGAAAAACTGAAAAAAGACCATGATGAACTGCAAGCTTTTATTGCCAGGGCGGGAATGGAAATTCAGCGTCAGCGACAAAAGCTGGAGGATTTTAAGCAGCTGAAAAGGGACTACGACTCCTATGAAAGCAACCGTGAAGTACTGGAAAAGTGCAAAAAAGAAGAAGCACGCTATCAGGAAAATCAGAAGCTTGCCAGAGACCGGCAGAGGAAACTTCTGGAAGAAAAGAAGACTTTGGAATACAGTATAAACATGCTGGGCAGGGAAGAAGAACGGCTTAGTGAGAAGTATGCCCGATATGCCGCATATGAGAATGCGGAACAGAATTTTCACATAGATGAGAGTTTGTCGGCAGATCAGATGGAAGCACGTTATGAAGCAATTACCTCGGTTCTTTCCCAGGAACTGAAAGATCTGGAAGCACAGGAGAAGAAAGTGGCAGGACGTTTCCAGCGGGCAATGGATGACCTTGAGTACCAGCAGAAAAAATACAAATTAAAGCCTTCGCAGTGGCAAAATGTGTTTTATGACCGGAAAGAAGAAACGCACCAGGAAGTAATACTGGAAGATTTTCAGCGTAAAATCCAGACGAAAGATCTGCAGTGGAATGAGGCTGATAAAAAGGCTGCGGTTGCGCAGAGTAGGATCAGCGAACTGATGAAACGAATCCGTTCTGTATGCGGCATGGAGAATCCGCTCCCTCAGAATGAAATTCAGGGACAGGATTTTGCGGCACGAAGAAACCAGCTCCTTTTCCAGATAAAAGAAGAAAAAAAGCATGCTGATTTCCTGAATGGAAAGGTTCGAAGCTATGAAGAAAATTTAACTGCTTTGTCAGAATATAATGAGCTGATTCCAGCAGAAACAGAAGAGTGGGAAACTATTTCCTTTGATATGGAAGCTGCAGAACTGAGAAAGTTTAAAGGGATTCTCATTCGCGATTACAATCAGAGAATCAGGGATACCAGACAGAAAAAAGAAGAACTGGTGCAGCTGTTAAACAAGATAGTCCGGATGGAAGCGTTCCAGGATGATTTCTACCGGAAGCCGCTGGAGCAGATGCTGGAACTCTCCGGAGATGCAGGCCGGGTTCTGATCCAGTTGAGAACAACGGTGCAGTCTTACGATAGTCTTATGGAAAAGCTTGAAGTGGACATTTCCGTAGTAGAAAGAGAAAAGGAAAGAATCGTAGAGCTTATGGAGGATTATGTTCAGGAAATCCACAGAAATCTTGGAAAGATTGATCATAATTCCACTATTACAATTCGGGAAAAGCCTGTAAAAATGTTAAGGATCCAGATTCCTGACTGGGAAGAAAATGCAGGACTTTATCATCTTCGTCTGGAGGATTTTATAGATAAGGTTACTATGGAAGGGGTGGAGCTTTTCGAGAGAAATGAAAATGCCCAGGAATTTTTCGGCTCCAGCATTACTACCAGAAATCTTTACGATCAGGTTGTAGGAATTGGAAATGTGCAGATCCATCTTTATAAAATCGAAGCTCAGAGAGAATATCCCATAACCTGGAAAGAAGTAGCGAGAAACTCTGGAGGCGAGGGATTTTTATCTGCGTTTGTTATTTTGTCCAGCCTTCTGTACTATATGCGAAAAGATGATACAGACATTTTTGCTGACAGAAATGAAGGAAAGGTTCTGATCATGGATAATCCTTTTGCACAGACAAATGCTTCCCATTTGCTGATTCCGCTGATGGATATGGCGAAGAAAACCAATACCCAGCTGATCTGTCTCACCGGATTGGGCGGAGATTCCATTTACAACCGTTTTGACAATATTTATATTCTAAATCTCATTGCCGCCAGCCTCCGCGGCGGCATGCAGTATCTGAAAGCAGAGCATAAAAGAGGCAAAGAGCCAGATGAACTGATCACAGCCAGAATCGAGGTTGGGGAGCAGCAGGAACTGTTGTTTTAAAAATTGGGGAAACTAAGCTATAAATAAAAACAGGATGAAAAGCCTTGGATTTACTTTTCATCCTGTTATCACTTGTTTTATCACTTGTTTTATCACTTGTTTTATCACTTGTTTTATCGCTTGCTTTATCGCTTATTTTTCTTTGCTTGTTTTTATATCAACTGTTTTGTAAAACGTGAGGGGTAAAATTGTTCGATTGGGATTAATTAAACTCCTCCGGTTCCACATATTTCTCATTGGAATAGCTGAATCCGTTCTGATACTTCACAGTCAGGTACAGTGTTTTATCCCCGTCTGCGATTTTAACGAAGCAGACTTTGTTGTCGTTGAATTTATTGGTAATGTCAATGCTCTGGTTGTGGTAATAAACCCAGACACTGCCGTCTTCCTCGTATTCTACGTCTGGAGAGTCGATTTCTTCCATAAGCTCTTCTGCGGTAAGCGGACGCTGTGTTCCATCGGCTTCAAAGGCAATTCCACCGCCGCCGGATTCCTGGAGTTCTCCATTTTCATCGTAGTATTCCATAGTATAAGTGCCGTTATCGGAAACATTCAGAGTGGCGTTGGTCTGGTCGCCGAGGATCCAGAGCTGAATGGTACGCTGGATGCCGCCTACATTAGCCGCATAAGCGGTTCCGGTTCCACCAAGAAGAATGCATCCTGCAATAACGGCTGCTGCTGTTTTCATTTTTGTTCTTTTCTGTAATCTTGCCATATTTTCTACCTCCCGAAATGAGCTTTCAGAGGTCTGTAATACAGAAAATGCTTTTTTATATTTTTCGTGATTAGTCATTTTCCCATTCCTCCTTTAATGAATCCCGTAGCAAAGCCCTTCCCCGGGAAAGCCGGACCTTTACATTGCTTTCAGAGAGCTTCAGGATATCGGCAATTTCCCGTACGGAATAATCCTCATAATAAAATAAGTGAATGACAATTCGGTACTTGTCTGGAAGCTTCATCACCTCTTCGAACAGGTCTCTGGACTGGGAATCAGGAAAAGTAAGAGTTTCTATGTAATCCTCCAGAGAGCATTTGTTTTTCTTCCAGAAAGTCCGGTTTATATTTCTGGCCTTATTAATGACGACCCGAAGAAGCCATGCCCGGATGTGCTGCTCACTTTCAAATTCTTTTCTGCTGGTGTAATACTGAACGAATGTCTCCTGAACTACGTCCTCGGCGTCCATCTGGTTCTGGCAGGTGTTAAAAGCTGCCGCGTAGAGACTGTTCTGGTAACGCTCGATCAGCTGCTGTACTGGTTGTCTCATGAGAACTCCTTTTGCTGTTGTTTCGGTGAAACGTCAACATTTTATATTTCCTTTTAGGTACCTTCACTTATAATACAAATGAGGTAAGGGGAAGGTTACAGGAATTTGAAAATAAATTACAGAAAAGAAAATTTGCAGGAGTAACAGGAAAGGCGCCGATCTCAATCAACAATCGGCACCTTTGCAAGATCTCTCTTTAAGTTGCGAAACTGAGGGGGAAGTTCCTCCACAGACATGGACTGAGGCACCTGAACCGTTCCCGCATCCCTGGCTGTCTCATAATACTAGCATTTGAAATCCAGCACATCCATAGTATGCTGCAGTTCTTCCATCTGAGCCTGAAGAATCTGGCGCTGCCTGTAAAAAAGCTGGAGCCGTTCTTCAATGGTGCTGTCTCCCTCCATGGCAAGATGGATGTATTCCTGGATATTCTTCAGGGACATTCCGGCCTTTTTTAGAATTCCTCCCGTTGTAAAATTGCCCGCAGCTGTCGCGGCAATCTTTCGTATAATGAAAAATTATATCATAGTTTGATAAGGATATCAAAGCTGGGATTAAGGTTCACAGAATACCACCAAATTTCGGTATGAAATTATGCAAAGAAAAGGTTGAATACATCACGAAGCGTTTTTTACGCAGGTCATGAACCGTAATTTAGCTTGCGGTAAATACTGCAAACATGGTATGCTATACAAAGGTGTTTCGGAAAAAGTGATTCTATGATAACGTTTCAAAACAGATCATTATCAGTGAGCTGATTTGAAACGCTGTGTGTGTGGCAGAAAAGCTGCCAGATTAAAAAGATATAAAAAGAATATAAGAAAGGAATTTAATATCTTGGAAAATAAAATGGATAACAAAATCGACGAAGGTTTATTAAGAAATGAAAAAATAGAAGAAGCCATCGCAGCTCTTCAGCAGAGTCCTACCGAAGAGCTCCTGGCTCATGCACTGACTGTTGTGCGCAGGCGCATGCAGGAAAATGGTCAGGTGATCATTGCCGTAGAACCAAACGCGGCAGCAGACCAGATGAAGCTCCAGGCAGTGAAAACTTCCGACGGAAACAGCTGGTGGGCAGTATTTACCAGCTTTGACGAGGAAATGAAAGGCAGCGGAAGCGTAATGTCTACCTTCATGACAGACATTGGAAAAGTGCTGGAAGCTGCACTGTCGGAAGAGGAAATACACGGCGTCATAATCAATCCCTGGAATCGCACATTGATGTTAGACAAGACCCTGATCCGGATCATTCTGGGAAATATGGCACAGTAATTTACTGAGGCACTTAAAGCCTGTTGGGGAGGTGCAGAAAATTTTTTCTTCAGACAGCCCAGGAGATATTATCAAAAATCAAATAGGTTCGCGTTAGAAGCTGCCGGATGCAAGTTAAAAAGCATCTGGCAGCTTTTCCTATAGATAAAATTCTATGGCGCTGACAACTATCCTAATACACAGGGATTACAAAGAAAATTCACAGCACAGAATTGTTTCCAATATTTCCTATAAATTATTGACAAACGATAATTATTAGTTATAATAAAATTATAAATTATCGAAAAACAATAATTAAAGGAGGACAATCATGAAAGAAAAACATCTGCTCACTTTACTGTCAATAGAAGCAGCTGCCTGTGTCCTGTTCTGTATTTTGCAGCGAAGCGTATCCGGCTTTTTCTCAACCATAGTGGCATTTCCATTTGAACAGCTGGGAGTGGGACTAAGAGCGCTGTCACTTTCTGGAGGTGCCGGAAATGCAGCTGCCATTCTTTTTTACGTCCTGCTTAGTCTGATTCCAGCTGGAATTTGGCTGATCTTAAAGAAGAAACAGAAAGCCATGCCAATTGATTTTACGCTATTCCTGCTCAGCGTTCTTCTTTTTGTAGTCCTGTATTATATGATCAATCCGGGCCTTATGGGTTTCGCTGTACCAGGGACGGGAAAATGGTCTCTTAGCAGCACCTTTTATTCTGTGCTTCTGGGATATCTTCTGATCCGTGCACTTTTGAAGTATCGGAACGCGGGAGCGAAGAAACTGCAGGAAGGACTGTGGTTGCTGCTTGGGGCTGTGAATATTGTGCTGGTATATGGGATCTTTGGCCAGGAACTGGGAAGTCTGCTGTTGAATCTGGAAACGGTTCAGAAAGGAAATACAGGTATCACTCTAAGTGATGGAGTTTTCGCCTATTCCAATTTGAACACAACCTATTTGTTTTTGTTCCTTCGTTTTGTAATTCGCATTTTGCCTTACGTGCTGAATATTATAATCGTTTTCCTGGCAAGAAGGCTCCTTACTGCAATGAGAGAAGATCTGTATCGGGAAGAGAGTGTGAAAACCGCAGAGAAATTAGCCAGATTCTGTATGTGGACCCTGATCGTCACCATCGGACTGGACGCTGGATTCAATCTGCTGCAGCTGTTTTTCCAGAGGCAGCTTTACCAGATGGATTATGTGGTCACGGTTCCCGTATTTTCTCTGGCCTTTGTGCTTGCAGTGCTGCTGTTTGCCAGATACATCCGGGAAATGCAGCGGCTGAAGGCGGACAATGATTTGTTTATTTGAAAGGAAAATGCACATGGCAATTAAAGTATGCCTGGAAGAGGTTTTGAAAAGGCGGGGAATGACATCCAAGGAATTGTGCAGCCTGGTGAATATCACGGAGGCCAATCTTTCCGTTCTGCGAAGCGGCAAGGCAAAGGGCGTGCGATTCCACACGATCAACCGAATCTGTTACTTCCTGCAATGCGATGTTGGCGATATTCTGAAGTTTGACGGAAATATGGAGGACGAGGAAAATGAAGAATAGGAGATATGAGAAAATAAAATCTGGCTTGCCGAGAGAAGAGAAACCGAAATCTGGTCTGGAAAAATCCGGAAAAGCGAAATGCCCGTTTGCGAAATATCTGATAGCGGCTTTTGCAATCCTTATTGCTGGTACTATGGGTGGCTGCACTTTGGCAGTTCCCGACGCCGGGGAAGAGGGAAGTGGTGATCGGATGATTGGCGCTTTTATCACTACAGAATATCTGGATCTGTATGATATGGAAAGCTACCTGAACGATCACGCCTCATCCCTTGTGAACGATGGCAGTATTACATTAGGAAATGACAGTAAATATGAGGGAAAATTGTTCGCAGATGTGGAAAAAGGAGGGGCAGATTCTCCCTCTGAGTGGAAAATTTCCTTCGGCAATATGGATGGGCAATATATGCTCATGCCTGTTTCAACAGATGAGAACGGGGAACAGTATATGGGAAATCTTTGCTCAGACGCAATCAATGAACCGTATCTTCATAGTAACGTTTCGGATGATAGCGAGGAACAGGAACTGAGCGGCACTATTTATGAAGCTGCGGATGGGAAGGAGAAAGTTTGGTACGTGAATCCGGTATATCAGACAGAAAACAGTGAAATCTACGCAATAACGGGAAATAGCTATTCCAACGGAGGCCGTGATACAGAGGGCAGCACCATGGCAGTCACGCTTTCCGGAGAAAGCACCGTCACAGAAAACGGCAAAAGCCAGAAAGAGTCCAGCAAGGTGACAATCCAGTTTGCCATCATGTACAAGCCTGTGAAAACCGTGATTTACCAGATGAGCGATTCCAACCAGGTCCTGAAGCGTGACGAATATGAACCGACAGAAGTTCCGGATACCCTGAAAGTGGAATCTGAGACTGCATATATTATGGAAGAAACTCAGAAAGAATCCCCCTCTGGAAAAACAGTGACCAGCCGCAGCATTGTGGATCTGAACTCAGAAGAAGAGGAAACCTGTCTGGAAGCATGGTATTCTTTGGATAATGGGTTTATCAGCAAAAAGGATGTGGAAATCTTGCACTGATATAAGAAAAAACTATAACCCGGTATTATTTATCTGTATTAGACTGAAACCGTCAAAACTGATATTATAAAACCAAGAAAACATAGTTAATTGATAGGAAATATGGAGATAATACAGATGAAACAGATTTTATGCTTTGGCGATTCAAATACATGGGGATATGACGGGGAAAGCAGGAAGCGGCTTCCCTGGGGAAAACGGTGGACAAGTCTTTTACAGGAGAAATTTGATGTGGAAACCGCGAAGCAGGGGATTCAGGCTGGAAACAATACGGCTGGCCAAAGGGAAGCTGGTAATGCAGAACATAAATCCGGCGAATCCGTCCGGATCATTGAAGAAGGCCTGTGCGGCAGAACCACCATATTCGAAGACCCGCTGCGTGACGGTCGCAGAGGAACTGCACTTCTTCCCACTTTATTGGAAACCCATGACGACGTAGATGTAATTGTTTTGATGCTTGGCACCAACGACTGCAAAACGGTTTTCGGCGCTTCCGCAGAAGTGATCGGCAAAGGCATCGCCCGCCTTCTGGATCAGATCGCAGCCTACGCTCCGGAAGCGAAGGTACTTCTCATTTCCCCCATCTATCTGGGAGAAAAAGTATGGCAGGAAGGATATGACCAGGAATTTTCCCGGGATTCCGTGCAGGTATCCAGGGACCTGGAAAAAGTATACCAGCGCATTGCTGATGAAAAACACGTAGAATTCATGCGCGCCGCCTCCTATGTAAGCTGCTGTGCTGCTGACCAGGAGCATATGAACGCTGCCGGGCATCAGGTATTTGCAAAAGCAGTGTACGAGAAACTGGAAAATCTGGTAGCATAAAAAATCGGATGCAGCCATTCCCTCATGGCAGGCATGATAATGTCGCCGGTAGGCGACATGTCCGTTTTGTGCAAAAAGAATACATAATTCGCACAAAATCAATCCCAAATAATAAAAAGTAATAAAGAATAATAAAAAACAATTGACAACACTACAACACTTTGCTATACTAAAATCACCAAAAAGAGGTGAGCAAAGAGAACATTTTTTATTTATGCAAAGGCGCATGAAACTACATTGTGACTAAGCAGCAGAATAGAAAATGTTTTTTTACTATTAAGCTCTATTTAAACTCTGAACGGCAAAGGCTTACTACCGTACCTAAATAAAGGACGGATAAGAAAGGAGAAAAACTATGAAAATGATGAAAGCAGCAGTAGCACTTGGCATGGCACTTACTATGACCGTAACAGGCGCATCAGCAGTATTCGCAGAGGGTGAGGCACTCAGCGTTGCTACCGATTTCGAGATCAAGACTCTGGTGCCATGGGCAGCATCCGAAGAGAATGCATTCCTTGTACTGAATCAGGCAGAAGAAGGACTGTTCCGTATGGACGAGAACAACCAGCCTCAGCCAGCTCTTTGTGACACTTATGAGGTAACAGACGATAAGCTTACATATACCTTCCATTTAAGAGATGGAATCCAGTGGAGCAACGGTGAGCCTGTAACAGCATCTGATTTCGTTTATGCATGGCTGAAACAGATGAGCGCAGACGCTACAAATGGTTACAGCTTCATTATGACAGACTATATTGTAAATGGTCAGGAGTACAACGAAGGAAGCGTTGAGGCTTCTGAGGTTGGAGTAAAAGCAGTTGATGACCAGACTTTGGAAGTTCAGCTGAAGAGCCCGACACCATATTTCCTGAACCTTACTACCATGGATATGTTCTTCCCGGTTAACGAAGCATTCTGCGAAGAGCAGGGCACAAACTTTGCACTTTCTCCAGATAGCATGCTGTACTGCGGACCATATGTAATCACAGATTATGATCCTGCTGTAGGTGTAACCTTTGCTAAGAACGATAACTATTGGGATAAAGATAATGTAGCAGTTGAGGATGCGCAGGTTCGTGTAATTAAAGATGCAGCTGCAGCTTTAAGCGCATATCAGGCTGGTGAGCTTTCCCAGGTTAAGCTTGATTCTGCTAACGTAGCAGCATACAAAGATGATCCTGAGTTCTCCCAGGAAATTGATTTCCGTACAAGCTATGTACAGTTCAATCTTACAGACGATGTAATGAGCAATGTAAACATGAGAAAAGCTATTTCTCTTGCTATGAACAGAAGTGCCCTTACAGACAATATTCTTGCTGATGGCTCTGCACCGGGATTTGGTCTTGTAGCAGACGGCATGACAGGTGACGGTGAGAAGACATTCCGTGAGCTGAACGGTGACGTTTCCCCATATGATCCGGAGCAGGCAAAAGAATACTATGATAAAGCTGTTGAAGAGCTTGGAAGCGCACCTTCAGAGGTTACTCTTCTTGTAGCTGATGACTCTGTATCCAAATCCGTTGCAACATTTATTCAGAGTGAGCTTATTACAACACTTGGACTGAACGTAGTAATCGATACCAAGACTGTACAGGGACGTGGAGAACTGATGGATGCCAACAACTATCAGTTTGCTGTAACTGCATGGGGCGCTGATTATGACGATGCCATGACATACCTTGATCTGTGGACAAACGGAACTCCTTACCGTGGAAATTACAATAATGATGACTACAATGCACTGATTTCTGATGCTAAGACTCAGACAGATGACGCAGCTCGTCTTGACGATATGCTTAAAGCAGAAAAGAAGCTTGTTGAGGAAGATGCGGTTGTTTCTCCGGTATACCACAGAGGTTCTGCAGTTCTGACAAAATCCAATGTAAAGAATCTGATCAGCCATCCAATCGGTGTTCCGCTTGAGTTCAAATACGCATCCTTTGAATAATTAGCGAAATAAGTAAAATTCCTTAAGGAATAAGTAACGGACCGTATACGTAAGTGGCACTTTTTGCCGGTATACGGTCTGTTTTTAACAGAAAGAAAAGGTGATGTCATGCTTAAATATATTTTAAAGCGATTAGGGTACATTTTGGTTACTTTGTGGGTAATCGTGACCTGTACCTTTTTCATGATGAAAAATCTTCCTGGTACACCTTTTGATGCTGAGCGTTTTAGTATTATGACACCTCAGCAGCAGGAACGTGTACTGGAAATGTATGGATTAAATGATTCTCTTCCGATGCAGTATGTGAAATATATTAAGAACATGCTGAAAGGAGATTTAGGTACTTCCTTTACTTATGTAAATCAGGATGTTTCCAAGGTTATCACAGGACGTCTTGGACCATCTGCTCTGATTGGTATCCAGGCAGTACTGATCGGACTTGCTATCGGATTGATTCTTGGAATCCTGGCTGCCTGGAAGCACAATAGCGGAATTGATTATTTTACCATGATACTGGCCGTGCTTGGTGTCTCGGTGCCGAACTTCGTCGCTGCAGCACTTTTACAGTATTATATTGGTTTGAAGTGGGGCGTTCTCCCGGTTGGATTCTGGACCGGCTGGAACTGTTCCGTATTGCCGTCCATTGCGCTTTCATTCAGTGCAACAGCCATGGTTGCCCGCTTTATGCGTACAGAAATGCTGGATGTACTGGATCAGGATTATATCATAACAGCCAGAGCGAAAGGTCTCAGCCAGATGAAGGTGTTGATGCGCCATGCTGTACGTAACTCCATTCTTCCGGTTGTTACAATTTTAGGACCTATCGTGGTAAACCTTATGACAGGATCCCTTGCTGTTGAGAATATCTTCAGTATTCCCGGAATCGGAAGTCTTTTCGTAGACTGTATCAAAGCCAATGACTATCCGGTAATCATGGGTATTACTATTTTCTATGCAGCATTTTATATGCTGATCGTATTGCTTGTTGATTTGGCTTATTCTCTTATTGATCCGAGAATTCGTCTTGCTAAAGGAAAGGAGAGCTGATCGTGGACAAATCAAAAATTGACCGCAGCATGTATCAGAAAGCAAAGGTAGAAGCCTCTGAGAAAGAGCATATTGCAGCTCCGGCCTCCACTATGCTGGCAGATGCATGGATCCGTCTGAAAAAGAATAAGGCAGCAGTTGTAGCATTATTTATTCTGGTAGCAATTATCCTGCTTGCCATTTTTGCACCGATTTTCAGTAAATATTCATTTAGAGATACAGATTATAACAATGTATACGGTCTTCCAAGCGCAGCACATATTTTCGGTGCTGATCAGTTTGGACGTGACCTTTGGGTCCGTACTTGGATGGGAACCAGAATTTCCCTTATGATCGCACTTGTAGCTGCAATTCTTGACCTTGTAGTCGGAGTCCTTTACGGTGCTGTTTCCGCTCTTTTCGGCGGCAAGGTGGATGCTGTGATGCAGCGTATCATCGAGGTACTGGTAGGTATCCCAAGCCTTATTATCGTAATCCTTTTCCTGATGGCGTTCCCGGCAGGTGTAGGAACTATTATCGCAGCCCTTTCCATTACCGGATGGGTAAACATGGCAAGACTTGTCCGTGCTGAGATCCTGAAGCTGAAAAACCAGGAATTCGTTCTTGCTTCCCAGGTTCTTGGAACCAGCAAGTTCAATATTATTATGAAGGATCTGATCCCGAACACAGTCAGCGTTATCGTAATCAACGTTATGTTCACAATCCCAAGTGCTATTTTCACAGAGGCATTCTTAAGCTTTATCGGTATCGGTCTGGCAGAGCCGCAGGCTTCCCTTGGTGTATTGATCAACGGCGGCTATCAGGTACTGCGTATGTATCCGCACGTACTGGTTTTCCCGGCTATCGTTATCGTACTGATTATGGTATGCTTCAGTATTCTGGGCGACGGACTTCGTGATGCCCTTGATCCGCAGATGAGAAAGTAGGTACAGCTATGGGAAAAATATTAGAAGTAAAGAATCTTACCATCCACATCAAGACGCACAAAGGTGTTGTACAGGCTGTGCGCGGCGTGGATTTTTACCTGAATGAGCAGGAGACCCTTGCGGTAGTTGGAGAGTCCGGTTCCGGAAAATCCATTACCATGAAGGGCGTTATGGGAATTCTTCCCAAGAATGGAAAAGTAGTAGACGGAACTGTTATGTTCCAGGGAAATGACCTGACCAAATACACAGAGCGTCAGATGCAGCAGGTCAGAGGAAGCGAGATCGCCATGATTTTCCAGGATCCAATGACCTCCCTGAACCCTACCATGAAGGTTGGAAAACAGATCGAGGAAATGCTCAAGGAGCACCGCAAGGAGATGAGCAAGGCTGACCGCAAGGCAAGAGCCATTGAACTTCTTTCCCTGGTTGGAATCTCCAATCCGGAAGCACGTTATGACCAGTATCCTCATCAGTTATCCGGCGGTATGAGACAGCGTGTGGTAATTGCTATTGCACTTGCATGCGATCCCAAGGTACTGATCGCGGATGAGCCTACCACAGCACTTGACGTAACCATCCAGGCACAGATTCTGGATCTGATGCGAGATCTTCAGAAGAAAATCAAGACCTCTATTATTATCATTACACACAACCTTGGCGTTGTGGCAAACATTGCAGACCGTGTAGCAGTTATGTACGGCGGCAAGCTGGTTGAGACTGGCGATGTGGCAGATATTTTCCACAATCCATGTCACGAGTATACTAAAGGACTTCTGCGCTCCATTCCGAAAGCACACGAGAAAGGCGGCGAGCTTCAGGCAATTCCAGGTACTCCTCCGGATCTGATGGATCCGCCGGTGGGATGTCCTTTTGCTGCAAGATGTCAGGAGACGATGATCGTTTGCCAGAAATTTATGCCGGATTATACCGAATGCGGCAAGAATCACAAATCAGCATGCTGGATGCTGGATGAGATGGCACAGGAGGTAAAAGCGGATGAAAAATGATGACAAGCAGGTGCTTCTTGACGTAAAGAACCTGAAGAAATATTTTGATGTTGGAAATAAGAAGATTCTGAAAGCAGTAGATGATGTTTCCCTTCAGATCTACAAGGGCGAGACTCTTGGTCTGGTTGGAGAGTCCGGCTGCGGTAAATCTACATTCGGAAGAACTGTGATTCATCTTTATGAGCCTACAGAAGGAAGCGTAACCTTTGACGGACTGAAGATTGACAAGAATCTTGACCAGAAGCAGAGACATGAGCTTTGCAGAAGAATGCAGATGATCTTCCAGGATCCATATGCATCCCTGAACCCAAGAAGAAAAATTCTGGACATTGTGGCAGAGGGAATTGATGCCCATGGCCTTGCTTCCAGCAAGAAAGAGCGTAATGCCAAAGTAATTGAGCTTCTTGAGACCGTTGGACTGCAGGCAGAGCATGCAGACCGTTTTCCTCATGAGTTCTCCGGCGGACAGCGCCAGCGAGTTGGCATTGCCCGTGCCCTTGCAGTAAACCCGGACTTCATCGTATGTGATGAGCCGATTTCCGCACTGGACGTTTCCATTCAGGCACAGGTTATCAACCTTCTGGAACAGCTTCAGAGAGAACGCGGACTGACTTATCTGTTTATTGCCCATGACCTTTCTATGGTTAAGCACATCAGTGACCGTATCGGTGTTATGTACTTAGGATCACTGGTTGAGCTTGCTGAGAGCGAGGAGCTTTTCGAGAACCCCATGCACCCGTACACCAAGGCTCTTCTTTCCGCCATCCCGATTCCGGATCCGGATATTGAGAAGAACCGTCAGAGAATCATGCTGGAGGGTACTCTTCCGAACCCCATCGGACTTGGAGATGAGTGTAAGTTCTGCAGCCGCTGTCCGGTTTGCAAGGACAGCTGTCATAAGAGCCAGCCGAAGCTTGTTGAGGTAAAACCGGGACATTTTGTTGCCTGCAGCCAGGTGCAGTAGATAAGCACTCTGTACAGCAATGACCAGCAGGTTTTCTAAAGAAGGATGTGTTGTCTGTGGGCAATATTATTTAGAAGCTTTCTGGTAAGCCGCTGGCAGATAACAGAAATGTAACGGGAAACAGGAGGAAGAAGGATGTTCATTGAAGAAAGGCAGCAAGCCATCGAGAAAGTCCTTCGGGAACAGGGGAAAGTCCGCGTCCGGGAACTGAGCGAAATGTTTCAGGTGACAGAGGACTGCATCCGTAAAGATCTGAAAACTCTTGAAAATGCCGGCAAATTAAAAAGAACTTACGGTGGTGCGATTCTTTCCCAGGATTACCCGCTGGAAAGAGATGTTATCGACAGAAGAAATTATCATGTGGAAAAGAAAATGGTGATTGCGGCCAAGGCCATGAAACTGATTCGGGAAAGAGAGGCAATCTTTCTGGATATTTCCACAACCAACATTGAACTTGCCAAGCTGATCACGAAATCCAACATGCAGCTTACCGTAGTAAGCAACATGATCGATATTCTACAGCTGCTTGCGCAAAATCCCAAGATCACAGCCATTGGAACCGGGGGAATCATGTATCCCACAGTAAACGGGTTCCTTGGCTCCGCAGCAATCCAGGTGATCCGGCAGTACAGCTTTGACCGGGCCTTTATGGGAAGCTGCGGAATTGATATGATGGATCACACCGTTACCACTTTGGGCGTGGAGGACGGCCTGACTAAGAAAGCTGCCATTGAGAGCAGCAGACATAAGTACGCTGTGATGGAGCGGGAGAAATTTTATTTTAATGAATCTTACAAATTTACACAGCTGGATGCGCTGGATGGAATTATCACGGATGAGTTTCCAGATGGTTCCGTTCAGGACATGCTGGATTCTCTTGGCGTTGCGCTGTACTGAGAAAGGATTGCGTAAATAAGTTTCTGTCCATGAATGATAGAATTTTGCGAAGCGCGTTGCTGCGAAGGCAGTGAACAGGAACGTGAAAGGAAAAAGAGGATATGGAAAAGTTTATTTTGGAGGTATGCGCAGATTCTGTGGAATCTGTACTTGCCGCTGAAAAAGGCGGAGCGGACCGGATTGAGCTTTGCGGGAATGTGGTGATCGGAGGGACAACCCCTTCTGAGAGCCTTTTCCGTGAGATCAGAGAGCACAGTGACATTAAGATCCATGCTCTGATCCGCCCAAGATTCGGTGATTTTTGTTATACAGATTATGAATTTGATATTATTCGTTCAGAAGTGAGAAGATTCCGTGAGCTGGGAGCGCAGGGCGTGGTGATCGGTATGCTGCGGCCGGATGGCTCTCTGGATGTGGAGCATCTTGCACAGCTGATGGAGGAAGCGAAGGGAATGTCCGTGACCCTGCATCGTGCATTTGATGTGTGCAGGGATCCTATGGAGGCTCTTGAGCAGGCCATTTCCCTTGGTTTTCACACCATTCTTACATCAGGACAGAAGAATAACTGCGTGGATGGCTCCCAGCTTCTTGCTGACCTGGTGAAGGCAAGCGCAGGCCGTATTCATATTATGGCTGGCGCCGGGGTAAATGCAGATGCCATTTCTTCTATCTATGAGAAGACCGGAATCACAGATTATCATATGACGGGCAAAATTGTGCTGGAAAGTGAGATGCAGTACCGCAAGGACGGAGTGAGCATGGGCTTGCCGTCTTTAAGCGAGTTTGAGATTTTCAGGACCAGCGAGGCAGAAGTAAGAAGAGCCCGGAATGTATTAGCTACTTTGTGATGGAGCAGCGGACGGGTGCCGCTGGCTGTCTCCGTCACGCTACACGCTCTTTCACAAAAAAGAACAGTTTTTTCGTGAAAGGGCGTTTTTTCTATAATAAACTTCTTTCGATGAGGAGGATGAATATATGTTTCTTCAGAACAGCGAGAAGAAAATTGAAGAAGAGTTTTTGAAATTAACAGAAAAGCTTGGAGCGGACAAAGAGCCGCTGAAGACCATCTGCGGGAAGCTGGATGCCTGTGACAGAGACCTGGCGCTGGCTATGAAGTATTTGTATGTGACAGCGCCGTATAGTGATCTGGTAAATTATTCTTTCGAGGATATTAAGGATTTTGCAGGTCATGGGTTGTTTCTTTATAATCATCTGGAACGAGTGCATGCGCTTCCAGATAAAATGTTTTTGAACTATATTCTGGATCATAGAGTGAATGAGGAAGAAGTACTTCCCTGCAGAACGTTTTTCTGGAATGAGTTAAAGGATCGTATTGAAGGAAAAAATGCGAAAGATGCGGCAATTGAAGTAAATTACTGGTGCGCCGAGGAAGCTACTTATCACAGCGGAGATGACAGAACTCTTCCGGCTCTTACGGTGTACAGAAGAGGCTATGGACGCTGCGGCGAGGAGTCTGTTTTTCTGGTAAATGCACTTCGAAGCGTGGGAATCCCGGCACGTCAGGTGTATGTGCCAAGATGGTCCCACTGTGATGACAATCATGCATGGGTAGAGCTGTGGTGCGATGGAAAGTGGTATTTCACAGGAGCGTGCGAGCCCCTTATGATTCTGAACAAAGGCTGGTTTACCAATGCTTCCTCCAGAGCCATGATGGTCCATTCCAGATTGTTTGATCTTTTCCCCGCAGAAGGGGAGGATGTGATCGGCAAAGAGGGGGCAGCGGTTATGCTAAACCAGACTGCGCGCTATGCAAAGGTTAAGACAGTGACAGTACAGGTGACAGACCATGCAGGTGCACCGGTGAAAGATGCCCAGGTACAGTTCCAGGTTTTGAACATGGGAGAATATTATCCCATTGCCAAAGCTATGACAGATGAGAATGGAAACGTTTCTCTGGTTACCGGATTTGGAAGCGTGCGTGTTGCCGCGTTCCGCCCGGACATGGAAGGATTTGCCCAGGCAGATGTGGATACCAGAGAGCAGGTGAATGTGAAGCTGATTCTTACAGGAGAGGCTGTGGCAGCAGAGGACTGGAAAGCTGTAGATGTGATCGCACCTGTAGACACTCCTGTGAACCCGGATATGCCCACTCCAGAGCAGAAAGCAATCGGAACCCGCCGCCTGAATGAGGCGAATCAGCTTCGCCGCGAGAAGAAAGAGAACTGGGTGAATCCAGAACTGACGGCATTTCTTGCAGGAGAAGATGAGAAAGAGCTTCGCCAGGCAATGGCAGATGTTTTGTCTGAGAAGGATCACACGGACTGCGTGTGCAGCGTATTGGAAGAGCATCTTGCATATGGCAAAATATATGCACAGCAGTATAGAGAAGCAGATGAGTACGATTTATATATCAACTATGTTTTGAATCCCCGTGTAGAATACGAGCTTCTTCGCCCATACAGAAAAGGTATTCTCTCATTCTTTACAGAAGAACAGAAAGCCGCTTTCCGTGAGAACCCGGCAGAAATCTGGAACTATATCAGAGAGCTCATTACTGCTTACCCATATAACGAGCGTGAGACTGTAATGGAGACTCCATACGAATGTCTGATATCCGGCATCGGAACAGAGCGCTCCCAGAAAGTGCTTTTCGTAGCAATTGCCCGTACTCTTGGAATCCCGGCCAGATTAAATCCTGGAAGCCATGTAATGGAGTACTGGGATAAATGCCAGTTTGTATCTGTTCTGAAACAGGAGAAATGGAGCGCAGCTCTTTACCTGAAAAAGGAAGAGGGTACCCAGTGGAATTATTACCAGAACTGGACCATTGGACGTCTTGTTGGAAACGAATATGCTTCCCTGGATCTTACAAACAGAGCCTGGGAAGGAGATACTTTGGAACTGGCGTTGATTCCAGGCACATACCGGATCATCACCACCAACCGCCTGCCAAACGGAAACCAGTTCTCCTGGGAAAAGACAATCATTGTGAAGGACGAAGAGAAACATTACGAAACTCTGCGCCTTCGGGAAGCACAGCTGGGGGATATGCTGGAGCGTATTTCCCTGCCAGAGTTTGAGGTAAAAGATGCAGATGGCGGAATTGTGACCTGCGCAGACCTTACCCGGGGTGGCAAGAAAATCCTTATGTGGCTGGAAGAGAGCCGTGAGCCTACCGAGCATATTTTGAACGAAATGCTGGAACATGCAGAAAAATTCCACCAGTTTGAAACCTGCATTTCCTTTATGATTCGTACTGGGGAAGCTAAGGGCGACCCGCTTCTTGCAAAGGTTCTGAAGACTTTCCCGAAGATTTCCGTTTACTACGATTCCTTTGAGGAAAACATTGAGCTTCTGGGCAGAAGAATGTATGTGGACCCGGATAAGCTTCCGCTGATTCTGGTAACAAACGGAGAATCTGTGGGAATTTATGCAACCAGCGGCTATAATGTAGGAACCGGCGATATGCTGATTCGTATTATGGAAGAAGTGCCGGAGATGTAAGCCTTTGAAAAATGATTTTTCATGGATAATGTTTGGTGAATTGTGGTGAGAAATTATGCGAAGCATGATTTTGGCATATGAGACAAACGGCAACTATAAAGAACAATACATAATATTAAACTGTGTTTGGAACTGAGAACTGTTTTTAGTGGAGTATATATTATGAATCATTACACAGAAATTCACCCGGATGGAAAAAGAGCCTATCAGTTTGTTGCGGATACCGCCTATGTCCGTGAGTCCGGGACAAAAGGGGAATACAAGGCAGCAGAATACATTCTGAAGGAAGCGGAAAAGATCGCAGCCCAGCCAGGAAAAGAAACTTATATCCAGACTCCCCGCATGGAGCTTTTCCAGTGCCCGGATTTCCAGGAGAAAAGGGCTGAGCTGACCATCTGCCAGCCTTATGAGAAATCCTATCTGGTGCGTGCATATTTGAACGGTGCATGCACCCCGGCAGAAGGCATCACAGCCCCGTTCCTTTTCGTGGGAAAGGGAGATGACATCAGCCTTTCCCAGGCGAAGGGTGCTGTGGTGCTGGTGTGCGACCCTGTACGGGAGAATATGATCAATAAGATCAAGGACGCTGGGGCTGCAGGATTTGTGACGGTTTGCGGTACGCCTCTTGATCAGGGCGAGGACAGAACTCCTGTGCAGTACCGCCGCAAGGCATGTGACCTTCCGGGCGCAGCCATTCACTACCTGGATGCCGTGGAAATTGTAGAAAAGGAAGCTTCCATGTGCAGGCTGAATATTCAGCAGAGCGAAATTTCCCGGAATTCTGCCAATGTGGCAGTCTGCATTCTGGGAACTGAACTTCCAGAGGAAATTGTGACTGTGACAGCTCACTATGATTCTGTGCCAGAGGGACCTGGTGCTTACGACAACATGTCCGGCGGCGCTATGGTGATGGAAGCGTTCCATTATTTTGCAGAGCACAGACCAGCCAGAACCATGGAATTTATCTGGTTTGGTTCCGAGGAAAAAGGACTGATCGGAAGCCAGAACTATGTGAAATCCCATGAAAACGAAATGGGCAGACATGTATTTAATCTGAATGTAGATCTGGCAGGACAGCTTCTTGGCGGAAATGTACTGGGAGTCACTGCGGATCCTACTGTGTGCACTGCGCTGAAAGAGCTTATGGAGGAAAATCAGCTTGGCGTAACCATTAAGAACCAGGTTTGGGCCAGCGACTCCAATACTTTCGCATGGAAAGGTGTCCCGGCGCTGACCTTGAACCGCGATGGTTTCGGCATGCATACGAGACACGATACCGTAGAATATATTTCTCCCCGTGCGCTGGCGGAAGGGGCGAAAACCCTTTGCACAGCTGCCGCATGGGTGGCAAATGAGCCAGAGCTTTCATTTGAGCGGGAAATTCCCGCAGATATGAAGAGGGAATTGGAGAAGTATTTTGCTTCATGATAAAATTCTGAACTGAGTATTTATTTGATTGGTTGAGATATTTTTGATAGGAAAGGACGAAGAAATGAATAAAGTAATCGAAGAAAGAACCAAACGTACCGAGTGGTACCGTGATGCCCGTTTCGGCATGTTTATCCACTGGGGGCTGTATGCAATTCCAGCCCGTGGTGAGTGGGTAAGAAGTGTGGAGCAGATTCCCCATGAGGAGTACTGCCCACTGACAGAAGAATTTACAGCAGAAAATTATAATCCAAGAGAATGGGCTCGTCTGGCAAAGAAGGCCGGCATGAAGTACGCCGTACTTACCGCCAAGCATCATGACGGTTTCTGCCTGTTTGATACCAAGCTGACAGACTACAATTCCATGAATGCAGCCTGCCACAAAGACCTGGTAAAAGAATTTTTGGAAGCTTTTCGTGCAGAAGGAATCAAGGTAGGCCTGTATTTTTCCATTATTGACTGGCGTCACCCGGATTTCCCGCACTATGGCGACATGCATCATCCAATGCGCAATCACCCGGAGTGCTCCAACGAGAACCGCAATTTTGACCGTTATCTGGATTTTATGTTCGGACAGATCAAGGAGCTTCTCACCAATTACGGAAAGCTGGATCTGATGTGGTTCGACTTTTCTTATGGGGATATGAAATGTGATAAATGGAAAGCACAGGAGTTGATTTCTATGGTGCGTTCCATTCAGCCGTGGCTGATCATTGATAATCGTCTGGAAGGAAGTGCAGAGGATTCCGGTTCTATTCTTACAGCCAACCCAACGGAATATTCCGGAGATTTCGCCTCTCCGGAGCAGATGATCCCTCCGGCAGGAATCCGCAATGAGTTAGGTGATCCGGTGCCGTGGGAAGCGTGCCTGACCCTGAACAACAACTGGGGCTATGCATCCAGCGATCACCATTATAAATCAGCGGAGATGGTCATTCATATGCTGGTTGAGTGCGTCAGCAAAGGCGGCAACCTTCTTCTGAACGTAGGCCCGGATGCCAAAGGCCGTATTCCAAAGGAATCCGTGAAGATTCTGGAAGAAGTGGGCGAGTGGATGGACGAGAACTCCAAGAGCATCTACGGCTGCGGCTATGCTGAGATCGATAAACCGGAATGGGGCCGCTACACTCGAAACGGA
>ERZ779874.1205-NODE-1205-length-26227-cov-3.453118_pt1 | contig 26227 bp, 24 predicted proteins | sample MGYA00511031_ERZ779874 | MGnify/ENA primary metagenome ERZ779874 (study PRJEB29588, sample SAMEA2156850) | human gut metagenome | biome: human gut; feature: human-associated habitat; material: faeces | place: Denmark | collected 2008/2010 ...
ATGATTTTTATCAGATAGATAAGAAGGCCGCTGAAGAATTTGTCCATTCTCAAGGGATAGATAAATATATTCTTTATGTGAGTCGAGTTGAGCCTAGGAAAAATCAGATAGCGGTATTGAATGCTTATTTGGATTTGGCATTGTACGAAAAAGGTTATGATTTGGTGTTTATTGGGCGTAAAACAATATCGTCTTCCCTTTTTGAAAATAGATTGGCAGAATTGAAGCCTGAAGTCTTAAAACGGATACATTTATTGAATCAGGTTGATTATAATGATCTGAAATTTTGGTATAAAGGAGCTTCATTGTTTGTTTATCCCGCTTTAGCTGAAGGTTTTGGTATTCCTCCTATTGAAGCTGGAGCAGCAGAAGTGCCTTGTGTTTGTTCAAACCGGACAGCCATGGGTGATTTTTCTTTCTTTGGAGAGAATTTAGTGGATCCCCTTGATGTGAAAATCTTAAAAGAACGAATTGAAAAGAATTTGATGTTTCCAGATAAAATTGAATTAAAAAGGATCAGTGATCGGATTGCTAAAACGTATAATTGGAAAACTGTTGCTTTGGATTTATATTCTTATATGCGTAATAAAAAGTATATTTAATGAAGGTTGCTATAATTGGTACGCAAGGTGTCCCCGCCAAATATGGGGGATTTGAGACTTTAGTGGAGAATATTATCGGCGAGAACGCCTTGTTGGGGATTTAATATACGGTATCTCGCATCGGTGAGATTGTAAAGTTCCTGTTTCTATGCTTACTTTTCGATTGATATCCAAATGTTGGCAAAACGCCTCATTTTATAATAAAACAGACGTTGACCTTCTGGTGGAAGAAAATGATTGGAATGATTATAATTATTATACTTCCTATCATCTTCATGTGACCCGGAAACGAAATCAGAATGACATTGGCGCGCGTTATTTGGGGTATATCCAAATAATGAAATTGGGGCAAACTGTTAATGAATGGAATATATTGAGGAAAGCACTTAATGGTAAAGAGACTTTTGAACGGTTACCTAAAGATTTTTTTTCCATTACTTTTTCAATTGATGTATTTAAGGGTCTAGCCCAATACCTATCTATTAAAGAACGAGAAGAATTCATCGAATCATTCCGTCTGATTCTTAAGGAGGATGACCCGTACTACGCTCAGGTCAAGGATGATGATTGTTTCCAAATCTCCCTTCTCAGAGGAGGTTCCATGGATAGTTATTTTTTATTACATGGCAGGGAACTTTTGTTGCGGAGTGGCATTTTATATAATTTGAGAGAGAAGCAAATTACGGTAACATACGCTAATTCCAAGACTCCTGTCACTTTGAATTTTTCAAGGGTCAAAGATGATTCCTCTGCCCTTGTTCCTAATGGTATAGTGGCTTTTATCGGGAAAAATGGTAGTGGGAAAAGTATGGCTTTATATAAATTGGCCGCTCTGCTCTATGCGAGTCCGGGGGACAGAGACCGTTATTTGAAGAATATGGGTACTATTAAGCCTACGGATTTAGGTATTTCACAACTCATGATATTTTCTTATACGCCTTTTGACAATTTCATTTTACCAGGTGAAAATGTACGGGCGGATTTGCGACTGTGGGCAAAAAATATAGAAGATCGAAGGGGGCGATTCATTTTTTGCGGATTGCGAGATGTCAAAAAGGAAGCGGAGTTTATACTTGAGCAAAAACAGGATGAACGAGGTGATGGCGACAACATCAGGTTGAAGGATGTCTTATTGAAATCTCCCGCGGCTTTGGCTTCAGAAAGCTTTGCTGCCTATCAAAAAATAAAGGAAGAGGAGACCAAAAAGGCTGATTGGGAACGTTGTGTGGAGAAGATGAGAAAGAGCCAAGAGGAGTTATTCGAATTGGCACAAGAACTTGAAAGTTCAGCTTGGCTGAAGGGTGAAATTGAGTGGAATCAACAATTTCAAAACTTAAGTACCGGGCATAAATTCTTTTTCCATGCGATGCTGCATATTATTGCCTATTGTGAAGATAATGCGATGCTGCTTTTTGATGAACCAGAGAATCACCTGCAGGCTCCTTTACTTTCGTTTATGTTGGCAGAAATACGGGAAATACTGGTCAAGCGAAAATCGGTCTTGCTCATAGCTACCCATTCGCCGGTTATCCTGCAAGAAACCTTGGCGAATAATGTCCGTATTGTGCGAAGACGAGGTGATGAGGTAAGATTCGATAAACCGGCTATTGAAACTTTTGGTGAAAGTTTTGGAACCATCTCTTCGGAGGTATTTGACCTGACTACGGACCGGGTTGGCTATTTTGACGCGATAGATGAAATATATCAGGTATTGGATTGCCGACATAAAGAAAACGCAAAGCAAGCCGTGATGGCAATTGTGCAGGAAATGGGAGGCATCAGCGGTCAAATCCTCCAATATGTCGTGTCCAAATATCTTAAAGATAATAATTCCCATGTGGAGAATCCAAAAGCCTGAATTATCAGAGGCTCAAAACGATATTGAGGATTTTGTCAAAAAAGGAATTGTCACTGGAAATGATGAGGCTAATTCCTTGAAAATGTTGGTTGAACAGTATGATGTTCAACAGGGGAAGGTAACCAAGGAACAACATAATAAAATATCCTCAAAAACAGCCGCAAGTATTCATTCGCATTATACAGATACGAATACCGGAAACAAGCTCGACTATATCCGGAAGGATTTGATGAAGGGGGTAGTAAAATGTCCTTATTGTGCCATCGGATTTCCTGATACATTGGATCATTATATGCCTAAATCAATTTATAAGGCGTTGGCTTTGTGTCGGTTGAATTTGGTTCCGATGTGTTGGAGTTGCAATCATCAAAAGAGTTCTTGGCATCCGTATAATGAGTATATCCATCCATACTATTTGATGGATCTGAAAGAAAAGATCTTCCTTGTCGCAAGGATACAACCAGTAGATAAGTCCTTAGATATTACTTTTTCTTTTGATAAAAAGGCAATTGGGGATGAGGAGTTGTATACCCAATTTGTTTCGCATTGGAGGAATATGGATTTGGATAATCGATTGAGAAAATCGGCAATTAGCTTCTTGCATAATGGAGTTTTGACATATTTGGAAGAGGTAAAAGGATTGTCTGTTTCTATAGACATATTATTACTACGTTTTGGAAAAATATACGGGTTGAACGATTGGCGAACTGCCATAGTGAGGGCTTTGTCTGAAAAGCTGAAAGGGAAAGATAGCACTGCGGTTATGGCCGCATTGGCATCTATGAGACCTCAGATCTCAGATATCAATATATAATCATCGTTATTTTATGAAACAAATTGCCATTATTGGCATTCAAGGCGTGCCGGCCCAATACGGCGGCTTTGAATCTTTGGTGGAAAACATTATTGGGGAAAATTGTTCCTCAGATATTCATTATACCATTTTTTGCAGCAGTAAGGATTACGAGGAACGGCGAACGACCTACAAGGGTGCGAGCCTGAAGTATATTCCGCTCCATGCGAACGGCATGCAAAGCACGCCTTACGACATCTGGTCGATGTTGCGTGCCATTCGGGGGTATGATGTGGTGGTGATCCTGGGTGTTTCCGGTTGTTTATTCCTGCCGGTTTTTCGTCTGCTCTGCTGGAAGCGGGTTATCGTGAATATCGACGGATTGGAGCATCGCCGGGAGAAGTGGGGAAGGTTCGCTAAATGGTTCTTGCGGCAGAGTGAGGCAATGGCGGTTCGTTGCGCCAGCGTGGTGGTGGCCGATAACAAGGCGATACAGGATTACGTGCGGGAGACCTATGGCAAGGATTCTGCCTTGATCGCTTATGGAGGTGACCATACGCAATGCCAGGTGCCTTCTGAACGGCAAGAGACGATCTTGAAACGCTATCACTTAACCCGGGAGCGTTATGGGTTGACGGTCTGTCGCATTGAACCGGAGAATAATTGCCACCTGACCCTGGAGGCGTTTGCCCGTAGCGGTAAGCGACTGGTCTTTGTCGGGAATTGGGAACACAGCGCCTACGGACGGGAGCTGAGAAGCCGATACGCCGCCTATCCTCATATCTCGATGGTTGATCCGGTTTACGATCTGTCGGTCTTGTTTGCCCTGCGGAACAATTGCCGTTATTACCTGCATGGACACAGCGCAGGGGGGACCAATCCCTCGTTGGTGGAGGCGATGTTCTTCGGAAAACCGATCCTGGCCTATGACGTGGTCTATAACCGTGAGACGACGGAGAATCGGGCAGATTATTTCCAGACGGCGGAAGAGTTGGAAAAGCTCCTGAGGGATGAGAGGTGGATGGCCGGAAAGGGCGAGGCGATGCGGACGATCGCGGAGCGGCGTTATCGTTGGGCAACGATCGCCCGGCAATATGAGGCGTTGTATCGGGGGGAGATGCTGGAGGCATAAATTAAGATTTATGAATCTTAAATTGGAATATTTTCCTTATTTTTGCTAGAAAAAGTAAGGTATGGAGGAGAAACGAATATACTTTCCGCATGTGTATATCCATGGCTTTAAGTCGTTGAGCGATCTTCAAATCGATCAGCTTTCCCCGATCAATCTGATCGCAGGCGATAACAATGCGGGAAAATCCACCTTGCTGGAGGCTTTGTATGTGCTCGCTTCCGATGGAAGTATGGATGTCATGAGGCAAATCGCTTGTGAGAGGATGGATCTTATCCCGGGAAAGATGGATAATCGGGATATAAGACAAGTAATAAGACAAATTGACAAACAGCGGGTGTTGTTATCCTTTTTTAAGGATTGCAAATTTGAGTTAGGAGAGGAAATGTGTTTACAAGCGTCTGAGCGGCAGTTTGTTAAAATGCGATTGATCTATGCTTATGAGACGGAAGAGGTAAATGCGAATAGTGTTATAAAAAAAATAAATTATATTGCCGATAGCCAACAGCTTCTAAAGACAGACGAGAAGTTGGAGAAGGGGATTTATGTGCGGCTTGGGAAAAAGGAGTTCTTTTATTCATTGGAAGATGAGTTCCGATTCTCAGAAAGAGTTATTCTTCCCAATGTGCATTTTGTTCATACGGTCTCCTCTTCAAAAGATATGAACGCCCGTCTGTGGGATAATATCTCATTGACCGGTTTGGAACAGCATGTTGTAGACGCCTTGCGGATTATAGAGCCCCAAATCGAGAATTTGGCCTTTTTGGAAGAGCCGGAGGTTTCTCTCTTCTCTGGGAGGACGAGGCGGGTGCCCTATGTCTCTTTAAGGAACGGCAACAACCGTTATCCTTTGAGCATTATGGGGGATGGCATGAATCGTATATTGTCGATTATACTGGCTATCGTGAATTCGAAGAATGGCATCTGCCTGATTGATGAGATCGAAAATGGCATTTACTACCGTAAGCAATTGGATCTTTGGAAAATCATATTTTTCCTGGTCGATCAATTGAATGTCCAGCTTTTCGCGACAACGCACAGTTTGGATTGTGTCCGAAGTTTTTCATCTATAGCGGAAAATGGGGAGATGAACCAATTGATCCGTCTGGAAAAACGGAAGAAAGGGCCTTTCGCTATTTGTTATGCCCCTAAGGAGTTGAAGGTCGCTTTGGATAATGAAATAGAGTTGCGTTAAGCCATGGGACAGAAATTGACTAAACCTTATCGGTTGTTGGTGGAAGGTAAGAACGATCAACATGTCGTTTGGAATTTGGCGGATCGGCTGAAACTGAAAGAGACATTTGATGTAGAGGCAAAAGATTCTTATCCGCAGTTGATCGAAGCCTTGCCGACGTTATTGAAAAGTACCAATACCTTGAAACGTGTCGGAGTAGTTGTTGACGCGGATGAAAATGGAAAAGCCCATTGGAGAGCGATACGGACTATTTTAGAAAAGAGTGGTTATTATTCCTCGTTGCCTGAGACGTTACCCCAAGAGGGGTTTGTTTGTTACCCTGATGATGAAGAACAGTTGATTGTTGGCGTATGGATTATGCCGGATAATCGTATAAACGGAATGCTTGAGGATTTTGTCGCTTATATGATTCCGGATTATGCGAATGATCCTTTACTGAAAAAAACGGATGAGGTATTGGCCGAGTTGGAAAGTAATGGCTTAAACGCTTATAAAACTGTACATCACGCGAAGGCTCGTCTCCATACTTGGTTGGCTTGGCAGGATGAACCGGGAACACCTATGGGTACTGCCATAACGAGACAGCTTCTGTCTACTGACGGTGAGCTTTGTTCTACCTTTATTCGATGGCTGGAGCTTTTATTTGAATGTAAAAGCGCAATGTGATAGGAAAAACTAGAGCTGCGTGAACTATTAGATAATGTGTGCCTCACGGAGGGAAAGCAATGAGGCTCATAAAGTGTAATTTCGCATGAATTTTGATGGGGAGAAGAGTCAGATGCTTGAGCTGGTGAGGCGGCTCAGGCACTTTGTGATTGTCGTGGCGATCCTGCTGGTGGAAGCTGGCCCGATGAAGAGCCAGCCGACCCTGCCCGCCGGGCAGGTGGATTTCTTTATGGGGGTCGATTTCAATTACCGGGATATCTCTTACGACAAGCTGTATGAGTTCCTGATCAACCTGACGCCCGGCGTGAAGTGGCACGTGGGGCGACAGTGGCAGGTGGCGGCGCAGGCGTTGATACCGGTCTATAACGATTATGGGGAGCGTTACAAGCGGATCCGGCTGAACATGGCCTTGCTCTCGAAGGAGTTTTACTTCAAGGAGCGTTATTTCCTGAAGGTGAGCGGGGGCCTGTTCGGGAGCGAGCGGTATGGCCTGGACCTGAAGACGATGCTGATCGCTAACGACTGGCTCGCCTTCGAGGCGCAGGCGGGACTGACAGGCTATTGCTCGATGGCTACTGGCTGGGAGGCAAGCGCACCGGAGCGGGTGACCGCTTTGGTGGGTGCGGATGTTTACCTGAACCGCTGGAATACGCAGTTTCGGGTGCGGGGCGGCCGTTTCCTTTATGAGGATTATGGCGTCGTAGGCGAATGTATGCGCCATTTCAAGCATTGTTCTGTTGGGCTGTTCGCCTCCTACAGCGACCAAGGGGGCGAGAACGGGGGCTTTAAGGTGGTGATGATGATCCCGCCTTACCGCCGCACCCGGCGGACGGTAAACTTCAGGCCAGCCTCCAATTTCCGCTTGACTTATAACGTGATGGCGGATCCCTACGCGAACCGGATGTACACGACTGATCCGGAAGAGAACGAGCGGGAGGGATGGTTTGATCGTGACCGCCTGCGTTGGGGCAGCAACCGGATGGCACCCGACTTCCAGATCAAGGCAAAAACGGAGAAGGAGGGCGAACGATGAGACGGTGGTTCGTTTGTCTGTTGGTTGGGCTGTTGCTGGTTTGTATGGTCCAAGCCCAGGAATATACGGGGATTACCGGCATGATCCATGTGCCGACGGCGGAGATGGCACCGGAGGGGGATGCCCGAATCGGGGCGAGCTTCCTGAACCGGGAGTTCCTGCCGGATATGATGGTATTTGATGGTGAGAAATACGATTCCTTCAACCATTATTTGGCGATTACGCCTTTCTCATGGATTGAGTTGGCCTATGTCTGCACGTTACAGAAGGGACATAAGAACGTGGATCCGGCCCTGCCTGTCGGCTATTATTTTAAGGATCGCTATTTTGCGGTGAAGCTGCGCCCATTGAAAGAGGGAAAATATTGGCCGGCCTTGGCGATTGGTGTGCAGGATCCAGGCAATTCCGTCTCGTATGAGGCGGGTAAAGATTATACCTATGTAAAGAATTATTACATCGCCGCCACCAAACATTGGCGGCCTGGTGGGCATGAGTTGGGTTTTCATTTGACCTATCGCCATTACAACTCTGACTATAACCGCAAGTGGAATGGCGTGGTGGGTGGCGTGACCTACCGTCCGGCTTTCGCTTCCAACTGCCGGGCGCTGGTGGAATATACAGGCAACGACGTGAACGTGGGGGTCGATTGCCTGTTGTGGAAGCACCTCTTTATCCAGGCGGCCCTGCAGAACGGGCGATATTTCTCGGGCGGGCTGCGTTTTCAGATGAATTTGTTTTAATTCACGGTCGATACCCCGCAAGGAGTATCAACCAATGTTTCATTTCTAATTTTATATTAACAAAAATGAAAAGCTTTATGAAGTGGGGAGCCGTATGGCTCCTGATGGGGACTTTGGCCTTGGGAACCACGGGTTGTGGAGATGATGACCCGAGTTATGACAACGTAACGCCGCCTACCGTAGTGGCCAAGTACACAATCAACGGCCGTGTATTGGCCGTGAATGGTGAGGGTCTGGTCGCTAAGGTGACATTGGATGGCTCGACAACCATCGAGACCGCGGCTGACGGTTCCTTTACGATGAAGGTGGAGGCGGGGACGCACACCTTGAAGGCCGAGGCCGAGGGCAAGCTGGCGAAGGAGAAGACGGTAGAGGTGACCGCGTCTGAGAATGGTGAGGCTGTTGCCTGGAACGTGGTGCTGACCAACGCCGGCCAGGCGGTGACGGTAGCGGCTGACGGTAGCGCGACAGGCAAGACCAATACGGAGACCTTGAAAGGCAATGAGCAGGCCTCGATTGAGGTGGACCTGACAGCGGCTGAGGGCTCGTTGCCCGCCGGCTCGACGATCACGATGACCTCGTTCTATTCGTTCAACACGAAGTTTGAGACCAAAGCGGGCGCGGAGAGACAGATGCTGGCGGGCGTGAACCTGTCGAGCAGCGACGCTACGGAGCTGAGCAAGCCGGTCGCTATTGACCTGAACGTTGGCGCCGAGATGGCCGAGATGGTCCAGGCCTACAAGCAGGTGGATGGCGAGTGGGTATCGATGCCTTGCGCGGTGGATGGCGATAAGGTTCGCCTGGAGGCTGACGCGTTGACCTCGTACGCCTTGTCGTTTGACGCCGAGATCTCTTCCTCTTTGTCGAAAGAGACCATCGAGCTGGATTCGAAGCTGTGGGATAACTTGTCCGGTAGCGGCGACCTGCAGGTATCGGATGTGGGCTACTCCTATAAGCATGGTCTGGACCTGAAGGCCGGCGCGAACCGGATGCAGGCTTACCTGGTCGAGTTGCTAGGACAGCATGTCGGCTCCTCGTCGGTCGGCTCATGGAAGGGCTCTTATGATTTGGACGTAACCCTGCCGGTCGGTACGGGAATGAACATGAGCGCCTCACAAGCGGTGTTGGAGTATACGGCTACGGCGGGCAGCTATTCCGCTTCGGCTAAATATTACGGTAACGTCACTTTCAACGTGACAACCTACAACCGCCAGCATACGGGTGGTGGCAGCCTGTAAGCGATAAGGGCCTTATCCGATATTTGTTCTGCCGCCAGGTTCCTCATGGAAGAGGGGCCTGGCGGTTTTTTTGTGTTCGATAATGAGAGACGAACGAGTGTCGGCTGAAATAAATTTGCTATTTTTGCGATACAATCAAATACATTGTAGTTATGGCTAATGGAGCTGATGAACGTTTGGAGAGTGAATCTGGTCTGGACATGGATCAGAATGATTCTCTGGATATTTATCCTAACGCGGAGGTTCGGATCGTGCGGGAGCAATATAGTATATTGCATGTAAAACGACTTTGTGAAAGTCGGAAAGAACTGGTGATTGATCCAGATTTTCAGCGGAACGCCGTATGGGAATCCAGGCAGAAAATGGAATTAGTGGAATCTGTTTTGATGGGAATCCCCATTCCTGTAATGTATTTGTTTGAGATGAGGGATGGAACCAAACAGGTTGTCGATGGCAGACAGCGGATTACCGCTTTACTTGATTTCCTGAACAACAAGTTCGCCTTGAAGGAGCTTAATATCTTACGTAAACTCAATGGCAAGTTTTTTAAGGACTTGGATCTAAAATTGCAAGGTATATTCGAGGATTATCAATTGTTCTTTTACATCATTCAGCCACCTACACCAGAGAGGGTTAAGTATGATATTTTTGACCGGGTGAACAGAGGGGGCACTAATCTTAACAGTCAGGAGATGCGTAATGCCCTCTATCGGGGAATGGCGACCGACCTCATTAAGGAAATCGCGGAATCGAAAGCTTTTAAGAAAGTGACGGGGCATGGTATCAGTCCAAAGAGGATGAAAGATCGTTATGTCGCTTTAAGGGCGGTCGCTTTTTATTTTTATGAGCGGCAAATCCTGATTGATCCGGATACTAAGCAACCCTTGGTGTATAAGAGCGATATAGATGATTATCTGGCAAAGACGATGATTTTCCTGAACAAGTATTTGGATAAGGAAAAGAAAGAAACTTTAGTTCGCTTGTTTGAGAAGGCTTATGAAAGGATTTTCGATCTATTGGGAGAGGACGCGTTTCGTTTTGAATCGACAGGGTCAAAAAGGCGTCCGATTAATATGCCTTTGATGGAGTCGTTGACGTTGCTTTTCTTGTTGAATGAGGATTTGGAGAAACGGGAGTTTATTAAGGAACGGATTCATGCGGTCAAGCGGGAATTGGATGAGTCGGGTTTTTGTAAGGGCAGTGTGGATTCGAGTAGGAGTTGGGAAGCGAGACTTCAAATTTTAACTAAGTTATTATAAGATGATAAAGAAATTAGCCCTGAGAGGCTTTAAGAATATCAAGAGTGAGGATCTCGAGTTGAGACCGATCACGATCCTTACCGGTTTAAACTCGACCGGCAAGTCTAGCGTGCTCCAGGCTATCTTGTTGTTATGTAAAGAGACGACACGAAATGGCATGTTGTTTTTGAATGGTGTATCTTCTGCCTTTTCGACCTTAAGGAATATTTATGTCAATGCCAAAGAGGTTTTTATATCTTGTGAAACGGAACAAGGAACGATCGTTTATCGCTTGGATCAGGAATCCTATAGTATTGAACCTAGTGGATCTATCAGCGCAATCATACCCGAGTTTGAGAAAAACCTGTTTTATTTATCCGCGAATAGGATTGGAGTAGAAAATGATGCCATATTGTCTAACAATCAGGTATGTGGTGTAGATGGCCGATATTTGTACGGGACTTATGAGCGTGAGAAATCCCGAGCTTTAGATGAGTCTTTAGTCAGATATTCAGGCTCTTTGACGCTGGCGGCTCAAGTGAATTATTGGTTGGGCTATATCTTGGATTTACCGATGGAATTGACGACAGAGAAACGCACAGAGGAAAAGGTGGAAATTCGTTTTAAGAGTGATGGTATTCCCAATTTATCTCCTAATCAGTTGGGGGCAGGTGTGAGTTATCTGGTAAAGATTTTGATCCTTTGTTTGCAAGCCCGAAAGGGAGATGTTATCTTAATTGAGAACCCCGAGATCCATTTGCATCCCGCAGCTCAATCGAAACTGGGTGAGTTTTTTGCTTTTATAGCTTCCGCGGGTATCCAATTGATACTGGAGACCCATTGTGAGCATTTATTGAATAGACTGCGTTATGAGGTTTATCATGAACGGATAGATCCAGACCAGCTTGTCATTTATTATAAAGGGGGCATTATTGAGCCTTTCCAGGTTATTCATATACGTGAGAACGGGAAATATGACGTGGCGTTTCCGGGTGGTTTTTTTGACGCGACCTTAACTGAGTTGTTGGAGATCGAATGATGGGAAAAGTGGATTACTCGGTGGTCTTGAGTGATGAATTGTTAGATCAATTTTATCTGTTCAAGAAAAATGGGCATTATGACGAAAAGCTGGTACAGCGTCTTTTGCGTTATTATAAGCCGCTTTACCTTACTAATATCTCTCAATTGGAGAGAATCGGCCATGAGCCTGATCCTACGTTGAGAATAAATCTTTTGAAAAGTGATTATAAAAGTCAATCTTTAGAAGAATTGGCCAAAATAACCCAATTTAAGATTATTCTTTGTACGGATCGGACGGATTTTCCGTATGTGAATATAAATGGTGATGTTATAGAGAGTAATTATAGTGGGACTTTTTTACGCAGTGATTCTCGTCTGAAAGCGATTTCCCATATTAAGGCATTATGCGCAGATGCCAAGAATAAGGTCATTGTCTATGATAAATATTTTAGTAATCAACGTAATAATATTGAAATTCTAAAAGGGATCCTACCTAAGCGTAAATTAGAAATCGAATTTGATAAAGGGAGTTTCTCTTTGGAACAACAAAATGCCCTGAAGGCAGAATGTCCAGCTTGGATTTTAAAAGAGAAGATCCTGTTGGATTGTCATGATCGTTACCTGATTGTAGATGATAAGACTGAGATCGTATTGACCAGTGGTTTCCAATATTTGAACGAAAAGACGAAAGAACTCACCTATTTGGTCAGGAGAATCAATGGGCATCAGTTTGGGTAAGAAGAGGAATGATAATTTTGCGTTAGCTCGTCGTTAAACGGTTTCTTGTATCTATACTCGATTTTCTTAAGCGAGATAAGGCGTCTCATGAAAAATAACTAATTTTGCCTCTCAAGTATGGTTAAAAGTATTAAGAAATGAATAATATAGAAAAAGAGCAGATTATCAAATTGATCCATCGGGAGGTGATTCCGGCGATCGGATGTACGGAGCCGATCGCGGTGGCTTTGGCATCGGCCAAGGCGGCAGAGATCTTGGGCCAGGCGCCCGAGACGATCGAGGTTTTCTTGAGCGCGAATATCCTGAAGAACGCAATGGGCGTCGGGATACCGGGAACGGGCATGGTCGGGTTACCGATCGCGATCGCGCTGGGTGCCCTGATCGGTAAGTCGGCTTATGGGCTGGAGGTGCTGAAGGATTTGACACCGGAAGGACTGGAGCGGGGTAAGGCATTGGTGGAGAACCGGGCCATCTCGATCCACCTGAAGGAGCAGGTTGACAAGCTCTATATCGAGGTGGTCTGCCGGGCCGGCAATTCGCAGGCGACGGCGGTGATCAGCCATGAGCATACCCGTTTCGTCTATCTGGAGAAGGATGGAGCGGTCTTTATGAATGCGCTGGCGAACCCCGGAGGTGAGGCCAACGGGGAAGAGGAGGAGGATTTGCGTCTCTCTTTCTCGATGGTGTATGATTTCGCCATGAACATGCCGTTGGATGAGATCCGTTTCATCATGGAGACGGCCCGGCTGAACGAGGCGGCTGCCAAGGCCTCCATGAAGGGGAATTATGGCCATACGGTCAGCAAGACGGTAGCGGGCGATTTCGGTCGCAAATACCTGGGCGACTCGCCCTATACGCATATGCTGGCGATGACCTCCGCCGCTTGCGATGCCCGGATGGATGGCGCCATGATCCCGGTGATGAGTAATTCCGGCAGTGGCAACCAGGGTATTGCCGCGACGCTGCCCGTATTGTCGTTCGCCGAGGATATTCATTGCTCGGAGGAGCAGTTGGTTCGTGCGTTGATGTTGAGCCACCTGATGGTGATCTATATCAAGCAGAGCTTGGGACGTCTCTCCGCGTTGTGTGGCTGCGTGGTCGCCGCGACAGGCGCCAGCTGTGCCATTACCTACCTGATGGGTGGCAGCAAGACACAGATCTCTTACGCCATCAAGAATATGATCGGCAACATTACCGGGATGATCTGCGACGGGGCCAAGCCCAGTTGCGCGATGAAGGTATCAAGTGGTGTTTCGACAGCGATGCTTTCGGCTCTGATGGCGATGGAGAACAAGGTGGTGACCCCGATGGAGGGTATCATCGATGAAGATGTGGACCGTTCCATTATCAATCTGACCTCGATCGGCTCGAAGGGGATGGAGGCGACCGATAAGCTGGTATTGGACATCATGACGCACAAGGGCTGTTAAAGCGGCTTATAGCGTAAAAAAGATTGTTTTGGTATGACGATGAAAATGGATAGGCGGGAAAGGGAGATCACGAGAATCACCCTTTTCGGCTCTTTTGTGAACGTTGGCTTGCTGACGTTCAAGTTTGTGGCAGGCTTTTTGGGAAACAGTAGCGCGATGATTGCCGATGCCGTGCATTCGCTTTCCGATTTCCTGACGGATATCGTGGTGCTCGTTTTCGTGCGGATCTCTTCGCGTCCAGAGGATGAGGGACATGATTACGGGCATGGTAAATATGAGACCTTGGCCACCTCGATCATTGGAGCAGTGCTGCTTTTTGTCGGTTTTGGACTGCTGTGGGACGGGTGCGACCGAATTTGGCTCCATTATGTTGATGGGATTCCATTGGAGAGCCCGGGCCTTGTGGCACTCTATGCGGCTTTGGCCTCGATCGTGGTGAAGGAACTGTTGTTTCGGTTGACACTACGTATTGGGCGGCGGCAGGATAGTCAGGTGGTGATCGCCAACGCATGGCATCATCGTTCAGACGCCTTCTCGTCGATTGGGACAGCGTTGGGTATTGGTGGCGCGATTTTGCTGGGTGACGAGTGGCGTATTCTCGATCCATTGGCGGCGGTCATTGTCAGCCTGTTTATCATTCGTGTCTCGTTGCGGCTGATGCTGCCCGCGGTGCAAGACCTGTTGGAGGTCTCTTTGCCGAAAGAGACCGAGGTGCAGATCCTGGAGATTATATCCGAATCGCCAGAGGTACGCAATCCGCATCATTTGCGTACGCGGCGTATCGGTAACCATTTCGCTATTGAGGCGCATATCCGGGTAGATGGGCAGATGACGGTCTACGACGCCCATGAACTGACCCGTAAGATCGAGAGCCGGTTGCGACAGGAGTTTGGAGCGGCGACCCATGTGGTGCTGCATGTCGAGCCGGTTAAATAAGGAGGTCCTGATCCGCTCCGGGTGGCGGATCAGAAGCGGTAGTATTCCGCGTTGTAGCGGGTCAGGATATCCATTGGCACGAAATGATTCTGCTTCTCGGGCGGATTGTGGTAGATGAGCCGGTTGATTACGGTGTCGGCACAGTAGGAGAGCAGGTTCTCTGAGTGCTGGGTGATCAGGAACTGGATGCTGCCCTTCTTCAGTCCCTCGATGTTCTTGGGGAGGTCGTCAAAACCGACGAGGATCGTATTCTCCCGTTTCTCCCGTTCCAGTTGCTCCGCGATCAGGTGAACACGCGAGTTGAAGGTGATGATGTGGCGGATATCGGGATTGTTCCGGAAGAAACGCTCGAGGACAGCCCCGTTGAAATCGGAATCGTAGGGGTGGATGTATTCCTCGACAAGAGCGCATTCCAGGTGATGGTCCGCCAGGTAGCTCATGAACCCCTCGCGCCGGCGTTCGGCGGAGTTGTTGAGGGCATCCTTATCCTTGTGGATGCGGAAGATGGCGACCTGTTGGGCCGGTTGGCGGTCGAGCAGGAGATGGGCGGCCAGGTAGCCGCTCTGGAACATCGGCATGCCGTAGTAGGCCAGGTAAGGGCAATCGGACAGGTAGGAGTCGATCAGGAGACAGGGTATTTCCTTCCGGCCGAGCTCATTGACCAGGCCCCGTACCTTCTCGCGGAAGGTTGGCGCCAGGACGATGGCGTCCGGCTGGTGAGCGATCATCTCGGCATAGCCTTTCTGGAACGACTCGATGGAAAACAGATCGTAGGTGAAGAGGCGGATATCGATGTTGAAAGGCTCCGATTTCTTACGTGCCGCCTCGAGTCCCTGAGCCACCCGTTCCCAGTATTCGCCGGGACCATAGTCGGGCAGGAGGCAAGCCATCTGGTACTTTTTCTGAGAGGCGAGCAGCGAGGCGTAGATGTTCGGCTTGTAACCGATGCGTTGAGCCACCTCGAGTACCTTTTGGCGGCTGGCCTCGGAGACCTCGCCCCGGTTATGAATGACACGGTCGACCGTTCCTTTCGAGACACCGGCCAGTTGGGCGATATCCTTGATGGTGATGCGCTTGTCTTCTGTCATGATCTTGCGTGTTGCTTTTGAAAAGATAATATGGCGGTAAGGAAGATGTCATAGATACCTCCTTACCGTCGCTTACTGTTATGGTAATTCTTTGATCTTTATGTTTTTGAACCAAACCTCATCACCGTGGTCCTGCAATAGGATATAGCCCTCCTCCGCATTTCCGAAATTCGGCCAATTACGGTATTTGCTGTAGTTGACCAGGGCCTTCCACATCATGTTGTTGCGGTCGTACTCCAGGATTTTGGTCCCGTTCAACCAGTGTTCCACATGATTGCCCTTGACAATCACCATAGCCGTATTGAACTCGCCCTTGCGGAAAGGCTTGTCCTCGGGGGCAGGGATCAGGTCATAGAGTGAGGCTAGCTTACGGTTACCCATGACGCCCAGCTTCGCGTCCGGATGCTTCTCGTCGTCGAGGATCTGGAACTCGCAGCCGATGGCTGAACCCTCGCCCTTGTTCAAGTCGGGGTTGACGAAATACTTGATACCACTATTGGCGCCCTCGGTGATCTTGAAATCAACCTTCAGGATGAAATTACGGTATTTCTTGGTCGTGATGATGTCGCCACCGTTGGTCGACTCACCACCGTTGCCCTTTTCCACCTTCAGGAGTCCATCCTCAATGCGCCAGCCTTTCTCCGGGAAGGCCTGGAGTTTGGCGCCTCGCCAACCTTCGGTGTCTTTGCCGTTCCAGAGCAGTTTCCAACCGTCGCGTGCCTCCTCGACCGAGAGGGTGTTTGGCGCCTGCTGGGCAGGTGTGAGTCGGGTTGCCGGAATGGATTTCTTCTGGGCCTCGATCGTGCCGGGCAGCAGGCCGGCGGCCAGGAAGAGGGATGCCGCTATCATTAATCTTTTCATCGTCGTATTCAAAAATTTAATGGATTGATTATAATTTATAGAACTCTTCCCATCCCTTGCGAGGTGGCATGCCGGCCAGCATGGCGTTGGCGAACTCGTTGTTGGTGAACCGTTTTGAATGCGGATCGAAGAAGAGTTGGGTATTCAGGCGCTGGGCGATGACGCCAAGGCTGAACATCTGGCTCATCGGTCCGAAGATCTCGAACGGCGAGCGGGTCTTCTCCTCGCCACAACAAGCCCGGATGAAGTTCTCGAAGTGGTTGGATGGGCTCTTGGGTACCTCGGGCAGGAATTTCTCCATCTCTTTCGCTTTCTCCTCGGGGATGATCGAGAGGGTAGAGCCGTGAGAGGCTCCCTTGAAGACCAACTCCTTGCTGTAGATGATCTTGCCGGGGTTGAGTTTCGTATCGTTCATATCGCCCTGGTTGGAGGTCGGGATGCTTGGGTCGAGACCAGCGACGCCATATCCCGGTGGCAACGGGGGCAGGTTGTCGAGTCCGTCGTACCAGGTCACGTCGACCGGCGGCATATTGCGGCGTTGCGCGAAGCGGAACAGGATTGTAGACGAATAGGGGAAGAAGAAATCGTTGTGGCCGTCTGCCCGGATCATGCTGATCTCGTAGGGCAAGCCCAGCTCAAGGAACTGATGGACGGTGTCGAGCAGGTGAGCACCCCAGTCGCCCAACGCGCCCATACCGAAGTCGTACCAGCAACGCCAGTCGCCCAGGTGATAATTGATGTTGTAATCGTGGTAAGCGCATTGCATCAACCAGGTCATCCAGTCAAGCGTATCGGGCAGGGCCTGCTTATCGGGATATTTATAGATGTTGGCATCCCACTTGTGCCAGCGGCGAGAGTTATTCATATGGGCGGTGACGGCGGTCACATCCTTGATGATGCCCGCGTCCATCCAGGCCTTGAATTGGAAATAGTTCGCCTCCGAGTGGCCCTGGTTGCCCACCTGTGTTACCGCTTCCGGATGACGGCGGGCCGCCTGCATCATCAGTTCCGCCTCGTGGAAGGTGCGGGCCATCGGCTTCTCGACATAGACATGCTTGCCTTGTGAGAGGGCGAGCATCGTGATGGCGAAGTGCGAGTGGTCGGGTGTCGCGATGGCGACGGCCTCGAACTGGTTGCCGATCTCGTCGAACATCTTGCGGAAATCCTGATAGCGTTTCGCGTTGGGATACATGCCCATGACTTTCTGGGTGTGCTTGGCGCCCATATCGACGTCGCAGAGGGCCACGACATTCACCCGGTTGGTCTTAGCGAATTCGCTGATGATTTGCTCGCCGCGATTACCGATACCGATATAGGCGATGTTCACTTTCCTGCCGGCTCCTACGACCTGGCTGTAGCTTTTCGCGTTCAGCTGATGAGACGTGCCGCCCACTGCCATCCCTGCCGAGGTCAGGGCCATTGTCCTTAAGAAATTTCTTCTTGTCGTCATAGTATTAAATTAACAATGTGTTTTTAGCTTCATTTTGGTCGTAAAGGTAAATAAATCTTTCCGTGCACGAACACGGTTTGCGTTATTTAATGAGAATTAACAAGATGCCTTTCCCTTTCCAAGTGGCGATTATCAGGGGTGAAAAGCCTTATTTACTGGGCTTCTAAGGCTAAGGAAGGGCGAGGAAAAGCTTCGTAAATGTGGAATATCAATTTGAGGAGGGAAGATTTATCAGGGATCTGATCATTAAAATATCATAAATTGTATAAAACGTGCACGAACACGGGCTTTATTATCTACTTTTGTTGTCAAACGAAGTTAAAAAAAAATACTATTTGGAAAGATGTATATAGACGATAATTTCATGTTGACAAATGAGGCGGCCCGCGAGCTCTATCACGACTCGGCGGAGTCGCTGCCCATCATTGATTATCATTGTCACCTGGATCCCAAGATGATCGCGGAGAACTACCAGTTCCGCAATCTGGCGGAGATCTGGCTGGGAGGCGACCACTACAAGTGGCGGGCGATGCGCGGGAATGGCGTGCCCGAGGCTTACATCACGGGCGACAAGAGCGATTACGAGAAGTTCGAGAAATGGGCAGAGACGATCCCATACGCCATGCGCAATCCATTATATCATTGGACACACCTGGAGCTGAAGCGGATCTTCGGGATCGACCAGGTCCTGAAGCCGGAGACGGCCCGCGAGATCTACGAGACCTGTTCGGAGATGCTGCGTACGGAGGACTTCCGTGCCAACGCCATTATGGCGAAATGTGGCGTGGAGACGGTCTGCACGACCGACGATCCGGCGGACTCGCTCGAATATCATAAGCGGATACAGACGATGGGCCTGTCGACGAAGGTTTATCCCGCCTGGCGGCCCGATCGCCTGATGGCGGTTGAGGATCCGGCCCGTTTTGCGGCTTATGTGGCCTCGTTGGGTGAGGCGGCGAACCTGGAGATCCGGACTTACGACGACTTGTGGGAGGCGTTGCGCGCACGGCATGATTTCTTTGCCTCGATGGGCTGCCGCGTCTCGGATCATGGATTGGATAATTTCTACGCTGAGGATTATACGGAGGGCGAGATGCGCCAGTTCTTTGCCCGTTTGCTGGAGGGAAAGCATCTGGCGGATGAGGAGATCCGGAAGTTCAAGAGCGGCATGTTGCACGAGCTGGCCATCCTCGACTGGGAGAAGGGTTGGGTGCAGCAATACCACATCAGCGTGATCCGTAACAATTGCACCCGGATGTTCCGTCAGATCGGTCCAGATACGGGCTTTGACGCTATTCTCGACGTGAACTGCGCGGCAGTGGGACATCGTTTCCTCGACAAGCTGGACCAGAAGGGCAAGCTGGCAAAGACGATCCTCTACAACCTGAACCCGAAAGACAACGAGGTGCTGGCGACGATGGCTTATACCTTCAACGACGGCTCCTGTCCGGGCAAGATGCAGCTGGGTGCCGCCTGGTGGTTCCTCGATCAGGAGGACGGTATGCGCAAGCAATTGAACGCGCTTTCGGCCCTTGGCCTGTTGAGCCGCTTCGTGGGAATGCTGACCGATTCGCGGAGCTTCCTTTCTTATCCGCGGCATGAGTATTTCCGCCGGATCTTGTGCGACCTGCTTGGCGAGGATATCGAGAAGGGCAAACTGCCGGCGAGCGAGATGGACTTCATCAAGCGGATAGTGGCCGACATCTCTTATTATAACGCGAAACGATACTTTAATTTTTAATCGAATATCATGAAAAGGATAGTGACATTTGGCGAGATCATGTTGCGACTGGCGACACCGGGTTATCTGCGCTTTTCCCAGGCCAACGAATTGAGCGCGACTTTTGGCGGAGGTGAGGCTAACGTGGCGGTCTCATTGGCCAATTATGGGATGGAGGCGAGTTTCGTCACCCGTTTGCCGGAGAACGATATCGCCGTCGCTTGCGTCAAGGACTTGCGCAAGAACGGGGTGCTGACCGACCATATTATTTATGGTGGCGAGCGACTGGGCATCTATTTCCTGGAGACGGGTGCCGTGGCGAGAGCGAGCAAGGTGATTTATGACCGGGCGCACTCGTCGATCTCCGAGATACAGCCGGGTATGATCGACTGGGATCGGGTATTCGAGGGAGCCGATTGGTTCCATTGGACCGGCATCACGCCGGCGATCAGCCAGGGCGCGGCGGATGTTTGCCTGGAGGCGATCCGGGCGGCGAACCGTCTGGGTGTGACCGTCTCGTGCGACCTGAACTACCGCAAGAACCTCTGGAAATATGGCAAGCGGGCCGATGAGGTGATGCCTGCCCTGGTGGAGGGATGCGATATTATCCTGGGCAATGAGGAGGACGCCGAGAATGTGTTCGGCATCAAGCCGGAGGGCTTCGACGCGACGGCGACAGCGGGCCGTGTGGACGCCGCCAAGTTCGAGAGTGTCTGCCGTCAGTTGATGGCTCGTTTCCCGAGAGCACGGAAGGTGATCATTACCCTGCGCGGCTCCATCAACGCCAACCACAACACCTGGGGCGGTGTCCTGTTCGACGGTCAGCGGCTTTATGAGTCCGCCCGTTATGACATCACGCACATCGTCGACCGTGTGGGTGGTGGCGACTCCTTTATGGGTGGCTTGATCTATGGCCTCCTGACTTACGAGGGCGACGACCAGCGGGCACTCGATTTCGCCGCCGCGGCCTCATGCCTGAAGCATACGATCTATGGCGATTATAACCAGGTGACCGTGAAGGAGGTGGAGAACCTGATGCGGGGCGACGGCTCCGGACGTGTCGCCCGATAGAAGAAGAAGGATTTAGAATATTAAACCGAATAGATACCATGGCACAATTCAACAAGATTCAAGTTCTGCAAGCCATATTGGCGACGGGCATGGTGCCCGTTTATTATCATGCGGACGCCGAGGTCGCCAAGCGGGTGGTGAAGGCCTGCTATGATGGCGGCGTGCGGGCGTTCGAGTTCACGAACCGGGGCGATTTCGCCTCGGAGGTTTTTATCGAGCTGGTGAAGTATGCCCGGCGCGAGTGTCCGGAGCTGATCCTGGGTGTCGGCTCGATTGTCGACGCGCCCACGGCGGCCCTGTTCCTGCAATATGGGGCCAATTTCGTGGTCGGCCCTTATCTGAATCCGGAGGTGGCCCGGCTTTGCAACCGACATCTCGTGCCTTATACTCCGGGTTGCGGCTCGGTGACGGAGATCGGCACGGCTCATGAGCTGGGATGCGACCTGGTGAAGATCTTCCCGGCGGGGAACGTCGGTGGCCCGTCGTTCGTGAAGAACATCAAGGCGCCGCTGCCCTGGACGCTGGTGATGGCGACAGGTGCTGTCGAGCCGACGGAGGAGAACCTGACCGCCTGGTTCAAGGCGGGTGTTGCCTGTGTCGGCATGGGCTCGAAGCTTTTCCCGAAAGAGACGGTTGCCGCCGGCGATTGGGAGGCGATCGCGGAGAAATGCCGTTATTCTTTGGATATCATTAAACGGGCGAGGGGATGAGTATGGCGAGCACGGACAAGACGACATCGGGCATGACCCATTATCGCTGGACCATCTGTGGCATGATGTTCCTGGCCCTGACGGTCAATTACCTGGACCGCCAGGTGCTCTCGCTGACGTGGGATGAGTTCATCAAGCCTGAGTTTCATTGGGACGAGTCGCATTATGGCATGGTGACGGCCACTTTCTCCATCGTTTACGCGATCGGCATGCTCTTCGCCGGACGGGTGGTCGACTGGCTGGGCACGAAGCGCGGCTTCCTCTGGTCGATCGGCATCTGGTCGGCCGGCGCCTGCCTGCATGCCTTCTGTGGCATCGCGACGGAGTGGCAGGTGGGATTGGCCGACAAGGCCGAGCTGATCGCCGCCACGGGCGACATGGCGGTGCTGATCTCGACTATCAGTATGTATTTCTTCCTCATGGCCCGTTGCGTGCTGGCCATTGGCGAGGCGGGCTATTTCCCGGCGGCGGTCAAGGTGACGGCCGAATATTTCCCCAAGCGCGACCGTGCCTTCGCGACCTCGATCTTCAACGCCGGGGCCTCCATCGGCGCGCTCATTGCTCCGCTCAGTATTCCTTATCTGGCGAAGGCTTGGGGCTGGGAGCTGGCGTTCGTCATCATCGGTGTGCTGGGCTTCATCTGGATGGGCTTCTGGGTCTTCATGTACAGCGCGCCCGCCAAGAGCCGCTTTGTCAACGCCGCCGAGCTGGCCTATATCGAGCAGGACAAGGAGCTTGAGGCCAATCTGGTGGAGGAGCCTCAGGCGGAGGAGAAGAAGATGTCTTTCCTGCAATGCTTCCGTTATCGGCAGACCTGGGCTTTCGCCTTGGGTAAGTTCCTGACGGATGGCGTCTGGTGGTTCTTCCTTTTCTGGACACCGTCGTACCTCAATACGCAGTTCGGCATCAAGATGACCGAAGGCAAGGGCAGCGCCATGATCTTCGTCCTTTATGCCATCACGATGCTCTCGCTCTATGGCGGCAAGCTCCCGACGATCTTCATCAACCGGACGGGCGCCAATCCTTACGCGGCCCGGATGCGGGCGATGCTGATTTTCGCCTTCGTCCCCCTGTTGGTGCTGCTGGCGCAGCCGCTCGGAACGGTTTCGCCCTGGTATTCGGTGATCCTGATCGGCATCGGTTGTGCCGCTCATCAGTCCTGGTCGGCTAATATCTATACGACGGTGAGCGATATGTTCCCACGGAGCGCCGTGGCGACGGTGACGGGCATTGGCGGCATGGCCGGAGGCTTCAGCTCGATGCTGATGCAGATGACGGCGGGCAACCTGTTCGTCTATGCGGACGAGGTGCAGATGTCGTTCATGGGCTTCGTCGGCAAGCCGGCGGGCTATTTTATTATTTTTTGCGTCTGCTCGGTCGCTTATCTGGTCGGCTGGGTCGTGATGAAGAGCTTGGTGCCGCGTTACAAGCTCATTAAGGCTTGATATAAATGAAAACGATTGATAACTTTAAAAAGATAAGAAACATGAAAAATCTATTTTCCGTAAAGGACAAGGTGGTCGTGATCACTGGCGCAGCCGGGATCTTGGGGACCGCGATGGTGCGCCATTTCGCTGAGGAGGGCGCGAAGGTGGTTGTTTTGGATCGCAATGAGGCGGCAGGCAACCGGTTGGTGGACGAGGTGAACGCGAAAGGACAGACGGCGCTCTATCTCTATTCAGACGTGCTCGATAAGCCGACGCTCGAGTCCAATTATCAGGCGATCATGGATCGTTTCGGACAGATCGACGTGCTGATCAACGCCGCGGGCGGCAATATGGCGGGAGCGACGATCGCCCCGGACAAGACGATCTTTGACCTCGACCTCGAGGCGGTCCGCAAGGTGGTCGACCTGAACCTGTTCGGCACGATCCTGCCGACGATGGTCTTTGCCCGGGCGATGGTGGAGCGCAAGGAGGGTTCGATCATCAACGTCTCTTCCGAGTCGGCGTTGCGCCCCTTGACCCGTGTGGCGGGCTATGGCGTGGCGAAGGCGGCCGTGGTCAATTTCACGAAATATATGTGTGGCGAGCTGGCGACGAAGTTCGGTCCGGGCCTGCGGGTGAACGCCATCGCGCCGGGCTTCTTCCTGACGGAGCAGAACCGCACGTTGCTGACCAATCCCGATGGCAGCCTGACGCCTCGGGCCGAGACGATCATCGCCCATACGCCATTCGGCCGTTTCGGCGAGCCGGAGGAGCTGCTGGGCACGCTGCAATGGCTGGCGAGCGACGCGTCCCGCTTCGTGTCGGGCACGTTGACCGTGATCGACGGCGGCTTCGACGCCTTTTCCATTTAATTGATGTCTAACATTTTTAATAAAGACGATAGAAATATGATATTATGTAAGCAATCGTGGCGCTGGTACGGGCCGAACGACCCGGTCAGCCTTTGGGACATTCGCCAGGCAGGCGCGACCGACGTGGTGCACGCCCTTCATCACATCCCGAACGGCGAGGTCTGGACGATCGAGGAGATCCGGAAACGGCAGGCGATGATCGCCGAGGCCGGCTTGACTTGGAGCGTGGTCGAGAGCGTGCCGGTGCATGAGCACATCAAGACCCAGACAGGCGATTTCCAACGTTACATCGACAATTATAAGGAGAGCTTGCGCAACCTGGCCGCTTGTGGCATCCGTTGCGTCACTTACAACTTCATGCCGGTCCTCGACTGGACACGCACCAATCTGGCTTATGAGCTGCCCGACGGCTCGCGGGCGCTGCGTTTCGAGCGCGACGCGTTCCTGGCCTTCGACCTGCACATCCTGCGTCGTCCCGGTGCCGAAAATGAATACACCGACGAGGAGAAGGCTCGTGCCAAGGCCCGCTATGAGCGGATGGACGAGGCGGAGATCCAGCTCCTGACCCGCAATATGATCGCCGGCTTGCCCGGCTCGGAGGAGAGCTTCACGCTGGCCCAGTTCCAGGAGGCGCTCGACCGCTATAAGGGGATCGACGCGGAGCGGCTGTGCGACAATCTGGTCTATTTCCTTCAGGAGGTGACGCCGGTGGCCGACGCCTGCGATGTCGACCTGGTGATCCATCCCGACGATCCGCCTTATCCGATCCTGGGCTTGCCCCGTATCCTCTCGACGGCCGACGATTTCCGTCAGCTGGTGGCTCGTGTGCCCAACAAGTCGAATGGCCTTTGCCTCTGCGCCGGCTCTTTTGGCGTGCGGGCCGACAACGACCTGGTGGCCATGATGCGTGAGTTTGGCGACCGGATCAACTTCGTTCACCTGCGCAGCACGAAGCGCGACGCCCAGGGCAATTTCTATGAGGCGAACCATCTGGAGGGCGACGTGGATATGTATGGCTTGATGAAAGCCTTGCTCGAGGTGGAGCAACGGCGTGGCGTCTCGATCCCGGTGCGTCCCGACCATGGACACCAGATGGTGGACGACCTGCGGAAGACGACCAATCCGGGTTATTCCTGCATTGGCCGCCTGCGTGGTCTGGCCGAGCTCCGCGGATTGGAGATGGGCATCGCCCGGAGCCTATTTGCGGATTGAGGATAGAGGAATCGTTTCCCCTTTCCGGCATATGATTATTGGATCAGGTGCCGGGAAGGGGATTCTTGTTTGTTTTTATTGCTTTTTACCGTATTCCTCGTCCGTGACGGCCCTGAGCTGGACGGCATGTCCGTCCAGGGCGGATTCGGTTACCGTAATACAGATCAAGTCCTGTTCGGGCGTCGCGCCGTTCCAGTGCTTGACATTTGGGGGCGAGACAATGACATCGCCCTTCCTGATGGTCCGTTTGGGGCCGCCTTCCTCTTGATAGAAGCCCTCGCCATCGAGAACCAGCAAGGTCTGATCCGCGGGATGATAGTGCCAGAAGTTGCGGCTTCCCGCCGTGAACCGGAAATGGGTGATCATCGTGTTGCCGGTGCTTTTCAGGAGGGAGAAGTAGACTTTGCCCGTGTTATAGTCGGTGGAGGCGACCGATTCGGCCGGGAAGATTAACGGGCGAGACTCCGTTGTTTGGGCCGATAAGGAGGGCGCGCATAAGATCAACGCCGCGAATGATGCCGCGAGCGCCGCGCCCGCTATTATTGATTTTTTCTTTTTCATGATACCTGGTGTTTTATTTGGACTGAGACAAAATTAGGCATCACGCGATTTTCGGCTCGTACCACGATTACCGATAGAAATACCCCAATTACGGATTTTCCCCGCCCGGCACGGTTCCCGATGCTTTCGGAATGCCTTTCGTGCCGGGCGGGGAATTATAAATTGTGACAAGGCTCTTTTATAACAGGCGGCTCTTGGCGGCCTCGAAGTCGCGGATCATCTCCTCGATCACCTCTCGGGCGCTTTGCTGCTCGCGGAACAGGGCGGCCACCTGGCCGATCTCCAGTTCGCCCGCCTCGAGATCGCCTTCGAAAATGCCTTTCTTGGCACGCCCTTTGCCCAACAGCTCGCGCAATTCCTCGATACTCGCGCCACGGGACTCGGCCTCCTCGACGGCGGTCGTGAAGCCGCCTTTCACCAGGCGTGTGGGCGAGAGCTTCTTCAGCAGCAGCTTCGTGTCGCCCTCGTTGAGCGAGAGGCAGAGTCGCTTGAAGTTCTCGTGCGCCGAGCTCTCGTTGGTCAGGGCGAAGCGGGTGCCGACCTGTACGCCCTCAGCGCCCAACGCGAAGGTGGCCAGCATGGCGTCGCCCGTACCGATGCCACCGGCGGCGATGAGCGGCAGGGTTGTCGCGCGGCGCA
>ERZ779874.1236-NODE-1236-length-25821-cov-3.170380_pt1 | contig 25821 bp, 19 predicted proteins | sample MGYA00511031_ERZ779874 | MGnify/ENA primary metagenome ERZ779874 (study PRJEB29588, sample SAMEA2156850) | human gut metagenome | biome: human gut; feature: human-associated habitat; material: faeces | place: Denmark | collected 2008/2010 ...
AACTTTGGCGGTAGTATCCGCTGCAGTACTCACACTGACTACTGGTTCAACTGTTGTTATGGCAGAAAAAGAAGGTTATACTACTTTTGAGTTTGCAGACACGAATGCAGGAGAGATTCGTGGCTATAAATATAATGATGTATATACGTTCCTGGGAGTTCCATATGCAGAAGCTGAACGTTATGAAGAACCACAGGAAGTCACACCGTGGGAAGGAACACTGAATTGTGCAACATACGGTCCTGTTTCACCACAATATATTGCATATCAGAACGGAGGAAATATTACAGATTTTTCGGAATATGCCTGGGCAGATCAGTTTGAGAGCGAAGACTGTCAGAACTTGAACGTCTGGACAAAGAGTCTGGAACCAGATGCAAAAAAAGCGGTAGTTGTATGGTTCCATGGTGGTGGATATGACAGTGGCTCCAGCATTGAAGGCGCCGCATATGATGGACACAATCTGGTTGAATATGGAGATGTAGTATTTGTTTCTGTAAATGCCCGTTTAAATCTTTTGGGTTATCTTGATTTATCTGCATATGGAGAGGAATATAAAAATACAGGAAATCTCGGTATGATGGACAACGTAGCGGCATTGGAATGGGTACATGAAAATATTGCAAATTTTGGTGGAGATCCTGAAAATGTAACGATTGTTGGACAGTCTGGTGGTGGTTCAAAGGTTATGTCTATGATGGCAATTCCTTCTGCACAGGGATTGTTCCAGCGTGTTTGGGCAATGAGCGGTACACAAACTTCTGGCCGTACAGTTGAGGAAGCACAGGAAGATGCAGCAAAATTAATAGAGCATCTTGGCTTACAGGATGAAGAAGACCCGGTAGCTACATTAAAAACAATGAATTATGCTGATTTACGTACTGCTTGCGATGAAATCGGCATTCGCAGCTGGGGAACAGTAAATGATGGAGAATATTTCCAGGGAACTGTTGTTGACGGAAAATACAATGAAAACGCGAAAGATATACCATTGGTACTTAGTACGGTATTTTCAGAAATGGGAAGCCAGTTACAGCAGATGATGTTTGTACGCAGTGATTTAAACAGTGTTGAGCAAATGTATCCAGGCGAACCTATGGATGAATTAACTGCACAATATGGAGATAAGGCAGAAGCTATTGCAGAAGAATTTGAGAAAGCGTATCCATGTCGTGATCTGACAGATGTGTTGACTATTAACGCTAATCGTACTAACGATCTTGCTATTGAAAAAGCACAAGATGGAGGACAAATCTGGCAGGCAGTATTTGCTTATAAATTACCGGTTTTTGGTGGTTCCAACGCTTGGCATACCGGAGGAGATGTACCATTTATTTTCCATAATGCTGATAAAATTCCTTATCTGATTGCTGGCGATGAAGAAAATGCATATGCATATCAGGATGTTTGTGCAGATGCATTACTTGCATACGCAAAGACTGGTGATCCTTCAACTGAAGCTTTACAGTGGCCACAGTTTACAGTTGAAAATGGCGAAACTATGATTTTTGATAATGAAAGTGCAGTTGAAAATTATCATGATGTTAAACTTCTTGAATTAGTGAAAGAAGCAACTGCTGGAAATGAAGGCGACAATCCATTTGCTTCATTTGGTGGCGGTGAGATAGGCGAATAAAAAACTGGAAAAGAGCGAAATAGAATGAATCAAAACCAATCAATTCGGCATGGACAGGTATGGCTTGATACAGAAGGAAAACCTATTCAGGCACATGGCGGCTCCATCTTTTTTGAAAATGATACTTTTTACTGGTATGGTGAAAATAAAGAAAAGACACGCTCCAATAATGATATATGGCATTGGGGAGTACGTTGTTATGCATCAAAAGATTTTTACAATTGGAAGGATTTGGGAAATATTATTGAACCGGAGCTGAAAGATGTGAATAGTACGCTTCATCCAAGCAAACACCTGGATCGTCCACACATTATTTATAATCGTTTCACTCAGAAATATGTTTGCTGGGTAAAGATTATGGGGGAGGGTTTTTTTGAACAAACAATTACGGTACTTACATCAGATCAGTTTTTAGGTCCGTATAAGATCGTAAAAGAGTATATGCGCCCGTGTGGAATGTATTGTGGGGATTTTGATTTAGTTGTTGAACCGTCTGATGGAAAAGGATATGTATACTTTTCACGTCCTCATTCTGAAGTAATATGTGCAGATTTGACAGAGGACTATTGTTCTGCAACGGGCTATTATACAACTCATATTCCGGAAAAATGGCCTCCTTATGCACGAGAAGCACCAGCACACTTCTTCCGTAGGGGAATGCATTATTTGTTTTCCTCCGGAACGACCGGATATTATCCTAATCCTACATTAATTCATGCTGGGGAAACATATCATGGGCCGTTTGTAAATTATGGAAAAGCACATCATGATGCTTTGGAAAATACTTCTTTTAATTCTCAAATTTCCAGTGTGTTTATGTATCCTGGAAAAAAAGATTTGTACATTGCACTGGCAGATCGTTGGATTACGGATGCAGCACAATCGTTGCCTTACGAAAAGAGTTCAGCTGCATTTGAAAGTATTTGCAATCCGGATGCACCAAAAGTTGATTTATCGTGTTTACATATGGATATTGATACTTCGAAAGCTGGATATGTATGGCTGCCAGTAAAATTTGACAGAGATGTGCCATATCTTGAATGGCAAGATGAGTGGAAAGTAGAAGATTTCATGTAATAAAGATGTCCCGGCGTACAACCGCACGGGACATTTTTATGCCATAAAACAATATATCAGATTATATTGCCTCTTTTCAGAGCAGATGATAAGGTAGATTCAGTCCATATTATAGAGCAGGCGGTAGATTTAAGAGCGCTGGCAGCAGCCAATTCACTTGTTGAGGAATATGGTAGAATGGATTAATAAATACATTAAATAATGATGTAAGTCAGGAGAACAGCATGGTTATTTTGTATTGTCTGATGGAATTTGAAGTTGTAAGGTTCAATGAATTGAGACGTTATTTGAAAAATGTGTCAGACAAAACCCTTAGTAACAATCTGAAAGAATTGGAGAAGGATAGACTTATTATTAGAAAAGAATATCCTCAGATTCCGCCAAAGGTTGAATACAGTTTAAGTGACCGTGGCAAATCTCTTATGGAAGTTTTGGATCAGTTATGTATTTGGGGAGAAAAGAACGGAGAATAAAATTCTTTCAGTTTGTAGGATTGGTAAATTCCAATTTACAGAAAATGAAATATTTACCTACACAGGATAAAGAGATATTGGCATGATTGCTGATGTCTCTTTTTTATTAATAGAAGAAACAGGCTACGCAGAAATTTTACCTAAAAAGCAGAGTAGCCTGTTTCTCTAACCCAATCATGGGGCACTAGGAGTATCGTTACATTGTATCATTTTCGGAGTTGTAACGAATCCATGTCGGTGCGGATATTTTCCGGTGATCTGAAATTGCAGGAACGTTGCAAGCAATATCTTTCTATTAATTTGTTTATTGCTATAGGATTTTTCTACAAACTTATGGATAACGTGTGCTTTGTGGTGCACGTTTTTCTGTATTCAGATGGTGTCATATTGAAATATTTGAAAAAAATTTTTCTGAAGTTATTCAAGGACTGGAAACCTGTTCGTTCGCTGATTTCTGAAACAGGAAGTGTACTGTTTTGTAAAAGATCAGCGGCCTGTTTCATTTTCTGATTCTGAATATTTTCAATAAAGGTATGTCCGGTAGCATTCTGAATAATACGCTGTAACTGACGTTCACTGTAGTTAAAAATTGAAGAAAGTTCTTTCAGTGAAACTGTCTTATAATTAGCCTGCATATAACGGAGAACATACATCAGATTTTCCTCTGAAGAGTTCGGATGGATACCAGAAAGCTCTGTATGTTGTTCATGACGGCGAAATAGATTGATGAAAAACAGAGAAAGCAAAGTATTGACCATTTGTTTTTTATATCGTTTTGGCTGTGCACATTCCGTATATGCACGGTCAATGAGGTCAGAAAGAACGGAATCTTCTCCTGTATGAAAAAGAAGATAGGGAATTTCTGAAGTCTGATAGAAAGTTCTTTTGAAGAAGTCAGAAAGAATGGTATTATCATCCAGAAGTCCGAAAAACGACTGTTCAAAAGTGCTTTTTCGTATAAGAATATTCATAATGACGTCTTCATCATGGAAAGCACTTAAAGAATGGGTAATATCCGGTGCCATAATACAGATATCTCCTGTTTGCATGGAAATATTACGGTCGAAGATATAATTGATACAGCCTCCGCTCTGGACGAAGATCATTTCAAAAAAGTCATGATTGTGCCAAAATGCCGGTGTATATCGAGCGTGACGGACAAAAGAGACATCCATGTTTTCCAGAATAAAAATCTGTTCATCTATCTGCGTTTTCAGAGACTGTGTTATATTTTTATCCGGCATTGCGGTATAGGATGACAGAAGCACATCCATAATTTCATCGCGAGTACAGGGCACATCCAGCATGCGCTCCTTTGATTTCCTGTAAAATTGTTTCAGTTTCTTTTCTATAGGGTTTAATTCCGGGATTTTATTCATAGAAGACCTCCATTTTATATTTATAATATATCATAGAAATGTCGTAAAAGATACTATTTGCTGTCCTCTTTCGGACTTATTATTTTTGTAGGGTCATGATAAATTGATATAAACGGTCGGAACAAAAGTAACAGGAAGTGCAAGAAGCTCTCTTCTTACATTGCTGATACAGGATTTTACAAGTTTTTTTCAGAAAATCAGTTCCGGCCTTGCAAAAGCAAAAAAATAATAAAGCAGATATATGAGACAAGGAGGCAGTAAATAAACATGAACAGACTTGGAAACTGGATTTCCGGAAAATCACAAACACCTTTTTATGCACGCAGAGAATTTAACATAAAAAAACAGGTGCAAAAAGCAACCGCATATGTATGCGGTCTCGGACAGTTTATTTTTCATATCAATGGACAGAAAGTATCTGATCATGAATTAGATCCGGGTTGGACAAATTATGACAAAAAGATTCAATATGTAAAATTTGATGTAACGAAATTATTACATGAGGGAAAGAATGCACTTGGGGTAGAAGTGGGAAATGGCTGGTTTCTGAAAGAAGACGAGCATTATACATTTACTTTTCCTGCATTTATGCCGCCCAATCCAAACCCATACAGACCTTTTGGAAAGGAACTTGTTCTGGCAATAAAGCTGGTGTTGGATTATGCAGATGAAACAGAAGAAATTCTCTATGCAGATGAAAATTTTCAGGTAAAAGAACATCCGGTAAAAATGAGCAATGTATATGGATCGGAAACATATGATGCATCATTAGAACAGACGGGATGGGATAAGACAGATTTTGATGCATCAGAATGGAAAGCAGCGTCTGTTATATCAGAAGAAGATACTCCGAAAGGGGAGCTGGTGGAGCAGTTCCAACCGGCAATAAAGGTGATTCGAAGTTATCCGGCAAAATATATACACTCTGTATGTAACAGAGATATTTATGATCTTGGGCAGAATGTTTCTGGTATGTTGAAATTATCTTATCGAGGAAAAAAAGGAGATGTGCTTCGCATTTATCCGGCAGAAAAACTTGATAAAGACAAAAATGCAGATCAGGTAGCGAAGAGCTGGGGTACAGTAGGAAATTGCATCACCTGTGTTGTTGGTGAAGATGATGTATGGCAGGAATACCGTATGCGCTTTACCTATTTTGCAGGAAGATATTTTGCAGTGGAAAAAAGCAGCGAAGCTGTAGAAGTAAACGACATTACTGGTGAAGCGATTTCCAGTGCATGGAAAACAAATGGAACATTCCAGTGTGATGATAGCAGATACGTACAGATTTATGACCTTGTAGAAAAAGCGGTTGAAGCAAATATGGTCAGTGTACACACAGACTGTCCTACGCTTGAGCGGTTTGCATGGCAGGAGCCGAATCACTTGATGGCACCTTCGATCATGTATATGAAAGACGGGCGTAAATTGTGGGAAAAATTCTTTATGGATATGAGGACAGATCAGCTCACAGAAAATGATTATTTCATGGATCTGGAAGGAAACCGTTTCTATCCAGGAGCAGGTCTGATTCCATCACAGGCACCGTGTTATGTCCACAATGTGCTTCCTGTACCGGGAATGGGAAGCTTCTTCGATATTATTCCATGGGGAAGTTCAGGAATTCTTGGTGTAAAATGGCATTATCTTTTTTATGGAGATAAACAGGTTATCGCAGATAATTATGAGATGGGGAAAAAATATCTGGAACATCTTAAGACGAAGCAGAATGCAGAAGGTTTTCTGAATTATGGACTGGGGGACTGGGGAAATCCGGACAACCAGCTTGCCAGGGAAAATGTGGAAACAGCGTTTCTTTATGCGGATGCAATAACACTTGCAGAGTTTGCAGAAATCCTTGGGGAAAAAGAAGATGAAGTACAGCTCCGTCAGTTTGCAGAAGAGATAAAAGAAAATTACAATCAGAGACTGCTTGTACAGGATGAAAAAGGGAAATGGTGCTATCGAAGCTTTGAACATACAGAAAAGCTGGTGATCACACAGGCCTGTGAAGCGCTTCCGCTTTACTGGGGAATGGTGCCGGAGGATAAAGTCAGCGATGTTGCAGAAGCATTTCGTCAGACATTTCTTGAGAAACGGGCATTTGCTTCCGGGGAAGTCGGGCTTCCGTACATTATCCAGACTGCCAGCAGATATGGAATGAATGATCTGATTTGTTCCTTCATCATGAAGCCTGAGCATCCTTCTTATTATGCATTTGTAAAAGAAGGTCTGACAACCCTGGGTGAATACTGGGAAGAAAATCCCCGCAGTCATTGTCACGATATGATGGGACATATTATTGAGTGGTATTATAATGGGCTGGCCGGCATTAAACCACTTGAGCCAGGCTTCAAAAAAGTTCTTATTAAGCCGTATCTGCCGGAGAGCATGAATTATATGAAATGCAGATATGAATCTGTAAGTGGAATGATTCAGGTGATTCTTACAAGAAAGGATGGCAGGGTAGAAGTGGAGACTGACATCGCTGAGGGCATTTCTTTTGAGATAGACTGTTCAAATTTAAAGTAAAATCACGGATAAAGTACAAAAGGAGACGTTGCAGTAATGACAGCACATAAAGATGATACTAAAGATTCTAAATGGATTGGAGATTTGTTCCGAAAAGCTCTACGTCCCAGTGAGTACCAGTGGAAGCACAAAAGTAAAATACCACTGGATCATCTACCATATTATCCTGCCCCGGGTCACTGCCGATCCGCTTCTTCCATATATAGATGCAGAATACATTGAAAACCTGATCGAATCCTGCAGGAACTATTGTACAAGTGCAGAATATGCCGTCTATAAATTATTATGCAGGATTCTTTATTCTGCATGGAACCAAGGATTCCTTGAAACATGCCTGGCATCTGACATCACAGAACGCAAAGAAACGAAATCCAGCCTTCGTATTTATACAAAAGAACAGCTGAAATTATTCTTGAATGCCATACATGAAGATCCATATATACACCGCCTGGAGTTTCTCCTGGCACTGTTCTGCGGACTGCGTCCTGGTGAGATCCTTGGACTTACTTATAACAACTTCGATTCCAGCACCCAAACCTTAAACATCCATAAACAATATACAAAAGATGGACGCCTTCCTTCTGAGTCAGCAGATCCCAAATACAGCTGTAAGAAGTTGGAAGGAGAACGGTACCGTTCTTTTCAGATCCCGGATTTTGTCTGTGAGGAACTTGTCCTCCGGCAGGAAAAAAATATGTGTTTCTTTCGCACCCATCCGGATAAAAAGGATAATGATAACTTCTGCATCAGCAGCCGTGGGAAAGTAAAAACCCTGGAAACCCTTAATCAATGCGTACAACCGGTCTATTGTAGCTTATATTCTTCCGGTCCTCGGAAAACATTTCATGGACAACGTGACTGCCAGCGACCTGATGAATATCCTTGCAAAAGTTCCATCTTCCGAATTTTACAGGGTATGTGATGCTGTAACCTGTTTTTTCCGGGATGCACGGAACCATTACTGTACAACGCAGGATAACAGTGCGGATGCAGTCCGCATAATGAAAGAAAGAAAAAAAGCAGAAGAGGATCTGCATAATTATTACGAAGTTCCTTCCGGTACCTATTCTCCACAGCAGCTTCTCCAAATGCTGCAGATCTGCAAACTGGAAGCACCGGTTCTCTATCTTCCCATGCTTCTGGCATCCACTGCCGGCCTGAGGATTTCAGAAATCCTTACGGTCACGTTCCGGGATATTCATTTTTACAACCAGACCATCTGCCTGCAGCTTCCCGTAAAAGATGATCTTCCCAATCGAACGGATACCATCACCATCCCGGAGGAAAACACGAAAATGGTATACCTGGCCGATTTTGTGATGGACGAGATCCGGCTCCAGAAGGAACGCTTGGAAGCCTGTCAGAAAACAGCCCCGGATTTTAATCCTTCCGGATACCTGATCTGGGGACGGAACGGTTCCCAGAGACAAAATAATTTTATCAACAAGCCTTACGCTAGGATCTGCGCAAAATGTCCGTTTCCTACCTTTCCGTGGAAGGAACTTCGAAGAATAAAGTTATCAGCCAGCAGCATGAAACGATTTACCGAAACCCTTGGGGCTGAAAATTCCGGACAGCCCCAGCCACGCGAGATTCCCCAAATTCCAATTGACAGAAGTGACCTAATAGAATTGATGAAATAATCAGCCAGTCAATGTATGAAAGCAAAATGAACGCCATCTCTTGAAAACTACCGCATTTCATCATGCGTGTTTAAAAGGGATGGCTTTCATTTTTTTCTTCATAATATAGGAATAAATATTTACAGCAAGAAAGTGACCAAACAGGAATTTTATAATTTCCGTCAATCCTAACAAGATATAATAAATAACACTAAATAACACTAAATAACATTTTATAGCATTCCTTGATACTACCTGATATTTTATACTTTTTCCTGTTATTCTAGCCGGATTTTCTATATAATGATCATTTCAATGCGAAAAATCCCATGATTTTCTGAATTTTCCCGAATAAAAATTATATACTTGAACTTCTAAGCGTTTCTGTTTATAATAAAAACACTGTTAATGTGACCATTGACCTTATATCAGACCGTGCGAAATATGATGAATGTGCGAAAAAAATATTGACTTACAAAGCAATCATAGCATGGATCTTAAAATCCTGTACAAAAGAATTTTCTCAATACAGCGTGAACTTTATTTGTAATAACTGTCTGAAAGATGACGCAGAAATTTCTAAACGTGCTGTTCACCAGGATCAGCTGGATCGTGATGAGAAACTAAACGGAGACAAAAGAATCGAATGTTTGAATTCAGAGGCAAACGCTGTCAAGGATCAAACTGTATATTATGACATCCGTTTTAAAGCCTATCTTCCTGGAAACATTGAACCTATACAGCTTATTATCAATCTGGAAATCCAGTTGAATGATACTCCAGGATATCCACTTGTAACCAGAGGATTTTATTATTGTGCAAGAATGATATCAGAGCAGTATGGAACCATATTTACAGATGAACATTACGAAAAGATCCAGAAAGCATATTCTATCTGGATCTGTCCGGATCCGGCTAAAAAACGCAAAAATGGTATTTTCAAATATCACACAATTGAGGATACGATACTGGGGAAGTCCTATACAGATCCTCAAAGCTATGATCTGATGGAAGTGGTGATCGTAAATCTGGGAGATGCAGATAAAGAAAGCGAACTGGAGATCCTTGACCTGCTAAATATCCTGTTTTCAACGTCTGCCACTCCAGAAGAAAAAAAGAAGCGGTTACATGAAGATTTTGATATTGCCATGACAGAAGAATTTGAGAGTGAGGTGAGAGACATGTGTAATCTAAGTAGAGCTCTTGTAGACCAGGGAATTGAACAAGGAATTGAGCAAGGAATGAAACAGGGAGTTGAAAAAGAAAAAATGTCCCTGGCCCAGATGATGATCGAGGAAAAGGAACCTGTCGATAAGATTTCAAAATATACAGGCTATGCTATCGACAAGTTAAAGGAAATTGCAGCGGCAATGGGACAGACACTTGTGTAACATAAGATTTTATAACAAAGGTGTATGAGACATAACTGTTTTATACACCTTTTGACGTAGAAATCCAGCAGCCAACGAAGGCACCTCCCCAAAAGAGCTCGTCTGGTTAAGGTAAGTAAAAAAGATGTCCAGAAATGGATTGATGAGAATTTGTGTGCAATGAAATAAATAGGGAAATATTATTGGGCTAACGCTCCATTCAGCTTGAGAATGTTTCCTAGTAAGAATTGGAAGACATCATTTTATAGTGTATTGAAGTCAGAACCATTCGTTTTTTCGGACCCGTAAAGTCATGTTGATGGCTTTACGGACTTTTTCTTTAAAGCAGATCCAGCTCGCCTTTTCAGGAGATTCTGGTAAGCAAAACCACCCTTACCCCCCTTGAAAGCCAGGAGATTTCTTTGAAGGAGATCAAAAATTATCCCCTGATTCTTCCGGGGTGATCATGACCTATCAATTCTACAGCAGCATCCAATGGGCGTCACTGCCAGGAAACTGAAAAATATGATTGCAGCATAAGATTGCGTCATAAAGGATGCCGCTGCCTCCAAGATATGCGGAAGGGAAAGAAAACAGCTTTTTGGAAACAGCATTCCGAAAAACATCCTTCATGGAGCATTATCCTATATTGCAAAAACAACTTCTTTTCGGAAGTTCCTCCTGCTTCGGCTCATTGGAGCAAAATGTATTCGTATTGTTAAATGATAAGAGCCGTATGAAGGGAGACTTTCACGTACGGTTCCGTGAGAAGTTCGAGGTGAAAGTCCTCCTACTCAATTACACTCAAACCCGCCAGGGTTTTACGATACCTTTTCTAATCGTTTTTCCGGTTTTTTGATTTACGAGAACAGCAGGAAGATTCTCCGGTGCTTTATTTTGTTCTACCCAGTTCATCAATGCCTGTATTCCGGTGCTTTCTGTCATTCCGGGACCGTTGGTGTGACAGTTGCCATGTCCGTCTCCGGGATTTATGTAGAGGCGGCAGAATTGATCAATGAAATTCTGTCCTCCATGGATTTCTCTCATACGATGGTAATAATCAATGGTTCCCTCTACCGGGATGAGCGGGTCGTCAAGTCCGTGGTCAATGATAAGTTTTCCGCCTGCGTCTGCAAAGGAACGCAGATCCGCATTATCGCAGGAAAGCCAGCCAAGTTTCCTGATGCAGGTATCAAAAACTTTTTCAAAATCCCTGATTTTAAGATGGCGAAGATCCTTCTTGGGATCTTCAAAAGCAAGATGGACATATTGTTCAACCAATGAGAAGCATTTCGGTCTTTTTCCAATCAATGGATAGTAGAAGGATCCAATAGGGATGATTTTATTCCAGAAGGTTCCTCCGGGAAGGAAGCCGTACCAGAGGAAATCATTTCCGGTGGTATGAGGCCCCTTCCAGATTTCCTGCATGACAAGACAATCCTTTTCTGTGATTTTTCCTCCTTTTGTCTTCTGACCCAGGATGGTATATGGGTCAAAATCAATCCTTTCTTCCACTTGGAAATAGTTTTCTTTCCCTCCGACACTGTTATGTACAGCATCGCGGAAAGCGTTGATTTTGTGGAAACCAAGAATGTGATCATATTCATTCATGACAGTGACAGCCCAAAGACCGGAAGCAAGAAATTGTGTCCAGTTGATGGCAGGGCAGCTTGCCCAGATACCATCGTAATCATTCGGGTAAAACTGTGCTTCTGCAAGGGATTGTCTGCCTCCACCGGAACCGCCGTTCATATAGGAATATCTGACTGGTCGGCCGTGCAGGATTTCAGCGACTGCTTTTCCAAAGATCGTCATATTGTGGGTTCCCCTGTAACTCCAGTTTTCCAGACATTCTCTGTCCCTTCCCCACTTATCGCAGCTTCCCTGATTGCCGGAATCCGTGGTGGCACAGGTAAAACCGTTTATCAGTGCATAGCCCATGGTCCAGCCTCTCTGTGTATTATTTGGTGTATTGATCTGTTCCCTTCCTCCTGTGCATGTACCGCCTCCTGCAGTTCCAGCAAATCGGTCATTCCAGGCAAAGGGTGACCAGATAATGATCGTCTGGGTATGCCTGCCTGTGCTGACATCAATGGTGACCTCACAATAAGGGGGCAGATTACGGATTCGGTTATCACCGCCGATAAGCTTTATCCATGCAGCTTCTTTTGAAACATACGTGCCGGTTCGGTTGATGGAGGCAGAGGTTACCTGAAATTTCATATCAGGGAAACGATCTTTCAGGGCAGACTGCAGGTAAGAAGTTTTACAGTGTGCTGAAAAATCTTTCGTTTCTGTCAGGCTTTCTGTATCAAAAAAGCGAATCTTCTCTTTTTCAAGCATAATTTATCCTCCGTAAATAGAAATCATAATAGAATCTGAGAAGATTATAGTTTATCAAGAATCCATATGAATCATATAATCTTGTCAAAATATCATACCATATTGTCTGTTCCGCTCTGATAATGATGAATAGATATTTCCTGTGCGGTAGTCCGATACTGAATGGGGGTCATGCCTGTTTTCTTTTTAAACAGATTCGTAAAATTGTTGATATCGTGGATACCTACTTCGTGGGCAATCTTGGATGCCGGTAGCGAGCTGCCTTCCAGAAGCTGTTTTGCCCTGTTGATCCGAAGGGAGATGAGATAATCGTTGGGGGAGAACCCGGTATATTTTTTGAATTCTTTGGACAGGTAATATTTATTCATGCAGGCAAATTCTGCGAGATAGTCAAGGGTCAGCTTCTGTGTATAATTGTTTTCCATATATTTTATCAGATAGCGGATGTATTCCGGTGTGTTGATTTTTCCTTTTTCCTCCGGGGCTGTTAATAGAAGGAGATGATTCAGTATATTGTCAATGCATGTGGACGCCTGCCAGTCACGGTAAAGGTGAGGGATGCTGTAGAGCTTCAGAAGATGCTCCAGAAGCTTCTGAAAGGAGCCATTGGTTTCTTCATGAAAAATGGGAGAACCATTCTGCATATATTGTGCATGAAATGCCGCAAGAAGAGGCCCATTCAGGTGGAGAACAGCCGTATCCCACTGCATTCTGTCTGATTTATAAAGATGATAGTCCATGCAATTGATAAATGCACCATCGCCTTCTTTCAGAGTATAGTTTTTCCCTTGATAGGTAAGGATTCCCTGACCGGAGTAAGTATACATGATAAGGAAAGAATGGAAATTCTGCCGTTCTGTAAAGGAATCAAAGCCATAATGAAAGATCATGAAGCTTTCCACATGAAAAAGATTTTGAACAGCAAAATCTGTAATCGGCGGCATTTGAAAAGAATCCGCACTGCCGCTGATGACAAATTTGGAGTTCATGAGATTCTCTTTGTTATAAACCGGATTTTCATAATCTATTTTTGTAAGGTTTTTCGATAAAAGACGGTTCTTGGCAACAATGTTGGTAAATGGTATTTTTTCAAACATAGCTTTTCTCCATGATCTTGTTTTGTTCAAGGTGACATATCGTTCATTTCGAGTTTGGTATTTCTATTATATAGCAAATAAAAATAAAAAACAAGATTATATGATGTTTGACCAATATAAGTGGATTTCATTTATAGAAACCGGAGATAAAATGGAACCATCAAAAACGAAGACAAACACAAAAGACAAAGAAGGAAGGATAAAATGGAAATTTATGCAGTAAAAATAAATGGCAGCTGCCATTACAGCAGGAATGTTATCTGGTGTGACAGTGAACGCGCAGGAATGGGAGGGAGACGTGGACCATATTGTCGTTACCTATCTTACCCTTGGTACAACTCCGGCGGATCTCATGATGGTGCAGGACGCTCTGAATGAGCGGACCACAAAGGAAATTGGGGTAGAGGTGGAACTGAAGCCTGTTTCTGTATATGATGCGATGTCACAGTTCACAACATGGCTTGGTACCGGAGAACGCTTTGACCTGATGTTTCCGCTGCTCCAGGATCTGAACGGGTATGTGAATCAGGGACTGATTGATCCGCTTACGGATCTGATTGCAGAAAACGCACCGTATATTCAGCAAATGACAGAAGAAGGATGGACGTTCGCAAGTAATAACACCGTTGATGGAGAAATCTGGTCTATACTTCAGATTCCCAATGTAACAGGTATGGGTGGCGGATTTGTTGTAAAGAAAGAATACGTGGATGAAACGGACTGGCAGTATGAACCACAAAAGATCTATACATTAGATGAACTTGGGGAACTTTTTTCAGACATTAAGGAAAATCATCCGGAGATGTATCCCTGCGGACAGGTTGGCTCCAGCGCAAGTTTCAGCTATGTTGGTATGGTAGACGCTATGGGAAATACGAATTATACAGGCGGACTGATGAGTACGGACAGCACAACAGTTGTAAATGTTATGGAGTCGGAAGAATATAAAGATTATATCGATCATATGCGTGTATGGAATCTGGAGGGATATGTATATCCTGATGCAGCGACAACAGATTCTTCCGTCGAGGATCTGGTAAATTCAGGAGTAAGCGCCGGTTATTTTATGGCAAGTGCGCCGGTACAGGCAGATGATACAGAATACATGATTCGTTTGAGTGAAGTTTATCAGAATACCCAGACAATGGGCGGCTGGGTTGTTCCGTTGACTGCTGAAGAACCGGAAGCAGCGATGCGTTTTCTTGATTATATGTATCAGGATTCGAGTATTGCAAACCTGATCCAATGGGGAATCGAAGGAAAACATTATGTGATGTTGGATGAAGAAACGAATCTTATTGGTTTCCCGGAAGGAATCGATGCAACAAGCAGCGGTTATTATAATACGTTAGGACTTTACGGTGATACCAGAAAAATATATACCTGGAGCGCCGGTCAATCCCAGGCAGAAAATGATGCGTATTCAGAGGAGGCTATGGCGAATAAATCACAGGCTGTAGGAATGATTTACAGTCCATCTCCGGAATCAGAAACTAAGATCGCGGCACTTGCATCGGTTTATCAGCAGTATGCACCTGCGTTAGAAACCGGAAGTGTAGATGTAGAACAATACTATGATGAATTTATTGCTGCAATGAAAGCGGCAGGTATCGATGATATTATTGCGGAAAAGCAGGAACAGCTGGACGCATATCTTGCTGGAAAATAAGTGTGTAAACTTATGGAAGAAGCCGTGCATAGCGCATGGCTTCTTTCAAAATAGAAGTACAATAAATACCTGTTGGAAAAGGATATGAACAGGAGAGATATGAACATGGGAAAAGTGAAAACAAAAAAGAAAATACAGCTGAAGCGGATGCTGCCGTATTATTTGATGATGCTCCCGGGGATCGTATATTTTATTATTAATAACTATCTCCCCATGGCAGGAATCACAATGGCATTCCGGAAAATCAATTACCGCCTGGGAATATTTAGAAGTCCATGGTGTGGATTTGACAATTTTAAGTTTTTGTTTGCCTCCGGTCAATTTGGAACGATGGTCAGAAATACGATTTTATATAACATCTGTTTTATTGTCGTAGGAACGGTGTGTGCGATCGCAGTTGCGATTTTACTGAATGAGATCCGTTCCAAGATAGCAAATCGTTTTTACCAGACTGTTATTTTGCTCCCATATCTGATGAGCTGGGTAGTTGTCAGCTATCTTGTATATGCGTTTTTAAGCGGAGAAACCGGATTTATCAACAATAGCATCCTGAAACCACTTGGTCTTCAGACGATTAATTTTTATCAGGAACAGAAATACTGGCCATTTATATTGATATTGATCAATCTCTGGAAAAACGTCGGATTCAGCATGATCATTTACTTATCGGCAATTGTTGGGATCAGCAACGACCTGTATGAAAGTGCAAGAGTTGACGGTGCATCCAGATGGCAGCAGATCACAAAGATCACGCTGCCCTGTTTGAAGCCAACGGTAATCACGATGTTCATTATCAGCATCAGTAAGATGTTTTACTCAGATTTTGGATTGTTTTACCAGGTTCCGAAAAATTCCGGTATCCTTTATCCGGTCACGCAGACAATTGATACATATGTTTACAATGCCCTGATGAATCAGAATAACCCTGGTATGTCTGCGGCAGCAGGCTTTTTGCAGGCTATTATCGGTTTTATCCTGGTGGTTGCCGCTAATGCACTGATCCGTAAGGTCAGCAGAGAAGATGCTATTTTTTAGGAGGTAAATGGAATGGGTGGAATTTTATCAAAACAGGAAAAAGGTATGCAGGCATTAGCGCATATTGTACTGATCATTTTTTCCATATGTGTCATTGTGCCATTCTGGCTCCTGATTGCAGCTTCATTTTCTGATTCCGGTTATGCAGTGGCAAATGGGTATCAGTTTTTCCCGGAAAAGATCAGTTTTGAAGCATATGAATATATTTTAAATCAATGGATGCAGATTGGAAGAGCATATGGGGTTACGATTGTGGTAACGGTTGTCGGAACAGCAGGATCCCTGATCATTGTTTCCATGCTGGCATATGGGCTTTCACAGAAAAACCTGCCGGGAGGAAAAACAGTTTTTCTTTTGATCCTGATCACGATGCTTTTCAACGGTGGAATTGTTCCACAGTATATGATCTATAATAACTACTTCCATCTAAAGAACACCATATGGGGATTGATCATCCCAAATCTTCTGCTGAACGGTTTTACCGTGATGCTGGTTAAAAATTATTTCCAAAGTTCCATCCCGCCGGAATTGTCAGAGGCAATGGAAATGGATGGCGCAGGTCCGTTTTTTATCTACAGAAAACTGATGCTGCCTCTTTCCAAACCGATCCTTGCAACGGTGGGACTGATGTCTGCTGTATCTTACTGGAATGACTGGAATAATGGATTATATTACATTACAGACAGTAAATTATACAGTATGCAGCAGCTTTTGAATGAAATGAATAACAACGTAAATTTTCTCGCAAATAATTCTTCTTTGCTGGCTGGAGCAGATATAGGACATCTGCCTACAGCAACAATGAGGCTTGCCATTGCAGTGGTAGCGATCATTCCGATACTTCTCGTATATCCGTTTTTCCAGAAATTCTTTGCAAAGGGGATTACGATGGGCGCGGTGAAGGGTTGATTTGAGAGAAAACAGATTGGAGGATAAAATGGAAATTTATGCAGTAAAAATAAATGGATTGGATCATCCCATGGGCTTTGATTTTGAACATTTGCTTTGCTCATGGAAAGTCAGAAACAATAAAGGAAAGAAACAGACTCAGGCAAAAATTCAGGTGGCCAAGGATGAAAAAATGTCTGAGGTTATCTGGGAAAAGGAAGGCGGCCTGGATTCTTTGGGTACGGTGCTGGAGTTTTCCATGAGACCGTATACCCGCTATTATTATCAGATTACGGTACATAGTGACGCGGGGGAAGAGAGTAAAAGTGAAGTCCTGTACTTTGAGACAGCAAAGCTGGAAGAGCCGTGGACGGCAAAGTGGATTGGAGTCCGGAGAGAAGATACACATCCGGAATTCAGAAGAGACTTTTCTATCACAAAAGAGGTAAAATCTGCCAGGTTATATATCTGTGGTCTTGGTATTTTTGAAACTTATCTGGGAGGAAAAAAGGTTGGAAATGATCTGCTGGCGCCATTTATCAATGATTATGAGGAGCATTACCAGTATTGTACCTATGATGTGACAGAGCTGCTGGATACGGAAAATGAATGGATGGTTCTTCTGGGCGACGGATGGTACCGCGGACATTTTGGGCTGGGAGAGCCGACACATTATGAACGTCCCCTTGCATTGATCGCAGAGCTGCATATCTGGTATACAGATGGTACCACGGAAACAATCTGTACAGATGAAAGCTGGCAGTATCGCAAAAGCTTTACCACATTATCGGATATCTATAATGGAGAAACCCAGGACTATGGAAACTGGCAGGCAGAATCCTGGAAAGAATCGGTTCTGATAAAGGCACCGGGAAAGCTGTGTGCAAGATACTCATCGGCTCTGCATGATATGGAGCATTTGCCTGTAAAGGAAGTGATCCATACTCCGGCAGGGGAAACCGTGCTGGATTTCGGGCAGAACTTCGCCGGGCATGTGGTATGTACGCAGCCGATTCCCCAGGGAATTACCATGACCCTGGAATTTGGGGAAATCCTGCAGGAAGGAAACTTCTATCATGAGAATTACCGTCACGCAGAATCCAGATTTACTTATGTATCGGATGGCGTACCAAGAGAAATCAGGCCACGTTTTACATTCTTCGGTTTCCGTTATGTGAAAGTCAGTGGGTTTGAACAGGTGGATGCCTCCTGCTTTGAAGGAAGGGCAATTTATTCTGAGATGGATCAGATCGGATTCATAAAAACGGGAAATCCTAAGATCAATCAGCTCTTTTCCAACTCTCTGTGGGGATTAAAATCTAATTTTGTGGACATGCCCACAGACTGCCCCCAGCGGGATGAACGTCTGGGCTGGACAGGAGACGCACAGGTATTCTGCACAACGGCAGGCTATCACATGGATACAAGGGCGTTTTACCATAAATTCCTTCGGGATTTACGCTCTGACCAGAAAAGGAATCATGGCGGTGCGGCAATTTACCTGCCAAATGCCTTTCCGGGCCTGACAGCCGGTATCTGGAGTGATGTGGCGGCATTTATGCCCAAAATGCTGTATGATTATTATGGAAGTAAGGAAGAACTGGCAGTCAATTATCCTTTAATGAAGGACTGGGTGGATTACGTTTACCGGCAGGACTGCAGCAGGGGAAAGAAAAATCTGTATGATTTCGGATTCCAGTTTGGTGACTGGCTGGCACTGGACGGAGCCACAGAGCAGAGTACCTTTGGCAGGACGGATAACGGCTATGTGTGTTCCATGTATTACTGGGCATCCACAAGATATGTGGCAGATGCTGCCGAGGCACTTGGGCTTGCGGAAGTATCTGAATATGCGGACAGGGCAGAGGATATCAAAGAAGCGATTTTGAGTGAATACTTTACATCTTCCGGACGACTGGCAGTGGATACCCAGACCGGATATCTTGTGGCACTGAAATTCGGTATTTATAAAGATAAACAAAAAGTTATCGACGGACTGAAAAACAGGATGAAGCAGGACCTGAACAGGCTGAAGGGGGGATTTGTGGGCTCCACCATGATGAACTGTGTGCTTGCAGAAAACGGTATGGTCGATAAGGCCTATGACCTGCTTTTATATGAAGGATTTCCGGGATGGCTGTACGCAGTAAACCTGGGGGCGACTACGATCTGGGAGCGCTGGAACAGCGTGCTTCCTGACGGAACCATAAGCGGAACACAAATGAACAGCCTGAACCATTATTCTTATGGAAGCGTTGTGGAATTTCTTTACCGTTATGCGGCAGGAATCGTTCCTACGGCACCGGGCTTTAAAAAGGCAAGGATCGCGCCCTGTCCGGAAATACGTCTGGGACATATGGAATGTAGCTATGACAGCGTAAGCGGAAAATATGTTTCTAACTGGCGTATTGAAGACGATGGAAGCCTTTCTTTCTACATCGAGATTCCATTTGGATGTGAGGCAGAGGTGATCCTGCCGGAACAGGAATCAAAGATTCTGGAAGCAGGAAGCTATGACTTCCATATCCGGACAGATAAGGACTATCGGGCGTTATATTCTGCCGACACACCATATGAAAGATTGTTTGCAGATGAAAGAGCCGTTGAGATACTGAAAAAATATGTGCCGGAGATCTATTATGGAACAAACCGTGAGGATCAGGAAGCAATGAATAAATGCCTGAATGATTCGAAAACCCGTGCGGCATTGTTCCGCAATCCAACAGAAAGTTTCGACAAGGCAATCGGAGAGTTAAGAGACATCCGGGCATAAGGAGGATAACATGTTTAAACAGAAGAAGCAAAAGAATACAGCAGCAGAGAACAGGCTTGGAGCCAACCAGAAGATCGGGATTCTGTTTTGTGCCATGGTAAGTGCCGTGGCAACCGGATATGTGCCGAATTATATTAATCTCTATTACACAGATGCAGTGGGAATCTCCATGGGGGCTGTGGCAATGATCCTGATGATCACAAAAATCACAGATGGGGTCACGGACATTATCATGGGAATGATCATTGACCGCACACACACAAGGCTTGGCAAAGCAAGGCCGTGGGTACTGGCAGGAGGGATCGGCATTGCCGTTTCCATCATGCTGCTCTTTAACTGCCCGGGAAACCTGTCTTATACCGGCAAGGTTGCGTTTTGCGCCGGATGCTATTTCCTTGCAAACCCATTCTTTGGCACCATGGTTTCGGTGGCCTGTGGAACAATGAACAATTTATTGACATCAGATTCCAGACAAAGAGGTGTCCTTGGGGTATTTTCTGCTTATGGATCCCTCATCCCGGTACTTATGATCGGATTGGTGGTGCCGAAAATCCTTTCTGCGATGAATGAAAGCCAGGAAGCTTATACAACGGCAACGCTTGTTTTTGCAGTAATGGCAGTGCTGGCCTGTGTGATCGGTGTTCTGTGCACAAGAGAGACGGTAACAGAGAATTCCAAAGATCAGCTAAAGGAAAACCAGACAGTGAAAGAATCCATTAAGGCACTGATCAAAAACAAATACTTTATCTATCTTGCCATTGGAACCATCCTTTATAATCTTTCCGCAGCTCCTGTTGCAAATTATTACGCAAAATATGTATTTCAGGATGTGGGGGTTGCGACAATCATCAACCTTCCGGGCATGCTGATGGTATTCCTGCTCCCGTTTGCAGTGCCGATGATCAACCGCCTTGGCAAACGAAACTGCGTGGTATTTGGGATGGTCACTGCAGCAATCAGCCATCTGATCATCTTATTTGCGAACACCAATCTTGCCATATTTATGGTTGGAAAAACTATCGGAAGTGTGGCGGTGATCCCATTTACGGTAGCCCTGATTCCAATGACAGGGGAAATCTGTGATTATGCACTTTACAAAACCGGAAAACCCATGGACGGTACGATCTCCTCAGCTGCAACCATGGGAGGAAAAATCGGCATTGGTCTTGCAGCGGGCCTTTCCGGTGTTATGATGGCAACGAGCGGTTATATCAGCAGCCAGGCAGATGTTGCAGTGACACAGCCGGACAGTGCTATTCTTATGATCCGTCTGCTGGCAAGTGTATACCCGGCAGTTCTGTATCTCCTGGCAGCATTCTGCTTCTCAAAAGTTGACCTTGAGAAAAATGGAATAGCAGAGATTCAGAAAGAACTGCGTGAGAAAGGACTGAGATAATGATCACAGTTGATACAACGGTAAAAGAAATAAAAAATGATAGAGTATTAAAGAAAATCGCACATTATCTGATCTATAATACGGCAGAGGACGGAACGGAACATCTGTCGGATGAGAGCCGCACCCTTCGTGATATTCAGGATAAGACACCCACATGGAGTGCAAAGGATATGGCATATGGCCTGAACTGTATCATTGAGAACGGGGGGGATGGGAAAGAGCTCCTGTTTGACGTTTATGGTGAGGCGGAGATTGCCAAGTGTCCGGAAAAGGAACATGTGAAATTGATCTATTTTCCGCCAAGAGGCGAAAGAAATAGACAGAAAAGGTTTGTGATCCTTGCTGCCGGAGGTGGCTATGGAGCTGTGTGTTCCCTGGGGGAAGCCTTTCCGGTGGCAGCAAGATTAAGTGAAATGGGAATGCCAGTGTTCTGCCTGAACTATCGTGTGGCCGGGAAAGAGCCACTGTTTCCAAAACCCATGGAAGATCTGTCGGCTGCATACAGGTTTCTGAAAGACCATGAAGATCAGTTTGATATTGACGCAAGACATTATGCCGTAGGAGGCTTTTCAGCAGGGGGACATCTGGCTGCCTGCTGGGGGTTAAAGGGACTGGGATATGCGAAATACGGATATCCGGCTGCAGAAATTCTCATGCTGGACTATCCATTGATCTCCGTATGGAGAACCATCCATCCGCTTCCGGCACAGCTTCAGCAGATCATGCTTGCAGGATATTTTGGAACCGGCTATTCTGAGGAGATATGCAGACCCTATAATATAGACGAAATGGCAGATCAGGATTATCCGCCTGTTTTTATGATCCAGGCGGAAGACGACGATGTCGTTCCGATATGGAATACGGGAGAGTTTGCGGATAGGCTGGAGGAACTGGGCGTTTCCAGCAGGTATGAGCATCCGAAGACCGGAGGCCATGGATTTGGCCTGGGAACTGAGACAGAGGCAGAAGGATGGACGGACCGTGCCGTGGCATTCTGGGATGAACTGACGAAGGAGAAAATGGATGAAGCTATATGATCTGAAAACCCTGCATATGGAGCAGCCTGTGATCGATAAAACTCCTTGTTTTTCATGGAAGATATCCAGCAGCAGACCAAATGTCATGCAGGAAAAGTACAGGATTATTGTGAAAAGCGGAGAAGATTTCTTGTGGGATACCGGTGAAGTATACTCACGGGAACAGTCCTTTATTGAGTATAAAGGATCCCCTCTCTTTTCTGAAGCAAGATATCAGTGGACCGTGACGGTATGGGATTCCCATGGGCAAAGTGCATCTGCCAAGGCGGTGTTCGAGACAGCCTTTCTTCATCAGGCGGACTGGAAGGCAAAATGGATCGAGTGCTCATTTGAGAGAAAGAATGCATGTGGACAAAATTTCGGAAACAGTTATCCGCCGGTTCTTTTTGAAAAGGAGTTCCTGCTTGAAAAACGGGTAAAAAGTGCCAGAATCTATGCATCTGCTCATGGTGTGTACAGACTTACCGTGAACAAAAAGCGGCCGGATCAGAGGGAATTTGCACCGGAGTTTACTCCATATGGAAAATGCTTATATTATCAGGTTTATGATGTAAAGGAGCTTCTTACAGAAGGCAGGAATGTACTTCAGATGTATGTGGGGGATGGCTGGTATTTCAGCAGCCAGGCAGGGCCTGTGATGCAAGACAGACACAAAGAACCGTCTGTCGTCATTCAGATGGAGCTGACTTATGAGGATGGGACATCTGAAATGATCTTATCGGATGGAAGTGAAACCTGCAGGACGGATTTCATTGTCTACTCAGATCTTTATCAGGGAGAAAAGCAGGATCTTACCCTTGCTTCCGGTGAAAAAAAGCCGGTTATGATAAAAGACTACGGTTATGATTTTCTGCATGTACAGCCTATGGAGCCGATCCTTCCAATAAGGGAGATTCCTGCGGTGGAAGTATTTACCTCCCCTGCGGGAGAGACCATCGTGGATTTTGGGCAGGTTCTGGCCGGAAGGGCAAGGATCAGGATCGATGTTCCAAAAGGACAGACAGTTTCCCTGGATTATTTTGAGATCCTTGATGAAAAGGGAAATTATATCGACACGATGTTTGCTCCTCAGAAGGACATTGTGATTTCAGCAGGAGACCCCTTTGTGCATGAAGCATTGTTTACTTTCCATGGATTCCGTTATATCCGTGTTACAGGCATAGAAGATGTCCGTAAAGAGGATTTCACAGCCGTTCTTTTAAGTACGGCAAAGGAGAATGCCGGAACCTTTGCATGTTCAGATGCACGGCTGAATCGCCTGTATCAGAATGTCCGGTGGTCACAATACAGTAATATGATGTCTGTTCCCACCGATTGCCCGTCAAGGGAAAAAGGCGGATATACCGGGGATTTGCTGATATATGCAAAAACGGCTTTGAAAAACGAAAAGCTCACGCCTTTCCTGAAAAGCTGGCTGAACTCTGTCCGGCTTGATCAGGCAGGGGATGGCGTGGTTATGATCGTTTCTCCATATATGAAGCTGTATGAAAATCTGATGAAGGATGCATCTGCCAGATGTGGAGAGGATACAATATCCGGTGTTGCCGGATGGAGCGATGCCATTGTCTGGATCCCCTATGAAATGTATCAGGTCACAGGAGACAGACTGGTACTGAAAGAAAATTATGAGGCCATGGAGAAATGGTGTGAATACATTATCCATGCTGCTGAAAAACAGAGCACCCTGGATATCCCGGAACAGTATGACCGGTATCTCTGGAATACGGGATTCCATTTTGGAGAGTGGCTTGTACCGGGAAGAGAGGACCATACAGGGGAGCCTTTTGGAATCTGCAGGGAGACCGCTTATTATACCACCCCGTTTTTTGGTTATGCCACAATTAAGAAGATGACGGAAATCTGTCAAGTCCTCGGGAAAAAGGACAAAGCAAAGGACTATGGAACCATAGCAGCAAAGATGAAAACCTCCATTCAGGAAGGAATGATGCGCAGGAACCTGATGCCGGATGACCTGATGGGAGCTTATGTGCTGGCTTTTGCCTTTGGTCTGGTTCCTGAAGATCTATACGATGCTTATAAGAAAAAGCTCTTAAGTCTGCTTGAAAAAAGCGGCAGGTGCATTGGCACCGGATTTCTGGCTACTCCCTTTATCCTGGATGTGCTGTGTGATCTGGGAGAAACAGAAACCGCCCATCAGATCCTGTGGCAGGAGAAACGGCCTTCCTGGCTGTATGAGGTGGATCATGGCGCAACAACCATCTGGGAATCCTGGGATGCAGATGATGCTGCCCGAGGAGGAAGGTATGTAAGCTTCAATCATTATGCCTTTGGCTGTGTAGATGACTGGATCTGCCGGCATATTGCAGGAATTGACAGTGATACCCAGGGCTATTCCCATATCGTGATCCGGCCGGATATGGACAGTCATCTGTCCTGGTGCAGACGAACCTTCGAGTGTGAGGCAGGAGAGATCTCTGTATACTGGGACAAGGAAAAACTATCTGTTTCTATTCCGGCAAATACAACAGCCACGGTATACTGGAACAATCAGGTATATGATGTGGGCAGCGGAAGCTACGAGTGGACAGAAAGAAGCATTTGAAGAAAAGAGGTTGCGCAATGTATGATGCATTTCATCCGGGCCAGATCTGGCTGGATACAGAAGGAAAACGGATCCATGCACATGGCGGTTCTGTTATCTATATTGATGGAACCTATTACTGGTATGGTGAAAATAAAGAGAAAACCACAGGGGACAATGATATCTGGACATGGGGTGTGAGATGTTACGCTTCTAAGGATCTGTACAATTGGGAGGATAAAGGACTGATCATAGAACCGGAACCGGATAAACCGGAATCATCCCTTTGCCCTACCAGTGTAATGCTGGACCGTCCCCACATCATTTACAACAGGATGACAGGAGAATATGTATGCTGGATGAAGATTATGCATAAGGATGGGGTACAGACGGAAACGGTAATGACAGCTGACAATATTCTCGGTCCATATGAAATGGTAAAGGAGGGGCTCCGTCCCCTTGGTATGAGTGCAGGAGATTTTGATCTGGCTGTGGCACCTGACGGGAAAGCTTATTATTATTTTGAAAGGGTTCATTCAGAAACCATTTGTGCAGATCTTACGGATGATTATACCGGTGTCACTGGATATTACAGTACACATTTTCCGCATTTGTGTCCTCCGGATGTTCGTGAGGCAACTGCACATTTCTGCAGAAAAGGGAAGCATTATCTGATTACTTCCGGCACAACGGATTATTTTCCGAATCCATCAGAAGCAGCTGTAGCAGATACCTGGCATGGCCCGTTTACAGTGCTTGGAAACCCGCATGTAGGAGATTCTTCAAATACATCTTTTCACTCTCAGATTTCATGTATTTTTAAAGTAGAAGAGAAAAAAGACCTTTATATTGCATGCGCAGACCGCTGGCTTCCAAGATTGCAGCACATGCAGCAGATATTGCCAAAGGTGTAAAAGGCGCTATGGATTGGGATAACCAGATGGCAGCTGCG